>JGI24158J21664_10010850_pt1 | contig 12131 bp, 10 predicted proteins | sample Ectturendosymbi3_FD_21664 | JGI IMG/M metagenome (IMG submission 21664) | reverse complement strand
TTCAAACAAGTCTCGTGGTTTTTGTTTTGCAGAAGCTCGTGTGAGTTAAAAAATGCAAACATATCATTCAACTGAGTAATTCCGTTAAATCTTTTTTCGCTTCAGTCTTATATCTGTCCAAAGCTTCAAACATACATCGTCTCACTTCTTCAACAACGGTTAGACCTGCGTCTTCCGCGTTTTCTCCAGCCATTATCTTTTTTTACACAATCTCCGTTTTTCAACAGGAACACCTTGATCTTTACATATTTTAAACGCGGCATCAATGGACTCTGACCAGATCATTTCGTTTCTCAGTTGAAAAAAGCGACAAACGCTTTCAATTTATGAGAACATTGCGATAACGACAGTCCTTTTTGCTGCAGGTTGGTTTGAGCCTCATGTGATTCTCGGAGAATAACCTTCCAAAATGTTAGGAAAGAAAAAAAGTGAAAGACTGAATCGCATCTAAAATAAAAATGCCATGAGCATCTCCGTGAGTATCAAGATCTTCGTTTGATTCACACAATGCGTTTAACGGACCTATACCTGTGAGTTGAGACAAAAAAGAAAGAATAAATTCTTTCCACAACAGCAAAAAATCTATCACTTAACTTGGAAGATCCGACTGCATGAGGTTCAATAAATGACTTTGGCATGGAACAAACAGTGTTTTAGATTGAGATCTTTAATTCTGCGTTGAACGCCGGCATGAGTTCCTGACATTGCAGCAGACACATTGTCATATCCTTGGCCCCTACACATCATCACATCCAAGTCATTTTGCTTCAGCTCATCAAGAATTGCTTGAGTGATCCCCGCAGCCGTTTTTCCGTGCAGTGGGAAAAAATTCAAAAAACGTTTTACAATGGTTAACAAATCGTCTACTTGACTCCGTATTTATGTTTGTACCTTAAACATTATCTTACCATTGGCGTTTCAATTGCCAGTTGCGAGAGGAGTTTCTCTATGTTCAAATTGATAAAATACTATTTGCGATCTGCTATGAGCGAAAGTCGGTTATCGACTTTGGCAACTCTTTCCTTCTTAAGTGTTTATCGAAAAGCTTGATTTTGGAGATATATGTATGATTTTGCTTCGACAAAGGCTCGACGAGTTCAGCTTGAGTAACAACAAAATATTATGATCGGAGTGTTAGCGTCAGGATTGAGGCAAGCGTTGTGCTGATAAAATGCAGCTTTGGCTGGCTGAAACTTTGGCCGGCAGAGCCGAGTGTGTTTCTCATGCGATATTTTCATATTTTCATACTCTGTTGTCTGTGTGCTGATGTGACTGTCCGACCTTTGCCTGGCAGAGTGCGATTCTGGTAACGTTTTGTTGAATATGCGAACTGTCTTTATGTTGCAGACTTTGTTTCGCTTAGGACTGGCAGAGGGTCTTGCGTTTCTTATCTATTGACATAAGCGCGAAAAGAATTTCTATTTTGTTCGAATACTCTCCCAGTTGTTCGAATACTCTGCTGATATGGTGATATCATCATGTTGTAGCTATTACCAGCTGTAGCTATGCGTTGGGCCCCGGGGCATGGTGTTCGGGGATGTTAAGCAGTCAACAATTTACGCTAAATTTGGCGAAAAGTCGCATAAAGGTCTTCAAAAAACAAAAGATCATACCATGGTTGACTGAACACAATGACGTCATAAATATAACACCACTACTCGCATCAGGGGACGACATATTCTTCTAGAACCAGGGGCGGCAGATTGTGCTCCTACGCCACTGATGGCAAGACCGGACAGATTATAATTCCGTGGTCAGCTTCCGTTTCATGCATCGCTCGTCTTCTTCAGCATCTTTCAGCGCTTTTTTGGTATCACGTCTGGTTTTATCTTTATACCCGCTCTACGGCCTTGCGTCAAGCCTTCTCCTTGACTTTCAACAATTTCGAATGCTGCATTTGCAGAGCAGATTGACTCCGTCACTTCTCACTTCTGGTAGAGCTCGAAGTACATCGTGACAGTCCAGAACGTATGGGTTGCGTTTCAACATCTGGTTTGATCGAATATCAAGAGTTTCACTTGGTAAATCGAGTGTCAACTGTTCAAGCAACTGGTGACACGTCAATCAAAAGGTTCATTGCCGTCACGCCTTTTTGTGGACGAGTTCCGGGCAGCGCGCCGCTGTCTTGCATCATTTTGCAGAGTATGATAAAATTAATGTAATCTTTATGTACCACACACATACGTATAGGAGCAGGCAATCGTTTGGGGGTGCTAAGGATATTTTTGCCCAAATTTGCACGAAAAACTTATATGCGACAAACTTTCTCCTTACAGATTTCTGTACCTGTTGATACATTATATAATCCTCTACCAAGTTGCCATTGTATTTGAGAATAGAAAATTTTGGTACATGAAATTTGGTTCTTAATAACACAACTAAAAAAGAGGAGGGGAGATGTGGGATCTTTGATCAAGATGGGCTCAATGACCATCGACTATTTTTCGTCACCTGGTGAACGTTTGTTCTTGTGGTTGTGAAGTTGAAATTGCTTTCTCGTCGCCCGTATGTGCTATAGAGGAGCTATATTATTAAATCAATTGTGGTGGGCAATTTTCAATCTTGAAGAAAGTAGACTTTTGATGCCTGTGTTTTTTTTACTTTGCAAATAACATGCAGCGTTTTTCGTAAGACCTTTTGCAAATGCGGTATGCTCAAGGTAAGAGTGTTAAAACTGCAAGAGGTCGAGACTTGATAGCGTACACTTTTCTTGTTATGAGACATAATGCAAAAATGGCGTCTCTTCGGACCTTTGAACTCTGTGAGAAAGTTGCGAAGAAGTTCAAAACAAAATTATCAAATCCAATACAAATCCGATTAAGCAGAAGTTATCAAATCTAACTCCAATCCAAATCAATGAAAGAGCTGAAAATCCGCAGAATTTAAATTCAAATCCATGTTCATCTCGGAAACATCCCCCAATTGAAAAATGAAACGCTAGAAATCTATGGAGTTTTACCAACCCGTATTCTACTCTGCAATTTATGGACAGAACAGTGCTTGCCGTTGTTACCTAGAATAACATCACCTGACCATTGTTTACACGTTTGTGAAGCTATAAACGTATTTGAGCCTTGAGCGCAAAGCGCCAGCATTCATTGCTTGGAGAGCTGAATGTGAAGTTAGCCTATATGCCTGAGTGTGTACGTCCAGAAATTAGGCTTCCACTTGATCAACGTATTCTGTGTAGTGATCAGAGATGGAGTCTCGAGACTTGGTCTCGGTCTCGAGTCGTGTCTCGAGACCCGTTTTTTTGAGTCTCGGTCTCGAATGTCTCAAGTCTTGTCTCGATCTCGGTCTGGAGTCCTTAGTCTCGAGACTGCGCAGGAGTTATTTGTTTATGAAGTCTTGCTAAACGCAGTTGTTTCTAAATCGTCGATTTGGCTTATAATGATTGTGAAGATTTCTTCGTTGAGGCAACGTGGCCCAGTAACTGTTATTGTGACGTTTCAATAACCCAACAATAGAGGCCTCCGCTGTTGCCGGCCATGTGTCATGATGGCGGGGGATAAAGTGATGTATACTGGGTACTGAAACTATTGAAAGCTGTTAGTTTAGTTTTAGTGTTATGCTACGTTAGTGTTAAATCAGTGACCTGTTTCGAGACCAAGATTAATATCCAAGTACAGCAATGCTTACAAAACATAGGGCTTAAAATCAACATCAAAGCTTCTCCACCCGAAGACAGTTTTCACGATATATGGAAATGGTGGAAGAAGAGAATTTTCCAATGGAAGCTTGTATTTTTGGTAAAAGTACTGCAACCATCTTCCTAAATTGTACATGCTTTCTGTCGAGTTTTGTCTTTACTCGCCTCCTCTGCTCGCTTCGAGCGGATATGCAGCATTGGAGGCATTTTCCTTTGAGCGCACAGAGCTCGACTTTTATCAGAATGTCTGTCAATGCTATTGTTTTTAAATTGCAACGAGAATCTCTGCTTCAGATAAAATTTTAATCCGATTTATCATATTTCCCTTGTTTTCTAGCGCTTGATGCGCCGAAAACACGATGGTCACTGAAAGCAAGTCAGAAGATAAGATTTCATTTATGGGTTTCGCACGTATTACCAAACCAAATGATATTCCTGAATTGTCTCGAAATAAACGTAAATTTATGTCGAAGAAAAGTTTGTCCACTACTAGATAAATAGTAGAATTTAAGCATGCACGGCCGAATGCCCTTTGTTTCAGATAATGAAGTAGTAAGATGATTGGCCGTCGATTGTGACATTCAAGGGACATATTTGTGGAGTTTCTTTCCTCTTGTAGTTTGGAATTGTTCGTCATAATTTACATATCCAAGAGCTGGACACTGTGAAAATTTCAGTTCTTTTTTGGCAACTGATAATCAAGTACATTTTAATGCTTCAAGAATCGCATGCTTGTGGTGAAATAAGTTTATCGCACATCTCATTTTCAAAATTTGCAGAAAATTTAAATAAATTACTTGTCAAACGTTTTTGGCAATGATGAGTGGTGATTCCTGTTCATTTTTTTAATGTGAAGCACATGTCAATACTTACAAATTTGTTTAGACTTTCAGTAGCTCAAATTCGAGTGAACTGTGTGTCTGATTTAAAAATGACTAGAATTTTACTCATAATAGGCTTCAATGAAAATGGGCTTTTATGTCAATGGTTCCACGGTCTCGTTTCGTTGAATTTTGACATGAATTTGCTGGCTGCACCAGTTTTTTCTTTGCATTTTTAAAATTTATTCATTGCTTGTTTTCTGATCACTGAATGATTTTTCAAACTTTTTTCTTAATCTCGATTGTATTGCAACTCTGCACTTCAAAAAAAAGGGAGATGTCCTGCGTGGTAGGGTTTGGTAAAACAGTTATCGAAACAGACGTATGCTGGTACCGAACGAAGGCAAGGAATAACACTATGCACGAGTAATACTCGTAGCGTCCATGAATCGCAGGGGCGTAGCGTCCATGAATGCAAGGCATGCAGTGCATGCCTTACTTTCAGTGAACAAAACTTCATTACTCCAATATTTAAATTAGATTTCAAATCATAAACCAGACATGAAATAAAAAACATCTTCTCGTAAGCCTGCGTAGTTAAAGCTTTTTTTACAATTACATTTCAAGTTAGTTCTCATAAAAAAGCTTTTCAATCGTGTTTGGTTTTGCTATTGATTTCAGAAAAAATTGGGGAAACACGCATGCAAAATGTGCCATTGAATGCGTGTTTTCAAAAAAATATTTGAAGATAATTAAGTTTTGGGAAGAAATATGCAAAACCGATGAAGCTGGCCAACCTTTGTTGCTGGTGTGTTTTAGTGCGAAATTTATTCTATTGAAAAGTGTCCGTTTATAAGCGCAATCTCTTGTGCTTCGATAACGGCAAAATTACTTTTCATAAACACTACAAGGTGGCTATTGAAATCAAGACATGCAATTTTCGGTTTTGCTTTCGCTTCTTGTGACGCAATCGACCTGGACACCTGAGTCAAATGACTTGCTGCAGCCCCATGTTGTATTTGCAGATGTTGCATTTGACTGCGTCGCCTTGAACTACTGAGGCAAGTAGTTTAAATCTTATGACGTTCCAATATATTGGTGGATTTGGATGTTATCATTTTTGCTTAACCAGTTGTGGATTGGAAGTGATTATTTTCTTTTGAACTTCTTTGTAACAACTGATTCAGTTTGGGGTCTGCAGGTTACTGTATTGATTAGAGTTTTTCAAATCTACTGAAATTGTTTACTGTACAGTATTTCTTTTAATGTTGAGCCTTGTCTCGGACCAGCTTTATAAATCTGCTCCATTTTCTATCATGTCATCAAATTTACACAATTGGTTGGAAACTAATTGATCCAATCACTTTTCTAGCTCATCATTGCTATACCTTAGGAAACATATACTTAAAACGCCCATGCCGGCCACCATAGTGGCCTGCACTTCTTTGGCCATAAATCGCCAGCCCCTATAGCTAGAAATGTTCAAACCATCTGGATTCGGTAAATCTTCTAGTTTCGATTAAAAAAATTATTTGACTTAGGTTTGGGGTTTTCTCTTGGTGACTTAACAAAGAGGGCATGTTTTTGAATTTTTGACCAACTTTACCTGGCCCTGGGCGCCAATCCAATGAGCCATATTTTGGAAACTAGGCGATCATCCGCGTCTTTAGAGCCCTTGATCGACCTTCTAGCATGTCTGGAACAAGAATTATGGGTCAAAAAAACATTTTACCGAAAAATCCGAAAATTGCAGAAAAAGCATGAGTCTCCCACTACCGGCTTGCTTGGGCCACGGTAATTCGACAGTAGCTTATGGTAGAGAGCTATTCAAGCCATCGAAAGACTCGTGAAGTCTTGTAGTTTGGACTGAAAAAAAAATTTTGAGATTTAGGTTCGTGGTTTTCGGTGGATGTCGTCAGGGTTGGGGTATGTTTTGTTTTTTTGTTTTGTTTTTATGACGCCATCGCCCAGACAATGAGCTGATATTGTGGACCAAAGTTTGCTTGGATTGTAGGCTGTAATATGAGTCTTTACAGCCCTTGATCGGCTTCCTAGAGTTTCTGGTGCCAAAGTTATGGCCAAAAGACCCCAATTTATTCAGGAATTTCCTATGGATCAGGGGGGTTTCCCTGATTAATTTCTGCTTATTTTGCCATAATTTTTTAAACAGAAACGCTAGAAAGTCCATCAAACCCTCTGAAGGCTCGTGTTGTAGCCTAAAATCCGAAAAAATTTTGAGCCACACAATCGGCTTGATTGGTCGACTCCCAGGGAATGATGACGTCATCCAAATGTAAACAATATGCATAAACATCCTCTCATTAAGCAAACATCAACAAAAAAACGAGATCTCAAACTCAAAAAAAGTTTTTTTTTCAATCTAAACTACAACACTTCACGAGTCTTCAAGGGGCTTGAACAGCTCTCTGGCATATTCTAGAGGCGAGTTATGGCCATATGTAATATGGGTGTAATTCACCCCAGTTTAGCGTTTGTAGGGGTATATATTTTTACCACTTTTTGTTTTTTGTGCCATAATTTATGCTCCAGATGTGCTACAAAGCCAATCAAGGGTTCTAAAGACTTGGTTGATAGTCTAGTTTCCAAAAAAATTGACTCATTGGATTGACGCCCAGGGCCGGGAAAAGTAGGCCATAAAAATGCAAAAACACCCCTGCTTGTGACGCCCCCCAAGAGAACCCAAACCCAAAACTGAAAATTATTTTCAGTCGAAACTAGAAGCCTTGCCGAATCCGTAGATGGCAGAGGTGGCCGGAGTAACTTTTCAAGACTCCAACTCCGCTCCTGTACCAAAATTTTTAAATCCGGGTCCGGCAATTTTATTGATTTAAGAATCCGACTCCTGTTCAGACTCCGGTTACAATCATCGATCCAACCGTGATTTACCCATGTTTTCACATAAAGAAATGACCGCACAGACTCCTGCTACTGCCGAAATGGAAGAATGACTCCGGGTCCGGTTTTTCACAAATTTTTGACTCTGGATCCGGTTCGAAAGAAAAACGCAGAATCGTGCCGGACTCGACTCCGGCACTCCGGATCCAGTACCACCTCTGGTAGATGCTTTGAACACCTCTACAGCTCTAGCAGCTGGCGAATTATAGCCAAAAGAGTTCCGGCCTTTATAGTGGCCGGCGCACATATTAAAGGGTTAAAGGAAGTTATTGTTTTGCTAACAGGCAGTGTCTATTTTGCCATTAGAGGCAAAAGAGAATGGCAAAATAGTCTCAACGAAGCTTTTGCCATTGATGTACTGTAAAAAAGTGGGTTATTTTTTAGAAATTGGGGTAACTTACTTCGAAAAGTACCCAAGAATCAAGGGCAGTTTTTACCTTTGCCTAAAACAGGTGAGGTATTGCATGGTACTTGGCCAAAACCATAAACGTTTTTGCCCCAATTGTAAGAACTGCACTTAGGGTTTGGGGTAATTCTTCTTGTTGCCCAAAGGTATGCTGGGTGATACATCTTCGTAACCCACAAACATGAGCTATGGCAACATAGACACTAACTCAACTGAATGTGGATGAGGCTGTATAATTTGCCCAGAAGTTCACAATTTTTGTCCAAATAATGGCCCAGATTTCCAACGTTGGGAATGCGACCGCATCCCCTCCATCCCCATGTCATATGCTTATGGGCTACTAGTGGTAAGAGCCTGTAGTCCCGAATCTGAACCGGAAGTTGCGATGAAGTTCAAACAAAATTATCAAAACTGGATCCAATCCAAATCCTGTTGTAGTGGATGTAACCTTTCGCTTTACGAATCGGTGTTTCCCAACTCATGATTGTTTTCTGTCTGTACNTGCGGGATGGCTTGTGTCAACCTGTCACAAAGGCCCGTCGCAAGGATTTCGCAGCAAGGGATCNAAAACCCACAAGGGGGAGGCACATTTTAAAATGCAACATTGGATGTATGCAGCAACCGGGGGCCAAAAATGAAGTGGGGGGCACAGATTTTGAATGGAGGGCCGGATACCACTGGATCCCTGTGGTGATGGCCCTGCTGTCATATGTGTCAAGCGAATTTCGCCGCGTGTGTGCTCACTGCTTGGCACAGATCAGATACTGTGACTTGGTTTCACCAATCGAGTTTTTGTGTTGCTAGCGCCAGTGATGGAGTCTTGAGATCCATTTTTGCGAGTCTTAGACTCGGTCTCGAAGGCTACAGGTCTCGAGACTTNGAATACTGCAAAGAAATGGTTTAATAAAATTTTCTATAATTCAACGCTTTTTGTTTGTGGTATTTGCAGGTAGGAAACAAGCAAAACATGTCTGAAAAATGCCAGAAATTTGAAAAAATTCAACTCAGAGGCGATGACGACATTATTGAAAAAATGTCAGGAAAATACACAAATTTTGAAGTCTCGGTCTCGAATTTCAAGGCCCGGTGTCGGAGTTTTTGATGAAGTCTCAGTCTTGGTCTCGCAGTTTTAACCAGGTCTCCGTCTCGAAGGTTACGGTATCGACTACATCACTGCCTAGCGCACGGACCATGTTGGCGCACCAGAAAATCTGTGAAACGAACTTAAAAAAGGGTGACAGCCAGTGTTCAAGGGAAGGCGACCGAGGCACTTACCTCTGGCCCCACCTTTTTGGGGTCCCGCTTGAGGTGCTACACGTGTAAATGTTACTTATTTTGGTGAAAAACTTATTATCCACTCATATAATGTACTACAAAGCAGCAGATCGTAAGTACTTTGCTTTCAAAGGGCCCCCGTACAGAAACTGTAATGTGTAGGTAGCCTACTTTGCTTTCAAAGGGGCCCCCAACAGCGACTTGAAGGTAATCTGCTTTCAAAGGGGCCCCCAACAACCACTGAAATGTGTAAGTACTCTGCTTTCAAACTTCATTGAAGGGGCTCCTAAAAGAAACTGTAATGTGCATGTACTCTGCTTTCAAATGGGCCCCAACAGCAACTGTAATTTGTAAGCACCTTGCTTTCACAAGGGCCCCAACAGGAATTGTAATATGTAAGTACCTTGCTTGCAAAGTGGCCCCAACAGCAACTGTAATGTGAAATTCCTTGCTTTCAAAGAGGCCCCAATAGCAATTGTAATGTGTAAGTACGCTGCTTTCAAAGGGGCCCCAACAGCAATTGTAATGTGTAAGTACCTTGCGTTCAAAGGGGCCCCCAACAGCAACTTTAATGTGTGAGTACCTTGCTTTCAAAGTGGCGCGCAACAGCAACTGTAGCGTGTAAATACCTTCCTTTCAAAGAACCCCTAACAGCAACTGTAATGTGTAAGTACCATACTTTTAGAGGGGCCCCACCACTATCTCCAATGAGCAAATAAAGAAAAGCTTCAAATCAACTTCCATACCTAAAAAAATTGTGGGTTAAAATTTCTTCCAAAAAGTTCTGAAAAGACCCTATCAAATAAGAGCAATTATTTATACCAAATTATAACTTTTTATACCAAATGAAAACTTTTTATGCCAAATGATGACTTTTTATACCAAATGATGATTTTTAGAGATTGAAGTATTTGGTTTATTGATAATTTTATGAAAATGCCACAGCTGAATAGAAAGTATCCAAGTGGAGCAGCAAAAAGATGGAAAAAGAAGGCAGGACAAAGGCTAATGAAAAATGTAAAGATCTCCTGGACAGATTGTTGTTATTGCGAGTACTCTTGAGCCTACAGAAGCAATTGTTATTGCAGGAACCACACTACATCTTTTAATATATAGGACTTTTTCTTCTTAGTTTACAAAGTAATTTTGCATTATTGCTGTTGTGCTGCAAAGACAGTAAGTAAGCAAGGCCACATTCCTGCTTCTTATCAGGTAGCAGAAATGGCATTTTTTGAGTTTTATGAGTACTCATTTTTTCTGCAGTTGTTTCAGGTATTTTAGGTGGTTTGAATTTATCCTATGCTTGAAGTCACAGGTTATTTGAAGCTTGACTAGTAAATGGTTGGTTTAAGGTAGACTTGGTAGGTGATGTTAAAGTTTTTGCCAGCTCTTAGCCAGTATAACTTGAACTGTTTTTTCTTAGCACAGATTTAATCAATGGTGTAGGCTACTTGCTGCAGTAGAAATGTTTGCGATGAGGTATATGATGAATTATTTCCTACTTTTGCATTCTTTTGAAAAGACCAGTGACAATGCCAGATGAGGGCAGCCTTGACTCATCGCGGCTCAAAGTTTTCCAAAACAAGTCTCAGGTTGTATGCTTTTGTATGCTATGTTCTTGTAGTTAAAGGATGAAATTTAAAACAAATTTTGTGTTTTAAATCTTCTTGGTTGTTGTTTAAAGTTTCGTGGATTCCCATAAAGGCATGAGTGTGAACAAATTCAGGATACCAACAAACAAGCATTCTTTCAAAGGGGAAAAGGTGAAACTTTCAAAGGGGTAAACTTTGTAGATTATTGATGATGAATGCAGAAAAATGGGGCGCGAAAACAAAGAAGTGGAGACGATGCCAACTTGCTATTCCCTAATTTTCGTATGTTGACGACCTTGTCTTCCCAACTTTCAGTGTTTTCAAAGTTGTGTATCATGAACACCCTTTTGAATTTTCTTCTTCTGTCGTGTCAGTCATGCCGCAGCCTTAAGAACTATCCTTGGTGGCCATATCTTAGGCTAGAGCAAAAGTGTTTATCACGGTTGGCTGAGTATGGCGTCGTCATCAAAGGGCCCCCATTTTTAGTCTTGCCTCGGGCCCTCCCAATCCTAAACCCACCACTGGTGACAGCCATCACCTTGCTTCGGCTTGGCAACTTAAAAATGTCAAGCAGATTAGTTGGGGGTCAGAACAGTACTCCGGCAACGACTAAACTGCCTCATTGTTCGAAGCGTTTCGGGAAACCAGCAGTTCTGCATGTAACGATGACTTTCCTCACAAACAAAATCTATGCTGGCTACCCCAAATTTTGATTCCTTAGATTCCTCAGACCAGGAACGCCACATTCGTTCCTCAGACTGGGGACAGCTACAGTAAATTNGTTCCACCACTATCTTTGCTTTTAACAAGCAATATTCGGCAAGTGCAACTTTCAAGCAGCCTTTGTGTGTAACACCTTCATCTCTTTCCNNGGTACACTTCGCTTCAATCGAAGGTCATTGAAGGATATCCTTTTTTCTGCATGGTCTCGGACTTGGCTAGTGTTTGCCATGCCTTAAAATATAAATCCATCAAAATACTGAAAGACGGAAGGATTTCCATCCAATTCCAGTTCATCTCTGGTCGTTTGCTGGGGTATGTGAAGAACAAAGGGATATAGCCTATTTGCTGCAGGTAGATTAGGCTAGACTTGTAGAGAGTGAAAGAGAGAAGTAAAATGAAAGCTAAAAAACTGCTTTAAACAAATATTTAGATCTTAATAATCTGGTAACAAAAGTGCTGAAACAACATTGAGCACCATATTTTAGCTCATTGGGCACCATTTTTTAGTTCGTTGTGTGCAACATTTTGGCTCTTTGGGAGCCATTTTGTAATTTGTTGGGCAGAGCTTTGTAGTGTTGCAACCTCTCCGGTGGTGTTGCGTTGATTGTGTGATTCACCACGAACGGGATGTGCGGGAAGAATAACACCATCGTATGTGTAGCGCGAGCAAGCAGTAGTAAGAGAGATTGCGAGCATGATCTCTATTGTTGCTTGCTGCCACGGTGCGAAGCTTTGCGCACATGCCGCTC
>JGI24158J21664_10010849_pt1 | contig 12132 bp, 8 predicted proteins | sample Ectturendosymbi3_FD_21664 | JGI IMG/M metagenome (IMG submission 21664) | reverse complement strand
CAAACTTATCAAATTTCCTGCGGAACACCTGACGATCTTTCACGGAACACTAGTTTTCCGCGGAACACCGGTTGAAAATCACTGATCTAGACTAAAGCTTTTTAACAATGTGTTTTTAACAATAAGCTTTGAAGTTTTGGCAGTATCTTTTGTCTGTTGTTGGTCTGGAAGATTTGTTATGGTTGCATTATTAAAAAATGAGAAAGTTTGGATTTCAGGTTTTTTTGTGGGTGATGTCATAATAGGGAGAGGTTTTAACCCAGTTTACCAGATCCTGGGCGCCAATGCCAAGGAGCCAATTTTGTTATTCAAGTTTTTAGCGGAAACTAGGCTGTAATATGAATCTTTACAGCCTTTGGTTGGCCATCTAGCGTTTGTGATTCAAAAGTTAACGGTCAAAAAAATGGATAATTATTTAATTAGAAGGGCCATTCCATGTCAACTGTCCCAGCCAGCCTTAAAAACCCACCAACCTTAAAAAAACACCATCTTAGATTTTCCTCAAATTTAATAACCAGATAGAACTTGTCATGTTGATTTCAACAAACTAAATTTTTTAAAAATTGGGTAAGGCTTCGCAAAGTTATAGACCATACAACATGACTACTTTTTCTGGTCAGTGAAGCGTAATGACTAGCGAGAAAATCATCAACTAACTTTAAAACTAAATTATTCTTACTGTAATCATCTAATTGTTCTAAAAACTTGAAAAGAGGTCTCAAGTATCTTATTCACTTGTGAAGAAAAATTTCAAAAAATCCATGTGCTTACCCAAATTCTGGGGTATAGAAAATGGGTAGTCATCAAAATCACTCATACGTGACATAAAATTTGAATGCTAATAACTTGATGAGCACACCTGCTATTGGCATGAGCAATACATTATCTGAAAGCTCTCATTGAGGAGATTGTAGTCTCGAAATATCTTCATTATTTATTTAATTAATTATTGCCTAATGCAGGGGTGTGCAAACATTTTCTATGGTGGGCCACATTGAAGATTTTATTGTTACCGAGGGCCACATGCTCGTATTACATATAATACATCTATAATCGCTTTGAAAACTTAAAAAAAGTTTCACATGAGCTGCCACAAAATGAAGGCAACAATAGTCACTTCCGGTTGAGTAAAAATGCAGCTTCGAATGAAACGTGTGGAAAAAAACTTGATAATGCTAATCTAATCGATCAAATTACTTATCTATGTACGTGTGACTGCCCTGCGGGCCGCACAAAATGCGCTCATGGGCTGCATGCGGCTTGCATACCGTAGTTTGCTCACGTCTGGCCTAAGGTATTTATGGGGTTTTCCCTATTTTTGGCCATAACTTTTGAACCAGAAACGCTAGAAAGCCGATCGAACCCTCTAAGGATTCATATTATAGCCTGGTTTCTGATAAAATGTTGAGCGAGAAAATCGGCTCTTGGCATTGGCACCCAAGACCTGATAACGTTATCAAAATATGCATAGACCTACTTCCATTATGATGTCATCAAGAAAAAAAAAATCAAAAACTTGGCAATTTTTTGACTTTTCTGCATCTTTTGAGTGTTTGAACAGCTCTTTAGCTCAATTGGTTGGCAAGTTACGGCGTTCAGCCAAAATGGCCAAGGTTACCTTTTGCGAGATTTGAGTTTTTTCCTAAATTTGTGTTTTTGAGCCAGAATTTTGGATCCAGAAATGCTAGAAAACCGATCAAGGGCTCTAATGATTGAATTATAGCCTAGTTTCTAATAAAACCCTGTGTCAAAAAATTGGCTCATTGGGTTTGCACCCAGAGTGCGATGACCTCGGCAAAAAATGCGTAAACCTACCCCCATTATCATGTCATCCACAAAAAATCCCAAAACCTAACTTTTCCAATTTTATAAAAAATATAAACAATAAGACTTCCTGTCTTCAGAAGTAGTTGGGCCGCAAATATTATGTTTCAGCTTTTTTTGAGTATTTTTGAAAATTTGGCTAAATTTTGGCCTAATTTGCATGTGGTACCACATTCCAGAAGTAAATGACTCAAAATGTCTCCATGTGCATTTCACAAGCACGCTTCCATTCCTGGCAGCTGAAATTTCCCAGTACATTCCAAACCCATAGAATGAAAATAGTTAACAATACGTACTGTGGTTGCTACGTAACTGTGGTTGTGCTTGACAAAAAATTGTTCATTTTTGGGAAACAAGACTTGTGATTCCACCACTACAATCTGCAGAGGGTTGCAAATGAACATGCTGACATGTTGCTTTGTGAAGACAGAAATGCTATATTGCCCTCAATCATTTATGTTCCTGTAGCCTGGTATGGGCGATTTGAGACATTGGTGGCTATGCCATGTAGAAAAAGGTAGCGACCATACGATGCTCTTCCATTTCACAGTACATTCTGTGTTATATCAGGTTTCAAAACTGGTGTTCTGTTCTGCTGTGGAATTTTCTAATTTTTTTTACCAGGCCATTTGCAGTCAATGCAGAATGTATGAACATTCAGGCCATAATGTTCAACACCTTCAGCAAGCGATGGAGAACTGTAGAGCAGTGTCTTTGCATCTCTTGACTGAGGCCAAGTAAGTCCTTCTCCAAGCCAGAAATTCTGAGATGAATGTTAGCTCGTATAATAAGAGCAAGAGTGCAGATTTAAAAAGTTTACTACGGCAGTAATGTGCCGTTTGAATGCAATTGATGCCTACTGATTGACACCTTAATTTTGCGTGGTTGTGAACCTGGAAACACGTTGTTCATCACAAACACTTGCTTCTGGATCGTGTGGTCATGTTGTATCAGATGGGTTGAAACGTGTTACAGAGGAAATTGTTTTCACAGAAATAATTACCAAGAGCTTGAAAAGAAAGTCGTGGAAATCCAGCAGATGGCGTCAAGAGTTGTTGGTCGGACGAAGGTGGTGGTGTCTGAAATCCAATCTACTTTCCTCAAACATGTTTTAACTCTGCAACAGAGGGAGCAAGAGCTGATGAGTATGGTGGAGCAAGTGAAGCGAGTAAGCTTGCATTTTGTGATTGGTTGACCTGTGTGCTGGCAACGATGTGCAAAGTCACGTGGCTGTGAAGATGTTCATGGAGTCTGCTAATGGTATCATCCAGTGTCTTTCCCCAAGAGTGCCACATGCTTGGGAAATCTGGAGCGATTTTCATATCAGTATCAGTTTATTTGGAAACATAGGACAGTTTTTTTTAAGGAAAATGTTAGGAACCCGGTTTGGATCTGCAGGGACCCGATTTCTCTGATTCTAGGGACCCGATTTTCTCTGATTTTAGGTACCCGATGATAAGTTTCTCTGATTCTAGGGACCCGAATCGGGTCCCTAAAACGCCTTAAAAAACCCTGCATAGGATGAATCGCTTGGAAGATTGTTTTGCTGAATGTTCAATGTATTATACTCGTGCAAAGGCTACGACCATACTGGAAGCTTATGCACATGATCACCAATATAATTTTAAATGCACAACGGCTGTCGGCTAGAATTTATATCCCCGGGTGTGGAGTACCAGAAATATCAATCGTTTTATCTTTAAGCCTACTTTTGTGGTAGTTTTACTGTCCGTGACGCGAATGTCCAAATCTCGTGTTTGATAGCATGCAAGTAATAACAACTTTCAAAACAAAATACGGCTATGGTTTTAAGACGACGGTTTCTTTGTTCTGCTTAGAGCGCAGTCCTCTTGGCAAGGTTGGACAACGTGTAAAATGCCTTTTTTTCCAGAAGCTAAACTTTTGTGAAGTTTGTTTATACATGGCTCCTACGGAGTCTGGAAAAGTATGGGAAAACGTTTGGTCATTTTCCAGTCTGGAAGTCTGAAAAAAAATCTTACGTTGTTAGTATGGAAAAAGGGAATGTTTTTCCAGACTTGATCTTTTGACATGCATTCTGAAAATATTTTATCTGATACTTTTGACAAGATCGATATAATTTAACTTTCATCGCGTTAACTACTATAGTTCTTGTATTTGACCTGGGTATGTCATTCGGAAAAGTTAGTCTGAAAAAATTCCCGTAAAAAGTCTGAAAAATTTTATTCAAAATTGCGTAGGAACCCTGATTATACCTAGAAGGAAATTTCGCACGATTCAGAGATACGCGTGAGTTGCCCATGCGCAGGCATTTTTAAGGTTTGACCTAGCGTTTCCAACCCGGATTTTCCCGAACCCGAAACCCGTTTTTTTGGCTATTTTCTGCGACCCGAAACCCGGGATTTTTCAACTACCGAACTCAGGTATTTTAAAAAACCTGGAATAGGTGTTGCTTAAAGTATTAGTAACACTGAAGTTGCAGGATAGCGAATGTAACGGCCAAATTAGCACGTTTGAACTTTCAACTATTATCATGAGGTGCGGGTTTGGCTCGCTGACCATCGTACGTTCATTGTTGCTCCGTTTATATTTTCATTCAATTGACCTGTTTAGACGGATCGTGACGTCATTTTGCACATAATAAGTGTCTACGCGAACTTTAGTCTTTTCGCTATCCTAATTAATTAACTACCACGTGAGGTAGTTCTTCAAAGGTTTGCCGTAGTTTCGTAGTTACTGGTTAGTTCATTTATAAGCTGTTATGTGTTAGTTCATACACAAGCTGTGATTCTTTGCAAAATCGATTCGTTCCTTTTCAGTTTGCAATACCTTTCTACAAAATATTTGGCTTTCCTTTAGAAGCGACTTTAAGTTGATTTTTAATTATACAAATTCAGTTTAAAAACGTTAGTAATCAAAGAAAATAAGAGGCTTAGAGCCATTTCTTATAAAAAAAGGCTCAAGCAACACCAAGTGCAATTTGTGCTCCGTTACACATACGAAGGTGGTTCAAGCACCGAAAGTTTAATCAACCATTTGAAATCAAAGCACGTAATCCATGTAATCTTTGACAGTGAAGACCACAAAACTATCCCGACACAGGAAGGGATCCGATCACAAATTGTGAAAAAGGAAATGAGTCTTTTTGAGGCTGCAAAGAAGAGATCAAGTAACCTTGAAAAAACTGTTCCTCGCCTCAATTACATTCAAATCAGTGGAACCAGAGGAGGCTTTATCAGCCACGGGACTATTCGCCACAAAACTCAGAAACAGACTGAATGATGAAAGTGTGCTTTGATTTTCATGCGTCAGTATTACAAACATGATTGAAAAACTGTGCTTGACTTAATTAATAATTCGCTACTAAATTGCGCAGGGACCAACAGTAGTAATATTGCAATGATATTGAGTTTTATTGCTCAAAATCGCATTCATTTCAAAACCCGAAAAAAAGGGTTTTCCCGGGTTTCCTTTCTCAGCTACCCGAAACCCGGGTTTTTAGAGTTTGCCCCGAATTGGAAACACTAGTTTGACCTTGCTGACCACAACGACATTTTGATAGGCTGCAACTATTTATCTGAATACCAAGGTGGTCGTAAAGTGAGGTTTTAGTATATTTTTATGACGGCAGTAAAGCGAGTTTCTAATGTATTTTGAGAGACCGTTGGAAAATTTCGAGGAACCGTTTCGGTCTCTCAAAACACCTTAAAAAACATTGCACATGCGCGTGTGTTGGTCGTTTAAACTATTTCTGGGTAAAACGTCTTCTAAAATGCTGCCGACGTGTTCCGGGTCAAACATGCATGTTTGATTTTTTCTCAGATGAAATGTCAGATCTTAAGCTCACAGCTAAACCTGGTGCAACAGTCCGCCAATGGTTTGAAAACCACCATGGAAGAAGTCCGAGAGACGTTGAACAGCGGAACTGATATCAGTGTTTTGAAAGGTTTTGCTCTGATATGCTTAACATTATAGTGCTGCTTTAGTTTAATGCATCTGCTTTTCAAGGATCTTTGTCACTGGATGCGCATACTATACCAGTTTACATGGATGTGCAATACCCAAGTTCATGTTTAACGTTGTCATTGCTGGGTTAAAAATTTAATACAAGTGAAACTTTCGCTTATTTCGTCGGTGTCTTGTGTACTATAATTCTTTCCGTTTTACATCCACTGATTTAAGGAAAAATGATTGAATAAATAAAATAACTTGCTCACGCAGTAAAAGGGGTAAAACCCTTCGTGATTTTTGGTTGATGCATTGCTTGTTCGACTGCAAAACCATCGCATGCCTTCCGCAGCAAAGGAAAAGATCAAGCAGTCAGTCATCGTGTCGTCGCGCCTTTGTGAAAATTTCCAGCTCAACGAGGACGACCTCGTGATGTTTGCACAGCCCGAGCGTAATATTTTGACAGCGCTTACAACCCTGGGCGACGTAAAGACGTCCGTGTGTGGGCCTTTGTCGTTTCTCTGCTGGGACGAGCACCCCTCCAGCACGGTGCTGTGCGGCAGCCAAGCTTCCTTCACAATACATGCAAGGTAAGCTTGTGTTCGTAAAGTCTTGCCAAAGCCGTCTGACCTTGTCAACTGGCATGAACTGAAAGCTCGGGATAAACTTTGGTTTTCCGGAACGTATTAAATCGTAACTTTTAGCAAATAAGTTGCTCCCAGAAAAAAGGAAAAATCGTATCTGTGCCGATGTCGAATTAAAAACATTGCATTGTGTTACAAATATTCCGCTGAGACCCAGATAGAGTTGGTGAACTTTTTCTGTATTTCTTTCAGTTCCGATGTCTCTAGTGGAGATGAGTGGACTGTCATATTTTACGATACAGATCCAGTCCTGAATTTTAAAAACTCAGTCCAAGTCCAACCATAGTCAAAATTTTTTTTAAACTGTCAAGTCCAAATCCAAAACAAAATGCAGGTTTTTAACAACAAAAATGCCGCGAATCGTTGCCATTAACTCAGTCCAAATCCGGTCCTGATCCTAAATTTTGAAGCGATTTAGTCCGGATCCAATCCAAATCCAAAAAAATTTGTTGTAGTCTGGATCCAGTCCAATGTTCATCTCTGGTCTCTAGCTCGTTCGTCTTGTTCCGACTAAAAACACTTGCGGACATCCATCCTATGAAAAGAGTGTGGCGGGCATTATACCAGCGTACAGCGATCAGGCAAAGCACATTCTCATCGTACTTAACCTTTCACCATTTCTGCATTTTATTTTCAAATTGTGCTCTGTTGTTCATGTATTAGTAAACGTTTGTCTCTCGTGGGCTGCTACGAGTTTTTAAGTTGTAGTTTGCTTTCACTAAGTAAGAAGTAGTCGGAAACCTGCGGCCTGCGTGAAAATTTAAGGCCCACATCAGAATATTCGTTACCCAAGTTCAAAACGAATCTCAGTGATAAGCATATCGTTAGACAGTTGGTCAAAATAAGTCTCTGTCGCTTCTCATAGTTATCTCTCCTGCATACTCCTTAAGAAAACGAAGGTAGAATTTTCAGATAAAATTACTTATATTTGCTGCCGGTCCCAGGTAGTAAATAGGTTCCGCAGCCCTGCTAATTGGCCTTGTTGGAGGTATTAATTCAGGTGGTTTCCTTCATAGGCATCCCTGAATTTTGACCAGTAGCTATGGTTTATTAGCTAGGCTGCTGACACTTTTCTGTAACTTGTTTGGACGGCATGGATCGGAAATTGAGAGGAATTGATTTTGTGTGAAATTCGTCAAATTTCGGTAAAATACTCAATATTGTAGTTTCTGACGTTTTAAAATTTAAGACCGGAAATTACTAATACATCCCTTTTAATTCTGTTTATTACACAATAGAGCAAAGTGAAGGCACGCCCTTGTTTGCCGATGTGGATTTTTCAAATCACGGAGCCGAACCCCACAAGAATTTGCCTTCCTTTCTCTATTGTTTGAAAGTAAACCGCGCTCGGTATATTATTTTGGAGCTGAAGCCCTCAAAAGACAACTTATTGGTGTAATAACCCGTTCCATTTTCCGTCGAGAAGCGGACACACCCCAAACGCGCTGTTTTCATTCGCAACTCCATGTCAGAGATGGAGAGCTGTTCGATCGTGTTTGCATCACCGGCGAAGACGTGCTTTTGTTCCTTCCCCTCCAGAGATCATTTGGGAAACAGAACCGTGCACGTTCGCGAAGCGTTTGAAGTGACCGTGGAGCGGCCGGACGCTTCCACCTTCCGAATCAACCCGCACGATTCAGGCGACGGACGTCACACTTTCCGAGTTCACTTCGCCACGGAAGGCCGACACGTGATCAGCGCGCGCCACAGCGGCCTGTCCGTGCGTGACAGTCCGTTCGCGATCCACGCCAAGAGCGGAATGAACTACGTCGCGCGCGCCGCCTCCGGTTCTGCGCTGTTAATTTTCGGCAAAGAAGGTGATAAGCCCGGCGAACTTTGCCGACCCTGGGGCATCTGTTGCGACAGTCAGGTAAATATCGGAAAGGTTGCATGTTCACCCGGTCGCATCCGATAAGATCTCATCTGTGTGCCATGCCCGAAATATACTGTGGTTCGGCAACCTGCCTGTCCAGAAGGCATTGCGTCGTATCGCTTGCAATCTAGATGACTATTTTTTTCGGACGTCTTGTTTTCTTCTTGCTTATGTTATGACCGCCGGGAATCCTCGGGGAAAGACATTTTGCGCCCCGCGATTCAGGATAGGATTCAACGCACTTGCCCGCCATAGACTCTCGCAATGTACATTTTAAATTTCCTCAAACTTTTAACGGGTTTCATTGATTGGCTAGCGCTCACAGGAAGTTTGCTCGATCTTTCCCGCAAGGGGCGGATCAACCACCCCACAGGGGCTCATTTCTCACCCATCGTGGAAAGACTCCACAACAGTGGTTCCCAATCGGGTTGCCGCGGCGCCTTGCGGTGCCATTGCAAGACTCAGGGGGTGACGTGAAAATTCATTAAGACTACCTTTCCAACATGTCATCAAACCTCACGGCAAATTGCTTTGCCACTGAGTTACCTGCTACAACGTTACCTGTTAAAACTTTTTTCATAACTCCCCTCCGCTCACTAAAATTGCTTCAACGATACTGTCATGGCGCTTCTAGGCGGAGAAGGAGTCAGAACCTAAAGTTTTATAGAGTTGCATCTTACTGAGCAACATTATGTGCAATACCCGCTAAACAAAAGTGCTGTTGTGCGATCGTTGCTCAACGACCTTCTCATCTCAGGGCCGGTTCATCGTGGCCGATCGCAGCAACAACCGGATCCAGGTCTTCAACTCCGACGGGAGTTTTCGGCACACGTTCGGCTCACCGGGCTCCAAACTGGGTCAATTTGATCGGCCTGCTGGCGTTGCCATCGATCAAGCCGGGAACATTGTCGTCGCTGACAAAGATAATCACAGAATACAAGTGAATATATTTTACTCTTCGCATTTTTCTTTTTCTAGCTAATATAAATACGTTGGAAGACCAGACTGTGTTTCTTTTTTTCTTGCGTTTTGTATCATACTCAGTCGGAGTCTCAATTGTGATTCGCTTTTGTCGACCCTGGTCGCACGTTCACGGTTGTCAAGTCGAAATGCACGTGTTTCGTGCTCGACCATTGACCGAAAGGCCTCGCAGTGTTTGTTCCGGTGTGAACGTCACAGCTCTGTAGTTTCCGTTAAACTGTAATATTTCGCGATCTCGTGATCGAAACATTCCGGCGTGATGCTGGTTGTTTGTTTCATGGCAAGACACATTCGCTTGTGGTGTGAGTTGCGTTTGAGCGCCAGTTAGTTGAAGCGCCAAAAAACACGAGTACGGTCTCAGAAATCGGGTGAAGCTGCGACGACAATAATGTTGAAGAGAAGTGAGCAACGCCGGCGCTGGTACTGCGGAGTGCTTAGAAAAGGAAAAGTAGCCGTCTTGGGGTTTCGACGCGACAACGCAACCTTTTCAAAACGAAGATGAGCGCCGCAAAAAGGCGATAGAAGTCCTTCTGTGGCCAATAAAGATTTTTCTCAGTTGAACCGCCGCAGCTTTTGCGGTTTCTTCCATCCTTGGCTCGCTGACTTCCGAAAGCTTGGTCCAACACTAGTTTCGAAGGTCGGTCGCCTGCTGACAAATGATTCTTCTGCGAAGACCTCGGCAGGCTTGCGGTTAAAGTGTACACGCTCACGATGCTTATCTCGGTTCTACAGTTTCCCGAATGTCGGGTGCGATGTGATAGATTTGCGGCGCGCGGTGGGAAGACTCACGAGTCGCATTTTTCAGGTTTTTCGCTTTGACGGAACGTTCGTTCGCGTTTTCGGCGAGCGCGGCTCGAAGAACGGCCAGTTCACGTATCCCTGGGATGTCGCGGTCAACTTGCTTGGCGTGATCGCTGTCACTGACACAAGAAACCATCGCGTGCAACTGTTTTCGTTTGAAGGATCCTTCCTAAGCAAATATGGCTTCGAGGGTAAGCCATCTTGCTTTGAACCTTGGACATTGGGTCTAACCAAACGCTGTGTTGGCGTTAGACTCGTGGTTGCTGCGTTGCCGCGCTGTGCGAGTTTTTTCAGTCTATCTTGCATTTGCTGCCGTTTTGAGCATAAAACCATCCGTTGGCCATTCACCGAACCAGACACTGACAGCGAATCGTGGCATTTCAATGGTTTTTTTCTCATCGCTTACCATGCTTCCTATCAGTAGACTTCGTTTTTGGTAGCGACGACTTAAACGTCCATCTTGTGCCGTAACATTCGTCCATCCATCTATCCCACCATGCTTGCCGAGGCACTTGAGCGTTGCTACAAAGCTCTTCGCCTATGCATTTCAAAACAAATGCGTAGCAACATGTATGCTGCCAAGAATGTTAACTGGTCTAGAGCTTAGCTGAGTTTTTAAGAAAAGCAAAATTTGTTTCCGAATTGTTCTGCCCATGAAATGTAGCTGCGTGCACCCACCAAATCAACGAGTTCGCTAAAACAGATTGAAAGGGACTTAGGCGATTCAGAGAAATCTCTTGCTCATTGCTCATTTAACCATACATCGTATTTAACCAAGCATAATGTGGATAGAGCAAAAGTACCGTGAAAGCCCGGAGAGCCAACTTGCCTGTGATAGATGGTAGCGCAAATCGTGTGCAGACGCTTTTTTGCTGCTTGAAGCAGCTACAGTTATCGACCATCGACCTGTGCTTGTTCAGGCGCAATGTGGAAGCATTTCGACTCGCCCAGAGGAGTTGCTTTCACGAAAGACGGCAGGTTGATCGTTACGGATTTCAACAATCACCGTCTGGTCATCATCCAGCCTGACATGCAGTCGGCACGTTACCTTGGTTCGGAGGGAAGTCAAACCTTGCAGTTCTTGCGGCCGCAGGTACGTCGCCTTGTATTTGAAATGTTTGCAAACAAACGGCGGACGATCGCAGGTTGCAATGTGCTTGTTACGTGATAGCGCACACTGCATTTTGTGGCTGAGAATGCTGCTGCACATATGTCCAGTTGACTGCAGGCTTAATGCTGTTTGTGGCCTTGTGATAAACGGGTGCAATCCCAAAAACTTGCACGCTGGTGGTTGGCTGAAACATCAAATAAAAATAAAGTTCACGAGCTTCCTAGCGACACTACAAATTAGGTAGATCCAACCGTTTGCGCTCATCAATTTGCTAAAGTGCGATTTATTTTGGATACTTTGTGTCTGCATCACAAGAGTTGGATTATGCGTTTAAACCAGCTAGTTTTGGCGCCATAGTTATCCTGATAGGCGATTGAATGTCTGTCCGAGACAGTGTTGCCACTGGGGTCAGTCACGTCAACATCAGATTGTTGCCTTTTTCAGCATCAGATAACATCAAATTTTTACATTGCAGTTTAATTTAAGATAAATGCTTCTACTAACAATCAGTGGCGTACGCAGAAAATTTCCGAGGGGGGGAGTTTCGTCACAATCGTGTGACGTCACAAATCAACTTTAGGGGAAGTACCGATGGCACGACCATTCTAGGGGGGTCCAGGGGAATGCCTCCGGGAAAATTTTGCAATATTACACCTAAAAAACGCATTTTTGTGCATTCTGGAAACAAGTTTTAGTATAAGGCTTTTACGAGACTTATTTGCCGGTGTGACAGAAAACTGAACTTTTGTTGTCTGAGGCTCATGAAATAAACCTATAGGGCCTATGCGTGCTTGGATGGTGCAAGTTTTAGACATGTATCGTTTATCGAAGACGCTTATTGAAGTTTGTGAGCTCAAATCTCACACCAGCCGAAGCTTTTTTCTGGTGTTCATTGTTACCTGTGTTAAGCTACTTAACAGCCACGTGTGAAGCAATTTTGTCAGTGAAAGAATGAAATCGTAAAATGAAAA
>JGI24158J21664_10010845_pt1 | contig 12135 bp, 5 predicted proteins | sample Ectturendosymbi3_FD_21664 | JGI IMG/M metagenome (IMG submission 21664) | reverse complement strand
ATTTTTAATGAGCTACGGAGCAGGATCAGGAGTCAAAAATTGACTCCTGTCACCTCTGGACCATACCCTGCAAGCTGACTGAGCTAATGACGCCTGATGAGAAGACGAGCTTTAGAAACACTTTTGTCAAATTCAATGTTGAAAAAGAAAAAGTTAGCTCGATTTCGTCTGGAAAAACTCTTTTTTTCATACACTGGAAAATACCATAAAATTTAGCCTGGTTTTCGTCTAGTTCCAAACTTCTCTTTTGTCGCCAAGTCGATTCAAATTTAACCTGATTTTCAAAATCCGGTGGCCCATTTCACCATTTGCCAATACTGTTGCTGACTATTTCAATGCTTGGTGAGTGAACAAATTTTCACATTTTTCCACCAAATGCCATTTATATGCAATTATCCCGCCCTTAGCAGCACTTGTTGTAACACAAAATTCCATTCGTAATACAGTTTGATTGTTATGCAATATCAAGTTGTCACGTAGTAAGTTTCATGAAACATACATCATTTTTGGCAACCAAAGCGGATAATAACCTTTTCTAGTAGAGACCATTTGTACGTAACTATAAACTGGTTTTATTAAAGGGGTCTATAGCCTTCAGCCAAATCGTCAAACAATCCATGACACTGAAAAGGTTGGGAATCACTGTCATAAACATTTTTCACTCCTGGTCTTCCTGAACTTACAATTGTTTTATGAGCACACATGCAAAGAAAAGTGACCTCATTCACCGTTAAGCAGCTCAAATTTAATTAGAGACTGGTAGATAGTTTAATCAACCTGAACCCTTTTTGAAAGAGCTCAGCAATACTGAAAGATCACCGGACTTGATAAAATCATTCCGACTAGGAAAACTAACTCAACAAAGTTTTCACGGATATAAACAGGTCCAAGTTGCTGAGATCCACGGTTTTAACAATATCAGCAACTGCATAAGCTTATTTAAGCAGATTTGGCCACATCTGCAGTACTCTATCTATTCCACATTAAAATAGAGAAGTATTTTTGCAGCAAAAATGTCTTAAATCTTAGTCGCAAGAACGTATTCATTGTAACAAAAGATGTGTTTGCAGACTTGAGTAAGCGCAGTTGACAAACAAAAGACATTTTCGTCGGTTGAATTCACCTCCAAATGCCTTTTGCTTACTGTATATATCACTGCCAGGGAAATTAGCCATAAAAGTTGCTGAACACCAACCTCATAAGCGGGTATCTTTCTCCGCAAACAGCTGCGAAGTCGTCGTTGTCGTAAGCCCAAACCATTGCTCCACCAAGTCCGCGGTCTTTAAGGTAATTGATCTGCGCATAAGAATTAATAATGAAAGCGCCACAGTTGACATGCAATAACCTAGTCAGCGCAAGACGCAAGTTTTGGCAACAATTTCAAATAGCGCTTTAAATATCTGTCATCGTTGGCCCCACTTCTGATGCTACTATAAATGTGTAATGTATAAAGGATTCGGTTTTTCATTTTAGTACGGAATAGTCACCACAGTTTGTGGCAACAAACTTGCATAAATATCTTAAAATCAAAAATTTTTAATGAAAAGCGATAGTTAACAAATTTTGCATAAATCTAATGTTTTTCAAATTTTTATTATGGCATAATATTTGCAAGCCATTCCTTCTCGAAACTTTTTTGTGTGAATGCCATTTCTAGCCATCGTTTTCCAATTGAAATAATCAGGTAAAAATAGTTCAAAAAAAGATTTACGATATCTAAGGCTATCAGTTAGACCGAGTAATAATTGAACCACACACTGAACGTTTGGTCTCAGTTTTCCATGCAATAATTAAACGGTGTTCTGCTCCTATTGCAAGTTTTGATTTAACATTCCAAACCTTTTATTCCAGTTTTATCTTACTTAATAGGATAAGGCAGATCAACATAACACGTAAAAAAACGTTGAATTTTTTGTTTTTGTTACTTTTCGCATGATTTATCTCCAAAATTTTATTAGATTTTGAGCTGAGAGGTTATTCGTGTTCCTATGCCAACTTGAATAATAAGAGGTAAAAAGTGCTGTGATCTGCGTCACGAAAATTTGAGCCATGTCTTGACATCAATCCATGCCAACGGTATTCATCTGCTTACCAGAAATCTACTCGGAGCAGATTAATTCATTTGCGAATTTTAAGAGGTACAAATTTTAAACTAAATGTAACTTTGAAAATTTTTTAAAATGTTTTTTAAACAAAAAATTTGATTGCAAACATTTAATAAAACAATAAAAAGCTTGATGTAATTGGAAAAACTAGTGAAACGTTTAAACATTTTATGAAATGTTTGAAGAGTATGTCCAGTAAAATTTTGAAATTTATCCTAATGAAGGATTAGCAAGGTAAAAACGACAAATGAGTTCTTGTACACTTTAAAACCAACGTTTGCAACCTAATTTATGTAGAAATATAATTACCTGCAACTTTGATCCACAACATATCTTGATGTCGAAATCATCCAAATGAAATTAAAATCAAAATGTTGAGCAAAGTGGTTTGCGTAATTGCTAATATAAAGGTACTGCAACTTCTCACCATTTTTCATAAAAATCTCTTGTTTCATTGTTTATTTTTCATTCCAATCTCCTGACTTTTACAGTTTTTTACCTGCTGAATCCCTGAAATTTATACTATGAATTACATGTATACTACAATATAAATTGCATTTACCGTTTTCAACTTAATTCACAACTGTGTTACACAGCTATGGCAAACCTTCCCAGTGAGGTGGTTGTGGGTTATCCGCAAACATTCTTTGAATTGGATGCATTGTCAACAGAGTGATTTTCGAAAAAGAAAGCTAGCAGACTCAAACGGTTTTGCTCAGCTTACCCACCTTTGTTATGATGGAACCTTTGTCATCATATGATATCCACTGGTCACCGCTCTTAATTGCAGGAGCCATGACGTCATCGTTCCAGATTCTAGTTGCTCCAGCATTAACTAAGGGGCATATCTACGCAGATAAAATGATACAGTTAGGCTGTAAGCAAAGGTTCATTAGACGTTGTGAGTATTTCCTGAGTTGTACACAGAGCTTTACACTACGAGGTCATCCCTTTGTGGTCTGCAATATATCCCCGCCTCGGCCCCAAAGGTCTGCTTTGTCTGTCGCGGCCTGTCACGATCCGTCGCGATGGATCGCATTTGCAGTTGGTTAGAGTCTTTCCTTTGACCATCCGTACCTTTTGAGGTACTAATGTTACAACAAAACTTAAAATATGCAAAATGTTCTACTTTTTGCAAGCTTTTTGAATATATAAAAATATTTTGCGTTTTCGTCTCCTTTCATGAGGCGCATGACAAAATCTACACCACACTCAGAAATTCTCTTACTTTTGTAAGCATCAAAACCTTTGCAAAGGAAAAATAATTTCTTTTGATAAGCTTAAGCAATTCTTTTAACTATACACATGTACATTTACACATTGCATAAGGAAAGATAAACACAACTTCGAACAGAATCACCAATTTCCAAAAGAAAAACAAGACATTAAAAGTGCATGTATTCTGTCATGACCGTAAAAGTGTAGCAACAAAACGATCTCTAGCTTTGCAGCCAGCTTTTTGAGGAAAGTAAAAGTGTAGGTTTCATTTCCTTGTACCTTTTAACAGTGCGGTATTTTTTGCAACAATCATCGAAACGCAGTCCTCGTTTATTACAGTTCTCACAGTACAAAGAAGTTGTTTTGCAATGTTACTTACTGTTGCAAACCCTGCCGATTTTGTTGAGGCCACTAGGAAATTCAGCAATAAAATGAGGTTTGTGGTTGAGCCTGTGTGCTGTATCCACTGTACTATACTTAGCTGGCCAAGTCTGTTTGTATATTGTGCAGAGTGCACGCAACATCTTTCTAATATATGTAGGTCAAAGAGTTGGGGTTATACCATGAAATCATATTTCAGATATTTCCTGCTATCAGCGAAAACGCCCTGACAGCTTTCCAGCACATTCACTCATTGAATTGCCAAGGCTGAACTCTAGTGCACTCCCACAACTCATGCATGAAACCACAAAAGACCTGAGAAAACTTCAGACGCAACCATCATCAGCAGGGCTTCCATTCTGTAATTTCTAAAAAACCCAGATTGTTCATGAAAAAAAAAAACATTTATCTACCAAAAAAACAGAAGTGCAAAAAGACATATAAATACAACACATGATGCAAAACGGTGATTAAAATACTGACTTACTCATAGTTCCTCTTCTAAATTTTTGTCTGCAGCGTTAAAATTAACATTCGGATCACTATTCTCTGTTGCTGAAGACATTTTATGTTAAAACTAATAAAGCTGATGACATACTCCGTTGTTGACATCTCTCACTTTTCAAACTTAAATGTACAATTACTGTTTTGCTGGCTTCTTGACAATGTTTGTTTTGCCTTTTCCCTAAGAATTTTGGTTTTAGCGAGTTTGTTTTTATTTTAACATGATTAACAAGTAAAATTTTTCTTTCTAGTGATGCAGTAGAATGTGGCAAACCGCAAATCTGGTCATTAAATCATAAAGTATTCCAAAGTCTAAGTTATCTAAGCCATCTTTGATGTAACACAGATAATACCAGAAATCAGGGACATGTAGATTTATTGGACAAGTACACAGGTTTAAACTATTGATATAGACTCCAGCCTGTTTTTTTCATTTTTGCTGAGACATTTTGGTGATTTGTCTCATATTAGTTTTAAAATTTGCCGTAACCACACTCACTAGTTTATATTTTAGGACATCAAGTTCGAATTGACTTAATTTTGTTTTTCATTAAAAAATACAGTCTATGACAGAAAAATGAAGGAAAATAACCTAGCCCAGGCCCGTAGCCAGGTTTTAAGATTTTGGGGGGCACAGTACATTTTTAGGGGGCAATATTTTTGTTTTATTTTGTCAATTTTCAACTATTAACTGGGCAGCATATTGCCATATGTCTGTTTCCAGTCTGATCACATAAGATTTCTGATAGTACCGTTATGCTGTGTGTCGGGGGAGCCAAGCAGGGGAGGACGACTCCAGCGCCTCTCTCAAAAAAACAATGACTTTTTCCAGAAAAAAAGTATCCACATAAAACTAAGAATATTTGTTTAGTTATGCGCTTTTCTCTGGAAACAACAAAGAAAACCAACATGAAAAAATAATTCGCCTATGCTTCAATATATTTTTCTGACTGCGTACCAGTACTTGGAGCCAGTTTGTCGCCTTTGATTCAATAAAAACTTTGTTTGATGTTTGCCTAATGCGCTGTTAACTTATTTGAAAAACATAACAAAATTTGGCATAAACAACAAAACTGAACCAATTTTTTCGTATCAGCATTTAGAGTGAACACACTGGTACGAAAGAAACTCCGTCTAATTCCTCAAAAGAGCCACAACAATGCACGAGATTATATACAGCATAATAAATACATGCATTCTTATGGTCACTGAAACAATCAATGAATCGTTCCCATTAACAGCTGGAAGTCGAACCATGTCAGGGATGTAGTTCTAATAAAAAAGATGAGGGAACGCATCCAAAAAATAGCCATTTTGAAACAGCTTCAAACTCATTTTAACAAAACGTGAAAAAAGTGTGGGAACGCCGTTTCCACGCGTTCCCGCCCCACTACACCCGTGAACCATGTAGCCTACTCTAGCATGTAGACGATCTACCTTTTATCAACACCCGCAGTTTTTTAAACGTCTTTTGGTACAACGAAAAACGAAAGCATGACAGAACCAAGAAAAGAAATTTTAGCATAAACTGTCACATAAGCGGCAGTTCTGATACCTGCTACATAGCATAATAGATGAATAATATGCATGGAGGCACTTGCAGTGTCAAGAGAATACTTTAAACATGTAGTCGTCGAGTTTGGTCGAAAATTCAGAAACGATGTCTTCATTTGCCACAGCAGCTATTTTTTTCAAAGCGTAACAAGACCAGCTGACATTTATGCGGTCGCAGGGGCGTAACGAGGGGGGCACAATTCCCCGGGCGCCGAATCACTACGGGGGCGCTGAATTACTACGGGGAGCGCCGAATGACTGCGGGGGCGTCAAAAAGTCCAACTAATGTCACACGTATTTCCTTCAATACAGTACATTTGCTTCCTAAAGGCCTCAAATTCGAACATGGTGGCGCCAAACTTCCTTCTTGCCCTGGGCGCTGTCTAACCTCTGTACGCCCCTGTACCCTTATGTGCCATGCACCTGCTATAAGGTGTGAGTATCCTCACCACACTGGAGAATCTTGCTTCGCATATGGCAGTCGAAACTGCTACAGTTAAGCCCACGCTCAGCAGCACAGTATATGATGGGAGAAGCTGCTTTATACTTCCAAAACCATTTCAAAAACTGGTCCAAATTCATACGGGTGCTTTCATTCAAAGCACATCAGGAAGCTTTGATGAGACAATGCTTTTCACAATAGTAGTTTCAGCATCGGGAAGATCTTCACTGATGCTTTTGGTAGTTGAATTGATTAAAGCACAAAGAGGTTGTAATTCTTCCTTGTCGAGAAAGCAATTCGATGCTGGTAAACGAGCACACAAAGATTTGATCAGAGACATATTAAATTCCAAAAACCAGTAGCTGAATTCGCTCCGAATAGTATCAACGATTTCAAAGCAAGATGCTTTCAAATTCAAACTCTCACTTTCATTGTGAATTCCGATGTGTTTTGTTATGAATGACGTCCTCTCTGAATCGAGATTAAACTTACTTTTTTCGCTTGTTCAGGAAGTGATGTAGTTTCGCTTATTTAGAAGGTGGGATAACTGTAGATTGATTGCACCACACACTAAGTACGGAATATGCGCTAGCTGCATTTTATGCTGATTTACGCTAGTCAGTGCTACAGTGATCTATGCACATGCTGAAGCATTTCTATGTCAGACACAGAATTCCCTAACCTTTTTTGATCAACTTCTAAGTCGCATACATTATCTTTCTGGGTTTGGTTTGACTATTACAAGAAGTTCTGTTTGACTACAAGCATAGCCTCACACCAGTCCAATGTTCCCTCTAAGATGCGCAACTGCGCAGTACCACCAAATCATTTGCCCAGTGAAATCTGATTCTTGTACACTTGTAACATTCCGAAACGTTGGAAAGCAAGAAAACAAGAAGCTATTTGAAATAAATGTGTAGGCCCTACTTTGTTCGTATTTTAATAAGATTTTACGCTTATCCTAAATTCTAATAATTCACGAAATTTGTGATTCATTTAGAATTCTGGCAATTCAGCCAGAGTTTCCAGAATTTTCTTATAGAGAATGCTGGCTAAGACTTTATGTTATAGCATTACCATAGCCAGCTTGCTAGTGCCATGGAGTTGTTCGCGCTAACAGAGAGACTGCAGAAACGGTTTCAAAAGACTGTCTCCAGTGACTGCGACGTCACAAATCTAAATTGTTACCAATGTGGACATTCCTTAATACAATTTATTTTGAAACAATGGGGTTACCTTTTGACGAAACGTGTGGTGATGTTGCGAGTTGGCGTAACGATCAAACAGACTGAAAACAAGCATTTGCAAAAGTTATACATTTTTTGGGTTTGAATCATTTGGGGGGGCACTGCCCCCGAATGCCCCCCGTGGCTACGGACCTGACCTAGCCTCCAGCTGATCTTCAGGCACAAGGTGGGTAAAATGTAAGGCCACATTTGCTATTCAACGTGGATCTCTTGTGAGATCTTGAGCTGCAAAGTAATATAGAATCCCTAATCTGGCAGCAAATCCTTACTCCAATGCAAATTGTTCTTTAAGTTGCACGAGTAGGGCAAGCAAGGTATTTGAACATTCTGTGGTAAACATTGTTTTACCAATTTTTTCAGCTGGCGTCTGGGATAACAACTATTCACCCAAATGCAAACCTTCCACTTGTTCAACCGTTAGTTATTCATTCATGTTACTACTGTTATAGGCTACGCGCAACTGCATGGCTGACTGTACTGGATGGTAAGCAACCTATAGTATTTGATAATGATATTGATACGGATGTGAAACCGACTGAAGTCGTTTTCAAGTATTTTTTCACATGATTATCGCAGCATGCGAACATTCGCATTGTAACGATCGGAAGATATGTTTATTATACTATTAGATTTACTGTGACTGATTGCCAAATTATTATCTCAAAATAAAAACAGATTTCACCGCATGTTTCATAATTAAACCTAGACACCCAGACAGACTCAAAAAAAAAACAGATCTGGGTGAAAAAAAACAGCAGTGGGAGCTCTGATCGTCAGAACCAGACTCTCTAAAGGAGAAAAAGGGTCTGCTCTCGAGATGTCAACTGCGCTGTGACCGCGTCAAGCGTGGTGCGGTTGTGGAAAATTTTACCGCGTACCGGCCGCGCCGCGTGGCTTTTTTAAATTTTAAGCCGCACCAGCGCCGCGTACCGCGTTGACGTTCATCTAATGATGAATCTTTGCAATACACAGAGACTTCTCGAAGTTATTGTCTTAGATCACAACAGTTGTTTTTCGTGTTTAGACTACAGCTTTTACCTGCGTTTCAGCGATGCCTTTGCGCCAAGATTCGTAGGCAGAATATTGCTGTTATTTTACATGCAGGTGGCGTGCTACAGTCACCGCTCTGATGCACTGGCATGCAAATTGCTGATCCAGAACTGTGCATAACTAACTGGTCGGCATCCAACTAGGAAAATGCTTTCAGGGCTGCAAGTCAAAACATTTTCAAGATTTGTAGGTAGTGTCTGTTTTGCTTCATGAGGCAAATGGTATATATATATGGTGGCTGTGCTGGGACTATAAATTTGCTTTTAGTTGAAGACGATTGCTTGATGCGGCCACATGACAAATAGGTAGGGCTACCTTACCGTCCTTATTTCTAAGACTTGTCCTTATTTTGCAGTACTACGTCTTAGAAAACATTACTGTCCTTTTTCATCAACACTAAAAAAGCCTTCAAAAAACTATACATGTTTTATTTCGAGACATTTCGGATTATTCTTAATCCATCTTCAGTCAAAAAATGTCTTTACTGTCCTTATTTCTAAGAAATGTCCTTATTTGTGACCTGCGTCCTTATTTCTTAAGTATAACAATTTTAGATAAGCAATATCTAATAGACATGCAGACCATTACTATCTCATCGTAAACATTTTGTAATCAAGGTTTTGGTGGCGTCATAAACGTAGTATAATCTTGTAGCACAGAGACAACGCACTATCAGGCATTGTGAACGATGCAAGCTGCTGACCTCTGGTTAAGATTCTTAGGAAAGCTGGTTTTGTGCCGTGTTTCCCCGAAAATAAGACGGGGTTTATTTTAATTTTCACTCCGAAATTTACCACGGCTCATTTTCGGGGGATGTCTTATTTTGATATATCTAAAAATGAAGTTACAATGTAAAAATTAAGAGATTTGTAAATAAACAGAAATTACGAAAAACTGTCTACATTTACTTATCATTAACATGTTTTTTATTCAGAAACTCGTTAACAACCATTTATTGGCTGATAGTAGGGAAAGTTTTGTCGTCACCAGGTCAACTAGGGCTTATTTTATAGGTGGGCTTATATTAAAATCATCCTCAAAAATCACGCTAGGTCTTATTATCGGGTAGGTCTTATTATCGGGGAAACACGGTAGCGAAGGTTTAACACTTAATTGATTCAAAAAATAAGCAAGCGAAAAATACAGTTTCCGTAACGATTACAAGGAAGTCGAGAATAAAACATTGCTGAAGCAAATGGTTCCTGTAGATAAATAGGCAAATATATGATCTGATGTTAGTCGTGCAAAAAGAATCAATTGTTTTCTTTTTAGGTAAAAAAAAAATTTCCTCAGCCGTCCTTATTTGTGGTTCTAAATAGGTGGTATCCCTGCAAATAGGATATGCAAAGAGGCAACGGGTTAGGGTTTAATAGTAATATGGCATAAGGATTTTGAGGTTCAGGTCAGGTTTTAAGGATAGGGTTTGTGGTTAAGGTTTTAGCCTACATTTCATGCAACACAGACAAGAAGATGCTAACAATCTGCCAGCCCTAAAGACATGACAAAATTAGTCCATTGAACTCTGACGTCAGTCAACTAAGCAAGTCATATGTTTTGAACTTGACATAAAATGTGACTACTTCAACCGATCAAGTTCCGCTAAAGGCAAAATAGCTCCAGCAGTGCTATTACTAACGAGGCAAAATAAACACTATGCGGCAAAATAGACACTGCCAAATTTATTGGCAAATCTTATACCCAGAGAAAAATGTTATGAGGAAAACAGTGCTTCAGGTAAGAGGGTGTAAATAGCAATTACTGTTGGGGGATAAAACTTTGGGTTAGCGGTGCAGTGCGAACTCGGACAAGGAAAAGTACAATAAACGCGGTCGCGGTGCGGACAGCTGACAGAAGTTGCTGATGCCGTACGGGCAGCGGACACAAATTTTCTGTCCGTGCCACCTATAGTCTGCTCCTCTCGTTCACTCCAGAGAAACTGGACTTGGTAATGGTATGGATGGCAGCTTGAAACATCCTATCACCACTCAGGTGGTGGTGGCCCAAATTACATGAATTTAATTATCATCAGTTTGGCGGCGGAGGTCCAGTAAGGGTAAAAATAGGTTTGAAGAGAGTAGGAGAAATTCCACACAGGTTGTCAACAAGGCGTCTAAACGATATGTAAAGAACAAACTTTGGCTTTTAAAAATAATGTTGACTAGTCTTTTAAAAAAAGTGAAAAAAAACATAGTTTTTCACAACAACGCTTCGAGCGGTCTGTTTGCTGAAGTAGAAAAGGTCAACTGTCAATTAAAACGAAATCAGAGTTACGAAAATAAATTAACTCAAAGCTGATAACATACATTTTAAATAATGCCTTTTTTAAATCAACAGTGTTTTCTAAGGAATTTTCAAACGTCGTCGTTTGAACAGAAAACAGTATTCGATTTCACAATTGTTGATTTATGCTGCAGCGTGCAAACAGTAGAGTAAGCTTGTCTTATAAAGACAGAATGCTTTGATATAAACTAAAAACTGGTTGTGATAGTCATCCAAAATCTGCTGCTGTCTTTGTAATACAAACTCAGCTATCCATAACACTGTGACAGATGTTACATCAATGCTAGTAAAATTGTGTGCGGTGCACAACTGCAGTTTGGCTGTAAAGCAGGTTAATCGGCTCCAATAACGCATATGCCAGGCGTGCAACCAGTGGGGGAACATTTGGGGCCTTTTCCCCAAAATGAAAAACTTTCAACGAAGAAAGATGAAATTTTGTATTCTAACAATTTTTAAGAAAAGTCTTATTTGAATTTTTCCTTGTCCTACTGGTTAATTATCTCCTTACAAGATTTATCTTGAGACATGCCATCTGATCGAAAATTTCGTAAATGATTGGCACTTAACCACAAATATGCTGAAATTGTCAAAACATGGGAGATAGTTCAAAATGTTTGTATTTGCAAGGCATTTCTTATCTTTTTGTTCGTGTACCACTCTGAAAATTTTCAGAAATGCAATGTGTGTGCGCGCTTTGATTTCATTTCTTGCTTGTCTTCTGAGGAAGAGAGTTTGCATGCGCTCTCGAAACATAAACAATTAACACTGCGTTGTTATCACACCAGTGAATCAAAGTTTGCAGCCAGTAGGCTATACCTGGTCACAGAAACAGCATACTATGTTCACATTGTGTTAGCTTTACGTTAGCCTGGGATTACTGTAGGCTGCTATTTAAGAATTTTTGCATTTTATGTTCAGTGTTTATAACCGTTCTTGGAGTTTCACAACTAGGCTCTAAAAATGCAAGGGGAAGTTGAAATTTCACAAGGGTCTCAATTTTATTAGGTGTTGTTTAGGTAGTCCTGGAAAAAGTGGCTGGCGAGGCCCACCCACATCTGGTGGCGAGCGTGGTCCAACCATTCGTAATAAATTCAAATTGCATTCCTGCCTGCATTCCTTGGCAGACGAAGCCTCGTATCTACGATTAAAACAATAGCATCAGTGATCTACGGTATATTCGTACTTGGATTTCGGCCTAAAAAACAGCAGTCTTCGGTTGCGTTGCCAAAGCCCTAGCTCCTTCATCGATTGAGCTAGAGAGCTGTTCAAGAGCTCAAACGGATCGACCAGTCTAGTAGATTGCACTCGAAAAAAAATTTTTTGGTTGGGGGGTGCGGATTTTTTGTGACTGACG
>JGI24158J21664_10010844_pt1 | contig 12135 bp, 10 predicted proteins | sample Ectturendosymbi3_FD_21664 | JGI IMG/M metagenome (IMG submission 21664) | reverse complement strand
CCTGGCTATTCTTATCACAAGCAATTTTTCCTTTTCATAGCTTTTGCTTCCATAATTTCAGCCCCCCCCTTAGAAAAATCCTGGCTGCGCCCCTGCATGGCAACATAGGTTCACTTAAGTTACGGCAGTAGGCGTTTTGCTGCATGTGACTGTTGAACGCAGACATCTGTGGCAGGTAATGCAGCGACTACTGATAGCAATAAATCACGGTGTGAAAAGAAACATACGATGTGAAAACTGAAAAGAAATATTGCTGCCAACGAGCTTTATACGGTGTGAAAAGAAACATTGCTGCCAACGAAGCGCACTTTTGGGACTACTGCAGTAACGTGGGTCATTTTCTTTGTGGTGTAGCAAGGGTAAAGCGTTATGTGAACATCTATTTGCATTTGTATCGTCAGCAGCTTGAAATGGACAAGCAAAATGTCGACTTTGCCTACCCTAGAAAAATATTTACGGACGCCCATGCCTGTGTTATTTGTGTTCACAATCTAACATCTGCTTTGTACTTCGTTACACTGTATATAACCATTCTTGTGTTATTCGAGTACCTTTTGTTTCAGCTTCTCGGTTAGCGTGTCATTACATGCACGATTCACCACGAACAGGGTATGCTCGAAGACTTACAACTGTATATATGTGGCGCGAACCAACCAAGACTTAAGCCCATATATATGTAACGTTTGTGAGTTTTTAGAAACTAATTATTGCATCCCCACATGATAGCTAACGTGCCCCCTTCAGAAAATTTCCCCCCCTGGCTCAAACCTCTGGTTACGCCACTGACTGCGGGTGGGCCGCCACTTCCCATGTCGCACCCAGAAGTCCACGTCTGCCCAATTTTAGCATATAGTCATTTTGTGGCTTGAGAGGCGGTATCCAAAAGAAAATAGTGTTATTCGCCTAAAACCAACGTTTTGACTCCCCCAAAACTACGCCACTGGTAGGTTTACGCACCTATTGAATTCGCAATAAGTTTCGGGTCATTTACTATGTCATTCTCAACTCGCTGTCGAGTTATTTCGAGTGGTTCACTCTTACGGCAGGGAGACATGCAATGGTTAATTTTAGATATTATCCGAATGCAGTTAAAGCATTCGAGTCGTGCCGTTAAGTCTAACCCAGAACGCGTACTCGCTCTGACTGCATCCTGCGCAATCGTTTCTCGCACGACAAAAAAGATCAAGATGTAAAATGAACTTCTTACCGAGCACCGAAGAACCCGGATTGCCGATAGGTCCCTTGCTTTACTCACATGTGGAGAGTTGTTTACCCGACAGATTTGCTTCAGTCCTTTCGCAACCTTTTCAATTTTTCCTCAGTTCCACACAATCATTCTTCTGGCGCGATGCCTCGTAGCAAACACGAATAATGAGCACTGCAGCGCAGCTGATCCACGACGCACTTCGGACAATTTCACGTTTTTTTCACACCGCGTCACGCTTCAGTGCACAGAGACGTCACAGCGCTATCGGAAGTACAACAGAAATGCAATCAACGAAGCAAAACGACATTTACATAATAAAGGAACACGGAATCGTACGAGAAGCTTTGGTTAAAGTACCATGCAGTGGAATGGCTAAAAAATTGACTTCGATCAGTGTGAGAAGGGCAGCGATAGAACGCGCGAAAACATGAATCGATGTTACGCGACGCTTCGGCGAACAAGGACTTTATTATGAGCCAAAGATAATTATCAAGGCCAAAGGGCTCCAGCAGTAGTTCCTTCTTCCCACCGTTCAACAGACATACTTAACGATGGTTAACTTTACGAGTTGGCGCACGAACAACCCACTCGTGGTTGCAGGCATCGCGCAGGGTGGTCGAGAATGGATGCACGAGTTCAGCGACCATGTTTACAGATCTGAGTGTGACGTAATCGATAAATGACGCAGACAATTCAAATCACTGGGTTTTGTCAAAAATCGCCGATTTTCGCTTACTGCAAGCAGAGGCAAAAAGTAACGCTTCAGCATTTTCGCTTCGTCCAATTTTGTGAACAGAACATTTTTTCGTTCTCGTATCTTTCATTTCTTAGCACGATTAAACATCTACAAAATAACGACTACAAAATCCATTGCTTTAGTGGAAACGGAGATCAATGCTTTACAGTACACCATCCCCGTCCGCTTATTCCGAACATCACAACAGTTGACGTCACTCTCAAGTGACGTCACGCTGCAGTACAGGCAACACGCAAATCGTGCAAGTTTTCGTGCACTGTTTAAAAAATCACATCTCGTATCTGTATACTTTGAAACACAACCCCAAACAGTTAACAACCAACTGCGCTGAAGTTTTGAAATTGTCAAATGTCTAAGGAAATAATGTTTTAAGCCAATGTAAATAAGACGCGAGGTCCAGTTCACATTTTTTTCGCCAAACAGTTCAAGGTCAGTTTCAGTCCGCACAGTTCTGCTGCGTCGGCAAACAGTTGGTCGATAGTTCAGCGTCAAGTGGGACGACATGCTGACGTATCAACGCCGACTGTTGATTCGCATGCACACTCTCTCAAAACTGCAACGCAAGATAATAAAAGAAACAAACTTTCTCGCGGGGAGCGGCGTCAAGTAACAGAGCGTCCAACAACAACAGCAAAAGTTATTTTCGTACAGTAAAATCAGTATGTGCACAACTGTAAAATACACCAAAGACAACGCCGAGGAAAAGAAATCAGGTTCTTCAGCAACGTCCCTGCGGTGCAAGTTCGGCTGCGATGCACGAGACATTGACAAAACTTTGAAACTGACACAGTTTGTTGATTGAACGACCGTCGAAATAGAGTTGCAGTTTGACAGGATTTATTTTGATTGAACCTTCAAATGAAACCGTATGCATGGCAACGCACCTAAATCGCCAGCACGAAGTTGAAGCACTTTTTCACAAACTGCTTTACCGTTACAGCACTTTCGCAAGCGCCAAGGTATCCACTCCTGGTGAGGGGGTAAAAATATGCGGAAAAGAATTGAAGTCGGCTCAGTAGCGCCGCAAGTGGAAAGTGAAGTTGATCGGTAGGCGGCAGCAAAGCAGAACAAGCTCATCGACAAAAAGTATTAAACACATCTTTCAGCAACACGAAATTGAGCGGGTCAGCCAGGAGCAAAACCAAAACAGAAAGCATCACTCCTGTCTTACGGTCAGCGATGACGCGGAAGAAAAACAAACACACGACAGCAGTTAAACATTCGTACTCTGTAAACAGGATGCCCGCAGCCTCTTGTTCACATGCTACTTTCAAACTAAGTACTACTTATTTCTTGAGTCATAAATAATCTTTATAATTGTTAACATAAACTCCGCACGTCATAGAATCGTTATTATGGGGCTGAGACTGTTGTTGACCAGGTATCATGGAGATGATGCTATTGTTGCGCACAACACCAAACTCTAATCACACAACACTCCAACCGGTATTGAATAAGCATTCCATCGCCGGCAAATACCTGACTCAGCTCATAAACGCGACATATGTAGCAGCTCTAATTGTCTCACAGCGGTCGCCTCACTAAGCATTCTACATGCTCACGCTCAATAAAACACCCCCATTCTTGAATACACTAATTTTTCACAAGCATAACGCAATTGCACGAACTGGTAAGCAGCCTACAAAAACAAGTGGCCTGCTGAATAGTCGGTGAGTGGTCGCAGGCCATTCGAAACTGCGAGACGATGGGACGTGACGGATTTTAAAAAATCCATCTTCCTGCGGCAAAGAGAAATACGGAACATTATTCAGACACACAACCGGAGTCAGTGACCTGGGTCCAAAGAAGTCTAAAATCGCTCACAAACGCTTGCTTCAGTGTTAGCCGACGTAAATGTGCTTCATTGCAGTTGACCTTTAAATTATAAATGCTAAACAAGTTTTTCAAAAAAGATGTAACAACAGCTTCAAGGATCCGTCCAAAAAAATACTGCAAGAGATACCAGGACGTTGCTTCAAGGAAAAGCTCACTTCGATTCTACGAACAACTGTCACGTGACGACATGAGCACCCGATCGCGGTCAATAAAATCATACGACGAGGAGGAGGAAAGGTTGAAGACTGCAGACACGAACAACAGAAGCAGCTTCATAAAACAAACAAACAAACGAACGAACAAAAATGACCGAACGTCACAATAAAACGAATGTCACGTCACAGTTTGGCGCTTATTGTACGGAATCGCTTCGGCGGACGACTGCTGTGGCGCGGGGAAGCCTTTCGGCTGTGACGCAGTGGTTGGAGAACGCAAGCTGGGGGTGCTGTCGGTTTTTCGGGCGAACGTCGAAAGGGTCTTCTGGAGCCAAGTGTTCTTGGTGGCCTGCAGCTCCTTGGTGACAGTCGCTATCTCGTGTTCGACATGCTGCGATCAAAGAAGACTCGCAATGTAACCCCACACTTTCTTCGCAACACAGCACAAGTCGCAACACGGACAAACGCCGACGCATCGTGAGCACCACCGACCAGTGACGAGACTTGTTTGTCACCAACACAGCTGCTGTTAAATCGTTGGCGAAGCCAGTCCTGGCACTTGCAATCCAATGCTGTATGGCCTGTCGTAATTGCTCAAGCTTTATGCACTGCTACGATCAATTTGTCCTGTACGTGCATGCAGATTAAGCTACAACTGTGTTACGAGCTGTTTGACTTATAGTTACGCCATGACACCTATGTGCCAAAGACACGTTAATATTTTCATCTCTACTTCAGGGTAAACCATCAGTTGTGTAGATTATGATGGCGTTTAACGTCTTTTCACCAATGTGCCGATTGGTTTTATCAGTAATCGAATTTTCGACTCAAGTCTTTTTGCACCAACAACGAGTTTAACGGGGGCCCAGTATCAGTCTTCGTACCCCCTGGAAAAATTTCTCTTAGAAGCCCTGGGGTGGAGAACCTGCGGCCCACGTGAATATTAACATGCCCGTGTCAGAAGTTTCGTTACCCAAATTAGAACACAACATCGTGTCAAAACGAAGCTCCATGACAAAAAGAAACGTAGACAGTAAGACAAGAGAAGTCTCTCTCGCTCCGTGACACGATTTCTATCCTTATTTTCCTTTGGAAGATAAAGGTAGAATTTTAAGATGAAATCAATTGATTTTAGCGCCCTCCAACGATATTCCACAATCCACGTGGACCGTGATTGCAAATAGGTTCCCCAACCCTGAGCAGCACGTTGCTGCACTATCACTACAAACCACAATGTTGTTACTTTGCTTTTGAAGTTACGTTATATTACGGGCCACGGGCCGGGCCAGAAAATATTTTGTGGATTAGCATAAATGGGCCGGGCGGTTTCTTGTCAGCTCCGGGCGGGCCAGGTCACAAAAGTGCTGGCCCGTGCCATCTCTAGTTAACGCTATATCGCAAACTGCTGAAGATGCGATCGATCCCGAGAGGAAAACGACTACAGAGCATAGCACAGCATTTGGTGCACGCCGCAGACAGTCGAATCGATCATCGGCACTTCCAACGAAGAGTGGAGCAACTGCGCGCTCATGCGTGAAGTATGACGTAGCCAGGCGTATCCGGTAATCTCACACCAAATAACTGCAAGGCTGTGGCAGCAACACAAGGTTTGAATTTGGCGAATGCATCAAACCAACCTGTACTTGGCACTCTGATTGGACGAGCTTGAGCTTGGTCTGAGCGAGCTCCAGCTCCAAGTCGCGAATCTGCTTCTGGAGTTTTTCCTTCTCTTCGCGAGCTTTTCGCTGCGCGTCGATCGGACTGTCTTCGGGAGGGGATGCGCCGTTCGTCTGATGCTGCTGTGCGAATAAAGCCGAGCTTTGATTTAAGCGCAGATGTCCGTGTAAGGCAGGGGTCTCAAACGCGCAGCCCGCACAGGGTCGTAGTGGCCAGGGTTGCGGAGTCGGAGGTAAAATATCCGACTCCGACCTTTCCAAAATTTCCGACTCCGACTTCTCGAAATTTCCGACTCCGACTGCTTAACATAAAGGGAATGAAATTCGGTTGTAAAAATCAATGGAAGAGTTGGTGCACAGCAAGATATCTGTTTCAACAAAAGTTTCAAAAGAAATTGTACCATTTCATCAGGAATTCCCAATTTAGGAGTGTGATTTAAAAAATGATCCAGTTGGACATCTGGAGTCGGAGTCCGACAAAAACTATGACTCCGACTCCACCCAAAAACCTCCGACACTCTGGTAGTCACTGGGGGGGATTCAGGGGCAGTGCCTCCTCAAATTTTTTGTTCCCCCAAAATTTGTTGTGTCCAGAAAAATGTTTTAAACATATGATAAAAACAAAAATCTTTCCCCTACAAAACTCAAAACCCGGCTACGGGCCTGAGCCTGCATATGACCCGCGATGCGTTTTGGGAGTTTTCTTATAATCAGCTGTTAAAGTTATTTAGTTTATTCAACGGTGTTTAAAAGCACTCGACCAGCGAGTGAACAAGTTCCTTTAAAACGAACGGAGATAGGGCTAGAAATGATTTGCCCAAACTCACGATATCTTTCGCAGGAAATAAGATGTACAAGCTGTTTCCTGCAAGCTTCAGGTACCGCCATTGTTCCGTCAGCGTCATAATGCGGCCCTCGGGTTACTTTATAGGTCCTAATTTGGCCCTCGGAGCAATTTGAGTTTGAGACCCCTGGTGCAAGGGAACAGCCACAACAGCGTACAGAAACAAAACAAGCGCGAAATTAAACACAGTTTACTAACGTCATTCCGGGGATGGTGAATATATTTATGTAATTCTGCCCAACGTCATGCATGAGATAATGTGATGTTCTAGACGCCATGCCAAAGCCAACCAGCTTTGTCACTGGGCTCAGTCTCGTCAACATCAGATTTTTGCGTTGCAGTTTCATATAAGCTAAATGAATCTAATACCAATACCTAACAAAGCGCGATGAACCACTTTATTCCGAGATGCAGCGAAGTGTTCTCAATTAATGGAGAAGTCGATCATGTGTAACGTAAAATGTCCATCCCAATGTCACGTGCGAAAGCAGCTTCTTCAATTTGGGACAATAACCAGGTACATGTGAAGGTGAGAGATTGATGAAAGAAACTTGAAAATTAAGAGGAGTGGAAACGTGGAAAACAAAAATAACTTCCCAGCCAACATCCGATTTCTCGCCAAAACACCAGACATCAGAATTTTCTCTCAAAACATCAGAAGTGGCAACACCGAATCCCAGCTACTTTTATGGAGTGCCCGAGGGAGGCAGACTGTGAGTCAACAATGCCTTTTTTCGTTCGGTGCGTCTTGTGCTGATTGACGGATGCCTTTGAAGTTGTTTCCGCTCTTTCGTGGTTTCATGCATAAGTTGTAGAAGCGCATTGCGAGTACGGCTGTAGCAGATGTATGAGCGTTTTCGCTGGATGGCTGTGTTAGCGTTTTGACTGAGAGGTGCTAATAGCTGGTGTGATATGAAGTATGTTTTGATGGTACAGTCCCGACTTTTTGACCTGTTACGTTCAGCAGACAGTACGTAGAGCAAACTGTGCACAATTTACATACCGACTTTTTTTGTTTTCAGCTTCAACATTTACTGTAGCCTGCAAAATATTCAAAGTGGTCATGAATGTGCAACTAGCTTTGACAGCATCCGTTCAGTTAGACAAACAGTATTCTGACGAACTATCTNCAGAGTCCAGTGATGTGCAAGCGTCTGATGATGAGGATTACAGCGATGATTNTGACAGCGGAAACGGCAGTGGCTGGAGATCGTGGCTGGCTGGCGATAATGATTTTGCGCATTATCCGTTTACTGCTCAAAACGTCGGGCCACACTTCTCAAGCGCGCCAGCAAGTGAACTTGAATGTTTTCAGAACTTCGTCAGCGACGACTTGTTGAATGAATTCGTCNCTGCAACCAATGCTTCCGCGACCATTGAACTGACTGGCAAAACACTTGGTAGAGGATCTACCTGGCAAGGATGGGCAGACGTGACACTTCGAGAAATGAAAGCTTACGTCGGAGTGATGCTCAATATGGCGTTGACAAAAAAATGCGACGTGAAGGATTATTTCAGTTTAAAGTGGTCGGAATATTGTCCGTTCTTTCGGGACGTTTTCACGAGAAAGCGTTGCCAGCAAATTCACTGGATGCTGCACGCGTGAGCTCCAGAACCTTCCGCGGCGCNTTTGACTCGTTCAAGGCAGGNGCAAAAATTTCGTGCAGCACCTACAAGGTAAGTGTTTAGCACTTTTCACACCAAGACAAGAAATTGCGGTAGATGAAAGCGTTGTGGGCTTCAAGGGCAGAACTGCTTTCGAAACGTGCAATCCTCAAAAGCCAACCAAATGGGGCCTTCGGGGTGTACGCGCTTTGCGACTGTGAATCAGGGTACGTTTGCGCTTTCGAACCGTATTTCGGCAAAGCCACAACAGAGGCTTTACCATGGCTGCAATTGCCCTTCGCCACCAGAATAGTGATGCATTTGGTCGATCAAGTGGTTGCCAGGGCAGGAGGTACAGGATATCACGTATATACCGACTGGTTCGATACTAGCTTCGCTTTGGCAATGGAACTGCACAGGAAGCAAATACATCTCACCGGTACAGTCCAAGCAAATAGTAAGAGCTTGCCAAAGGCTGTGAAGAGCCTGAAGCTAAGAAATGATGAGATGAAAGTGTACCGCCATCCTGTAAACGTTCTGACACTTGCCTGCCAGGACAAACGCTTGGTTCTTATGTTGAGCACATGGCATAATGGAGATATGGCACCACATTGGCGCTGGGTGAAGGGCAGACGAGAAGCAGTTGAAAAACCTGTGGTTATCAGTGATTACACAGAGCATATGGGCGCAGTAGATCGTTGCGATCACTACTGTTCGTCATACTCGTTCACACGTAAGACGCAAAAGTGGTGGCGGAAGACGTTTTTCTGGCTGCTGGAAGTGTGTTTGGTGAATTCTTTCATCTTGTACAAGAAGGTGAAGAAACAGCCCGCCTCCGGGCATTTGACCTACAGACGAAAACTGATTGTACAGCTTGTGGGTGGTACTGGGAGGTCGAAATCTCGCAAGCGTGGCCGACTAAGTACAACTGGTACAGCGCAAAGGCTCACCAACAAGCCTCACTTCCTTGGTAAATATCCAAGTGGTCACAACAAAAGGTGCATGGTTTGCAGCGGAAAGGACTATCGCAAAACCACTTTGTTCTACTGCAAGACTCGTGATCGGAAACCTGGACTACATCCCGTTGGTTGCTTCGAAAAATACCACACTGGCGAAAACTACAAGGGTTGAAACCCTGATTACCAAGTGACTTGGCTATCCAGCAACCCAGGCGATGCCAAGGACTGAAAAAAGCGTACGCCGTTACTGTTTTGCTGTTGTGTTTGAAGTTGGTCGTTCTGTTGGCAGTTGTGTTTATCTTTCCTTGTTCAATGTAGACATGTGCATATCACAAGTTAAAACAGGCGTTCAGCTTACCATAAAAACGTGTTGTCGTTTCGGGTCTTTTCTTTCTAAAAAAATTGTTTTTTGGAAAAACACGAAAATTTTAAAAGTGTGGTCTAGTTTCCATTCTGCAGTTCATGAAACACATTTATTTCAGCATCGAGACACAACAAGGGTGACACGAATCTGATCGCAGTGCGTCACCGTTGCGGTGTCTTGATACTGAGATGTGGATACGTGCAGGCAGAATCATCACAAGGTTATGAAAGCAGCGCGTGGCAGGGGCTGACTTCTCGAAGGCTTAACAGCCAAAGCTAGAGGTTTTCATATTAACATAAATTCAGAAAACTTGTCGAAAATCGAACAGCTAGCATATTTTAAGTTTTATTCTAACGTTTGTACTTCAAAAGTTGGGAACGGTCAAGGAAAGCACAACCGCTAATGAGACGCGACGCGCAACAAACCGGGCTTACTGACGCCGACGCGGTGAAGTAGGTCAGACCGCAAAGGGTGCTTTATCAGACGGGGCGAAAAAATGGATGAGCAGAACGTGCGATTGCCGCAAGACCGTCATTCCCTCAGTTACCGATTTTGCCTTTTCCAGCTCTTCCTTGTGAATGTTTTGCAAATCTTCGATGCGCTGGCTCAGTTGCGAACAGATCGTCTTGTAATCGGAGATGATGTTGCTTTTCGCGGCGATCTCTTCGTCCTGGCGCGCCGACTCCCGACGACACATCTCTTTAACCTGCCACGTGACATTGTAAATGTATCTGAACACAAGAAATCTCCACGCCCTTAAAGTACGCGGGCAAACCAAGCAGCATCATATGCCAACAGTTAACTTTTGTGCAGCAGAAATTTTGGCGACCCAATCAAATGCGACAATTGCCAATGTGACTCTGCTGAGCCAGAGAACTGTCGCGCCCGTAGCACTTCTGCACCACTCCCAGTTTTTAATGTTCGTGGTGTTCGCGTTCGTCGCCAGCGCCTCTGTTTCTTGTGACCCACCGGCACTAGACACGGGGGGACATTCGGGGGCAGTACCCGCCAAATTTTGTTGTGCCCACAAAAAATTTGTTTTAACGTACAACAAAAATCGTTCCCCCCTAAAAATGTATTTTTCCCCCCAAACTTTAAGGCCTGGCTACGGGCCTGCCCATCAGCACCAGGCCGTGCGGAGTTACCTACTCGACCGCACCCCCCCCTTTTCGTGCTACTCAAATCATCCCCCTGCGTGTTTCCTGGCTCAGGATCATGCGCTTCATTAAATGAATGCTGACGACTCAAACAGTCACTTTCGAAACGTATGGCATGACTTTGCTCAGATCAATGTTTCTTGCGTGTTCGTTCCTAAATTAACTTTGCGCAACTTTCATTTGTTACTCAGTTCCAACGCAATTCCAGATAGGGCGGCGGCAGGAAGCGTACAACTTGAGTAGCATCCGAATAAACTCAAGTTACGACGACAAACCAACAAATAGTTCCAACCCCCTCCCCCGATCTCGATTCTGCGTAGGTGCCTAAGCCGTCGCCCCCCCACCAATAACTTACAAGGGGGGGCCGCGAGTAGCTAACCTGCTTCGTTTCATCCAGCAAATGCTTGTTCTCGTCGGCGAGCTCCACGCCATGCTGTCGTGACGCGCTCAAGTCCTCGACGGCTTGAACGAGATCGCGCTGCAACGACGCGGCGTGCTGCATCGTCTGCGACAGAAACAAGCGACGTGATTCGCCTCCTGGGTTGGAGACAGCGGTATGTTGCTCATCGTCATTGCTGCCGGATTGATTATTTGCCCAAAGGCCCCGATTTTAAAGTGGAGCACGGAAGACCCGCTGATTGGTGGATGATTTTGGGCAGCAGAGTTCTTTGCTTTCAGTGGCACGAAAAGATGGTTGTAGGATTCAATTAGTATCTCACCTGTTTTCATGCTTTTTAACTTTTATCACTTAATGTCCTGCGCATCAAATCTTCTGAATTGTATTTTTAAAAGGTAAGACAGGTCACATTTACGTTTTAGATTAAATGTTAGCAAAACCTTCCCACAGGTTAACAAGCTTGATTGTATAGATCAGGGGTTTCTTACCTGGCGTCCATGAATGTGTTTTAGGGGGTGTGTAAACCAAAATCCAATCAAGAAAATCCACTGGTTTTTATCCGTCCATTTGGGCCATTATTCAGTATAACCGCAACACAACTGTAGTCTGATATGCATCTCTAGGCTTAACTAGATAATTCCAGAACTACCTTTACGACGTAATTTTCAGCAAATACTTTGCACGTGCATTGACGTGATTAAAAAACTTCTACCTTTCGTTCATGTGTAGCCGTCTATTGTTGTATTCATTGTTTAGAAAGTTCGGGGGAACGCAAAAATTATTATACGACTTGTTGGTACGCGAGACAGAAAAGTTTGAGAAACACTGGGTATTGATGAAGATCAGAGACAAGGTTGATTACCTTTTCAAGCTGCGTGCCAAGTGTCAGTCTGACAACGTTCAGCTCCTGTGCCAGATCGTCGTTCTCCATTTCCAGCCTCATGTTCGCTTCCATCAATCGTTTGTTTTCTCTCTGCAACCGGAAAGCTTGAAACGGCGACTTGCAACAAAACAACGCAATCGCACGGTTCCTGCGGTGCGCACAATCAGATGCAAGCATCTATCATGGCCGCTCAAGGCCCGTAACCAGCTTGGGACAGCAGTGGCGGCGATGAGTTTTCTGAGAGGGGCCCAAATTTTTCAACCTATGTTCAACACACATTTTTCCAAGGGGGGGG
>JGI24158J21664_10010843_pt1 | contig 12136 bp, 10 predicted proteins | sample Ectturendosymbi3_FD_21664 | JGI IMG/M metagenome (IMG submission 21664) | reverse complement strand
AATTGGGGGTGGCATGGCTTCTTTCCCCCCCCCCCCTGGCTACGCCTATGCAGGGAGCGACAGCGTTTCCACCAGCACCTGCCCCTGACTGTGTTGAGAGAGAACGCTGCCAGCGCATTAGCCTGTGTGCAAGTTTGATCCGATTTCAGCTATCCCCAGCGTATGAACCAGTGTTGCTGACCGCCGCTTGCCTTTTTTCAATGAATAGCCTTCCGAATGTTTGCGCTTTTTGCAAGTTTTGTTGTTCTCTTGTGCAGCATTATTTCCCTCCCCTTTTTAGCTATCTTGACTACCGCATGGCCTATGATGAATCCACAGCGTTGTGAGACATTTCACTTCGCTTGAAACTCCCGACGCCTCAATTTTTTTTGTGTCTGGCGCATGTAGGCCTCTAGTAATAGTTCAGTGCATATTCCTGGTAATACTTTTATTAAAGAATGGTTTGTTCGCAAGCATCATCGAAAGCAGAAATCCGCCCAAGTTTTGAAAAGCTCGGTCGGATTTACAGGCCTGGTCGCCTTATCAGTACGTGATCGTAATCATTCGCTCTAGTTTAGTAATACTGTACTTGCATGTCTAGATCGAATCGCTAATTGTGCAGCTCAGAAACAGAGAAGATTACATGCCACAATAAGCAAGCTGTGGAAAAATAGGTTGATAAAGTTATCAGAAAACCTTCCAAATTAAGATATCAGGAACGCAGCAAAGTTTAAGAAAACTTGTAGAATCAAAACCATCAATGGATTGCTTTCCTCTGCGCTTGTTTTAAGTCCTTGGCGGTTTGTCGACACGCAGTGTGCGTTAAAACGTCTTTTTCTTGACAAAATATTAAGTATCCAGTGACCATTACCTCTATCTGTCTGATAAATCCTTGCTGCAATTGCTCACTTTACATTTGACGCTACTACTGCATCTTGGAAGGCATGCGTCATGTCTCACAACCTCACCCCAACCCATGTTGTAAACTCGTTGTAAGTAACTGGTCCTCATTTCAAACCAAACGCTTGTTCAATCCTTCCATCAGCGCTTTTCAATAAGGTTTATCGCACAGAACGCCACTGCATAAGCAGCCCAGCTCCACGCATGGCTTTCAAGCCACACCCAGTGACAGTCACCTTCACCGAAGCGAACCCTTCATTGCCTTTAACACTGCTCGAACCGTGCTAGGGCGCACTTCGTAACAAAAGCCAAAATGCTAACAAGCCGGATTTGCCCGAACGGCTATGTTTGCTGCGTGAAAAACATACGCACTTTTGCGAGAGACGGAGGTGTTTCCGTTACGACAACCCAACTGTGCCGAATGGCCTCCGTGACCGTTGAAGCGTACTAACTCGCCATGAATGGTGATATGCCGCCTATTCGTGAAAAAAGGCCCATCCATCACAATTCGGAAAACAACTAGTCTTCGACCAATTAAGGTTCACTGCTCCAGTGAACTTTGTTATTTCAGTTTTTTGTCTTGTGAGTTTTTTTCTGATAATCTGGGTGCAAAACTTGTAGTAAAGGAACAAAGCAAAAACCCAATTCACCACTTTTGGCCACAACAGACAACCAGTTTGGCTTCAAGCCAAAACATGGCACTGACATGTGTATTTTTTTACTTAAAAAGACTGTCTTTTTATGCAAGCAAAGATACCCCAGTGTTTTCAGCTTTCTTAGATGCATCTAAAGCATTTGATAGAAATAACCACAACTCGCTGTTTGCTAAATTAATTAAGCGCAATGTACCTCTGTGCATAGTAAGACTGTTGTTGAGTTGGTACAGGCAACAGACCATGCAAGTAAAATGGGTACCAACTACTCATCCCCCTTTACTGTAAACAGTGGGGTAGGCAAGGGGGAGACCTGAGCCCATACTTATTTGCTGTTTACTTTGATGAACTCTCAATCCAGCTGGGCTCAGCCAGGGTGAGATGCACTGTGGGAAATATGGTTGTGAATAATATACTGTTCGTTGATGATATTTGCGTGTTCAGCCCCAGTATTGGTGGGCTGCAATGTCTTCTGAATATTTGTGGTGACTATGCTGCTGAACACGAAATTACTTTTAATTGCAACAAAAAAATTGGTGTTCTTTTTTGCCCAAAAAAGTATAAACAACCTGCTCCATCAAATGTTTTTCTAAATGGTGTAAGTGTACAATTTTACCACCAAGTGAAATACCTTGGTGTGTGGATAAATGCATCACTGAAGGATGATGATATTCTGAGACAGGTAAAATCACTATACTGTGCAGCAAACAAACTCAGAGGCACTTTTGATCAGTGCTCTCCTGCAGTATAAAGCACTGTTTTTCGTGCCTATTGCATGCCAATGTATGCTTGCCAACTGTGGAACAAATACACACAGACTAGTATGAAGCGCTTATGTACTGCGTATAACAATGCCTACCGAATTATGCATCAAGTACCCGGATATGTTAGTGTTCGCCCACACCAGGTTAACCATTCTGTCAGGACATTTGATGCCCTGCTGAGAAATAATTTGTATCGATTTTTATACGATGCGCATCTTCATCCAACTTTTTTATTCGTTCGTTTCAAATGTCTGATGCTTTTTACAAATCTTAATTTTTCCTCAGTTATTCAAAGCTCCTGTATGATGGAGACCAACTGCAGTAGTTGTTGGTGCATTGTTTCGGCGTTCGCGTCTCATCAGCGTTCTCATCAGTAAAAAGAAAAAAATGTGTGCGCAATGTATACAAACCAAGCACACAAAAAGTAAGAAGAGCTGTTAAATGTTTTGCTCCTCTCGACAATGTTGGTTGGTCATGTGCAAACACCGATTCTGTAATGCATTACTGTATGACTAACCATGTCTTGTGCTCTTGTGAATGACAATACAGTTGTGGTGTTGTGGTGTTGATGAACTGTTTTGCTCCTCTCCATAGTCATGTGCAAATTGCGCAACTGTGTGGCTAACCATTTTTTGTGCTCTTGTGTCTATGATTGCGTCTGTATGGACCACGAGTCTGCAATAAACTGATATTATATATAAATATTCAAGTAAACTTGAAAGGATCCGCCTTCTTGCTAAGAGCTATTGAATTCATACAGTATCTTATACAATGTCTTTGTTTCAGGTGTCAAGCGAAATTTCTAACTTCACACCATGTACGCATGCATACAGTAATATTCTACATACCAAATATGTTGATAAAACTGATTATTAGGGCTTAGGATTTCGTGTTTAGGTAAGTATATCGGGTTAGGGTGAGAAAAAGAAAAATAATTGAGGTCAAGGACCAAGATCGAAAATTTTCAATGGTGAGACTTATTCCCGTGCTATAGCTTGTTGTCGGTAGCTGACATCTAACCAAAATGTTTTAATTTACACAACACACATCAAAAAACGAATTACCAGACGTTATTTCTGTATTCTGAGAAGCAAAATAACTGAAAAACAACAGGTCAGAAATTTCGCAGAGGTCAGAAATTTCGCTTGACACCGGAACTTCAATCCGGTAAAATAATTAGCGGTATTGCCGGTACAGCGCAGCAGTAAGAGTCTTAACGCCAAAGTGTCGCAAGTATTGTAAAAAATGCTTACCAAACTTGATATAGTTAGTCACTGCATGAAATAAGTTGTAGTTGCATAAGAATTTAGACTGGCAGAAGTCTATGACTGGTTACACCAGTTTTTTTAAGGCATTTTAGGGACCCGAATCGGGTCCCTAGAATCAGAGAAAATTATCACCGGGTTCCTAGAATCAGAGAAAATCGGGTCCCTAGAATCAGAAAAATCGGGTCCCTGCAGGTCCACACTGGGTACCTAACATTTTCCTTAAAAAAACCTGGGTTACACTGTTGGCAATTGGGCAAATTGGCAATTAGGCAAATTGGCAACCGTGTAACCAGCCACAGGCTTGTACCAGTCTCAATTTTGGGTTGTCTTTAAAACCTACAATACACTATAAACGTTGGGCCAAAAATAGACTTACTTTCGATTACTTTTTACAATTGGGGTTAGAATTTCGGGACGGGATTTACAAACCCCAGGATCATTCCGATAAGAAAATTATTTTGCTTTCACCCCTGGTAAAGGGATAAGTATTTCAAAACTCTCTGTTAAATTCAAGAAACACCAGAAAAACTTTGATTTTGTCAATTTTTTATAGCAACCTATTGTCAACAGTTGCCTCTTTGGAATTGTGTGAAATATTCATGTAGCTGTCAAACGAAAGCTGCAGTTCTTTTGACTTCATTTGCAGTAGTGTTTCCTAAACTTATTTTTACCTTAGCATAAGTACATCAATCACGTCAATAATTTTTTAAGACAATGACAAGGCTTTGATGATATCAACCATCATCAAATTTGTCTTTTGGAACATGTTTAAACCACCTGGTTTTGAGCTGTTGGTGTTGAAAACTATATTTTGCCCCCAATGAGTAGTGGTTTTCTTGAGAAAACGTTGATAATTTCCTAAGGAAGTGTGATGGACAAGTTTAGCTTAAAAATTCGTTTTTTCACGTTTATTTCCCACTCAGTTTTGACAACTTTTGCAGGTATACCCCTTAGGAAAACACTTTTCGTTGAGGGTGCTATGCACCCTCGGTCAGCGTGTCACGAGGGTCTGCGGGCACCTGGTTGTGCTTGCTCTGCGCCACAGTGACTTGCTGCGTCACGCATAAACCTATCTCTGGCACCTATCCCTTTAGCCCAGCACAAGACGGGAGAGGTCACAGATACTGTCTTGTAAGCTTTGTTATGACCTTCCCGGGAATCAAATCCACTCCAACTTTTTCAGTGTATACTACTCTACTAAGGGCGTCGTGCCAGCAAGGCAAGTGGTGTTCCGTGAAAGACTGCCGACCTTTGGACGCAGCCACAGGTTTTCTGGCTCGTCCACTAATGATCAAGTGCTTCAAAAACATCCATGCTTACTTTTTACCTGTGAAAAAGTTTTGTTTGAACGTTTTGGGTGGCATGGATACCTTCATGCACGACCCAGCTGCACTCAACAGATGATCTTTCCTTGACTTATCTTTACCGGCTGACGAACTTCAATAATTCGTTCTTATGTTGACAACACGTGTCTCAGAAATGTTTTATAATAACTGACTTTGAGTTGTCATCATATCAAACCTGTAAAAGAGGTGTGATTACAACTCGCAAATTTACTGACGGCGTATCGTCAAAGGAAACGGAATTGGTAACTCCATAAGGCAAATGTACTTTGCACGGGACAGTTTTGCCTATCTTTTAAAGAAGTTACCTTGATCAGAAACCAAGTTTCCATTACTATGAAAATAAGTCAAGCATTTTCAGTTATCGATCAAATAAGTTATTTTGAGGACATGCACTTAAATAGAGCGCTCACGCACGGTGTTAAAACTGCTTGTACTGCACAATGTTCGATGCCATGGCATTTTTTCTGCCAAAAATATCTGATTTAAAAAAATGAAATGTTTAAAATCACAACTGCGGATCAGGTGAAACATTACAGTGTTCATTGTCAATACTTATCTAGATTTCCAAACATAAGTGGTCGTATTGATGTAGCAAGCTCAATAACCGCTTCACGCTCTTTTCCATTAAATCGATAAATAGGCAGGATTGAAAATCTTCAAACACAAAAGAAAAAACAACATTATTTGCTCTACAAACTCTGACAGTTCGGTGGTCGAAAAATAGCAACACCCTGCGTTCTTGGATACCACTGAACAGTTATTTGTGTATTTAGAAATCTGGCGCCGCCCCCTTCTTGACATTGGAATAATGGAACGACTTTGCGGCAGCCTTGTGTCACTGGATTCTTCGCATGCTGTAGAATGAATGAAAACTACCAATAAAAACATAGCATGCCACAACACTCAGTGGTAACGAAACGTTTCGCGCGCTTAGAAATGAAGAAGACAACTTTCCACGTTCGTAAGCATACTTACAAATTTAAACTATTGTTTCGAAGACTGCCCAAGGTGGTTTCCAGAACGATTTCATACCGCGAGCGCCCAGCGAAACCACAGTGCAAATAGAAAAACTTCCTTTTTGGAGATTTGACGCGCAAGCGAAATGAGCTCTCTCGACATTTTCAACGTCACAGTTTTAGCACGACGTTAAAGTTTCGGCATTCTTTCAACGATGAGGTTTCTGCACATTTTAAGGCAAAAGAAGAAACATGCTTTTCCTCTTACACAGCGTGTGAGACTTCTGTTTGCTTTCGAAATCCATCACGAAAGCTGGCTAGTTAATGACACGTTCTCTTTTTTTGTGCATAATTCGACAAAATAACCAGGAAATAATTCATTTTAAATAAATACAGACTCTTGTACAAATAGTCGAAAACATGATTAGTGGTGCTGTAATTGGACAAGAAAGCTGTTACTTTTTTTAAGCAGTGGCGGCATTGTCCAAATGTTTGATGCAACATCAAAGTATCTGCGCGTATTTTGTATGTTTTCTATGAATTTCCCAACAGAGCAGTTCATAAATATTCTGACGTAACCAAGGCATGACTTTTTTATTTTGACGTTCTGCCATTTATTGTTTGGAATTCCACCCCTAAGAATGCTGCCTGCAGCACTGGGTGTGGAGACCTTGTGTCTTTGCCTCTAACTTTACGCAGAGGCTTTTCAGGCCAAAAATGATAAAGTGCAGTGTACCAGTAGGCTATACCCAAAAGACGTTATGAAGCGATTCAGATCCACTCGCAATAAAGAGCTTGTGCGAAACTGTGTTGATGCGCCTTTGGTATTTATTAATGTTGTAAAACATCAGTAACACATGTCGCAGTCTAGTTTACGATAAATAGAGATGTTTGGGTGAATGGACTGAGGATCAATAACATTGAATGTAGCATCGTTTTCGGAATGCTTGACAGTCAGTAAATACACAGCGATTGTGTGTGCAATTTTTCGTCAAAAATATATATAGGCACTCTGCTGCAAAAGAACTGCTGTTCCACAGATCCTTCGCAACATTTTTAAAAGCCTTCACCACAATCAGTGCTAAACATATCTTTTGCCCTTGCGTTAGGTTTACAGACTAAGGTTCATCGCATCTAATCTATCAAAATGTGAGCAACACCATAAGCTTTTGTTGTTGACATGACTTTTCTATGCCTGCAAATGTTAAGTGTACCGTTGAGCAAAGGAGTCAAACCTTCTACGAAACCCACACCACATTGCATATCGGCAGACTCCGATTCACTTTATTTGCAGTTCAAGCCTACAATCTGAGTTCTAACAGAAAAATATCAGTTCTATTGAAACTGAGCAACTTTACCTTTGCAGAGTTCTTCACTTCACCCGCCAAAAGTTAATGTTGTTAAGCCAACCTAATGACTAGACTGCAACTTGCGGCACTTGCTTGTTGAAAATATCCCACTGAACATAAAACAGTACAACATGAGTCGTGCCAGGAAATGTTCTTCGCCATTGCGGAGAGGTGTTACGTGATGTAATGATGTACCACTAGGGCGTTGCTTTAAGACCGATCAGGAAAGAGAAAAAGGATTAAGCTAGCTTTGACTATTTGCCGTGAGTTCCAACAGGACCGTCTTTTATAAGATTTTGAGTGAGTGGGGCAGTATGAATATCGAACTGCCTGACAAGCAATGTTTGCTAGTCTACGGTCGAATGTCATCTCTGTCCTTTGTTCAAAGGGATTTTGACTCGGTGAGGGAAACAGCTTTGGGCGGAGAGGAAGGTGTAGAGAATGGGGGGAAATTTCCCTCCAACTAAGAATGTAAACCAGCAGTGATTTCAAGACCAATACAGGGGTACTTTAGCGCACTGGATTTGATTTTTGAGTAAACGTTTTATCACTTTCCTCACTCCACAACCACACTTCCTAGTTTCTTGGACTACCAGTCTAAGGCTTCTAAACACAACAACTGAAAAGAGTTAAAACTACTTTTTAAAATTTATATTTTTCATCAAAAACTTGCCGCCCCCAGAAGGTTCCGCCCTGGGCCTCCCCCTGCTACACCACTGACCTGCAGGTTAGTTGGCCGAGGTAGACCCCGGTAGGCCTATGCTTCTGCTGGGCGCTGTAGACCTGTAGAGTAGGCCGCGCTATAAGGCACCGGTAAGCCTGTGTTTTGTAGGCCGCGGTAGCCCTTCAGTTTTTTGATAGACCCGTCTACACAGACGAGTGGGCATGAAACACCGCAACATGTGTAGTAACAGTTTGATGGTGCCGTTGCGCAATGTAATGTCAAACTGGAAGGAATTTTAAATATTGTAATTCAGTTAAAATTCTCAAGGAAAGAGCTATTAGGTTCGGCTAAGGCTTTTTCGTGAAACGAGTTTTTAACTTGAATGTGAGAAAGGAATCTACTCTTCCGACTTAAAGTTAATTGTCGCTAACTTTCTTAGTTAAAAAAAACTGTAAATAAATAAAATTTGACTTAGTTGGTTGAGTTTTCCATTCGTTACTTTGTTTAAAAACTTGGGCTAGAATTCTATTTGACTACCAATTTCAAGTTTACTCAGATTTCATCAGCTGATGACGTTTCTTTGTATGACGTGATTTATACTGGAGATTATTATGTATCAAAACAATGACTGTCGATATTTCCGACTCGAAGAAAGACAACGAAAACTATTATCTTTACGCTAATTGGTTTATGCTCGTTTGCGAAAAACAGGTTCACCTTCCTCGTGCTGGAATGCTGGAGAGCGTTTCGCTTTTGTTAAATGAGGTAAATACGATTCGTTGAATCCGAAGACAAAGCTGCATATGGAAGTAATCAAGCCTAAAAACAAGGAACAGTAGCGCAGCCAACCAAAAATTTTGGGAGGGGCCAAATATTTTGACTTTAAGCGAGCAACAACATTTTATTTGGGGCACTGCCCCGCAAAGCACAAAACGACAAGATACGTTAGAAATTTGGAGGAATGGCGCCCCTGGACCTCCCTTGGCTACGCCTGTGATCGGGAGACCTGCAAAGCTCGCGCAAACTTTGCCGAACAATGTTTTCTGCAAAACGTTGTATGGTTTATCAAACTCCGGAATTATTAGGATGCTCCAGTAGGTTGCACCATGAGCTCAATTAATAAAAAACTCCATGTTTACTGTTTCTCAAATGTGTGGTTTAATGCGATTGGAAGTTTTACATAAGCTTATCTACTGTACATAAATGACACCTTTCTCTTTACATACAGTACACCTTTCAGCAATGCATCTTTTGCTATAAATCTTATAGCCTGTCTGAACAGCAACAAAACTTTGACCTGTTTATCTTAGAAATGCGCCAGAGCAAAATCACAATCTGTAGATGATCTGAGACATCTAATATTCTTATGAAAACTTTCTTTCACCTCAGTCATGAAATTCATTTTCAATCGCTGTAAAATGCTCTCACAGTATTTTGTGTACATAAATTTTAGAATTTTGTTTACGGATTTCCTTAAGTTGCTCCAAATGAGTGAAGCTATGTCGCCAATTCTAGGATGAAAATTGCGGCAAAGGTAATTTGTAAATGTTCACTGCAATCAACTGCTTATAACAGTTGCTACGACTCGGCCAGTCCGATCAACAACATGCAATATGCATAACTGAAAATCACTTTCAGCCTTTCGTCAATATTTCTTGACAAATAACATTCTACCACCATGAAAATGCCAATAACGAAATCAAGCACCATAAGCCAACTGCTACCACGAATAAGAGTGTCAACAGGAGTTATAGGTGAATTGCAAATATACATTACGTTCTTTCGCTGTGGTGAACAATGCGCGATTGTTAGGACAATCTGTTCGCGAACAAGTTCTAAATGATTTTTTCTACGATAATGATGATCACGCGATCGATGTGGTCACAGATACAGTTTGGCATCTAGAATCGTCATGGAAATTTAACGCCAGGCAGAGTAGATGCTGTTGCAGTTATAAGACTGCGGTGTTGCCAATCTGTACTGGTGATAATAAGACTTGTAAAAGAGTTGTGTCCATCACATTTGATCACATTTAAAACACGCGTAGTTTAGCCGTTATGTTTGATACGCAACCTTTCGTGAATGATTTAGGTGGTAGTGAACGTCTTTTCGCATTAAAAGGCACATTGCTAAAAAAATAAAGGGAGAGCTTTGTGCAAAGCTCATTTCAAAAAGTTAAGGTTCAAAGGATCTCGATCTTTTCTTCGTTTTCTCCATTTCCACGCATTTCAGTTTGATCAGCCTCCACTTCCGCCAGGACTTGATGCATACAAACCTTTTGCCTCCAATTTTCTTCATGCAGATGCTTGTAAATGTAAATGCAGTTGTTCTGCGTTGGAAAAAAATGTAATTAAGATCAAAACAAGCAAAAGTTTTCGCTGTACCTAAAAATAGTTGCTATAGACGTGCTGACTGGGAAATTGCAAACTAATTTGTTTTCTGATGCAGCAGTGCTGTAATACCAACTGCAAGCAACTATAAAATTGTGCCAAGCATGAGTGATAACAAAACTGCTTTTAGCCAAATGACAACTAAGCCAAAAATACAAGATCAGTTAATCATCAGACATTTATAGTACGTTGATATACAGGCTTAAGGGGAACACCTCAATTTTGCTTTGCAATAATGAAACCTTGAAAGAACGTCAGAAACTTGATTTCTTTTCGTTTCTTCCCAGTTTACCAAGATTACAACCCAATAATCTCGACCAAATAAGTAAACTCAAATGATGTCACTTGAGACCACGCAGGTGCGTACGCGTTCGTGCCGTCTGGAACTTCAATAGTTCCAAAAAAACCTCCTTCACCAAGCGTAAATGCAATAAAGCACTTAGTTGAGAAGTGAAGCGAACACTTTCCGTTGTTTTATGACATAATTAAAGTTTTCCAACAGAAGCAACACTCTCGGCAAAAACATTCGCGTACAAAGTAACCGTTAATTAAAAAATAAAAAACTTGAAAGACGAAATGCCAAGCGAGTCCCGGCATAAACACACCAAAAACAAGGAAAAACAATGAGTCGGTAATCTCCCAGGCAAGGCTCTACCTGTCTAAACAACAGAAACTGTTGTAAAAGTTTCAAATTCAATTACTTCATTTAGTTTTGTCGAATGTCCACCCTCCATACTGCGGAAGCAGCGATATTAAAGCATATAAAGGTTTCACAAGCGCATACCTTGGTTTGTGCCTTGATCCCTCTTTGGTGGACACGTAGCTCACCCCGTTGAAAATGTGGCAGATAGACTGGGAGTCTCCTGATGAAAAAGGCGAACGGACGAATTTTACGATTTCTGAAGAAGTTTTGTTAATTTGTCGTCGGCAGCTCCAGTTTCTTACGCGAAGGTGTCTCACGACGAAACACCGGCGTCCGTTTCCTTTGTGTTTGGCAGAAGTGTTAGCTCGTGCTGAATGCGCGCTATAGCAACGAATGGTATTAATAGCCACGTACTGGACAACGCAGTCATACTTCCTCTTACGGTCCCTACTGATAACTGTTGCAGTCTCGTTCACAGTGGCGTCGTCTTGCCGCGAAAGAAAATCTTCCCAGTCGTGTCTAGTCTTCCAGGCATGCTCGCTGTCCCGCCGCCGTGAATGCAGACCCTGGCGGTTTGAACCAGAGTTTTTGTTCGCTGCATTGCGGGTGCTGCATTTCCTGCCATCTGTAGGCACGCCGTGAAATAGTCTATTTATCCACTCTTCAGTGCTGATCACGCGCTTGCTGCGTTTGCGTCCCTTCGTCTTTTGTCCCTGCTGTACATTGCTAACCTTGCTTGGCAGGTCATTTGCAACTGTTTGAGCTCTTGAAATTTTATGCTCTTCTTTTCGTCGGATTCTTAGCTTTACTTTCGCATTCCGGCGTTTTTCTGAAAAAAGCACAAAAATCCTGGGTGTAATCCAGACAAGCTTCCCACAAAAAGTTGCAGATCAACTATCAAAAGAGGAGACATAGAAGATATAACTTATGGCATACGCATCCATTGGATGCATGCCACAACATATTTTCCTGATGCATAAGATAGAAAGCATGGGCAAAATATTTCTGATCAGATTGTTTTTGCATTTTGCAAAACAAAAATTGTTATTATTCCGCGCATAGGCGTAGACAGGGGGGGCAAAGGGGCCATGCCCCAAATTTCTGGGCTGGCTGCGCCACTGCTTCCGCGTAAGAACGTCTTCACAATCAATCTGGATTCATGTGAATGATGGTAGGTTTATTATTCCAAGCCAAAACGTCACTTTGTCAGTATACACTTAAAAG
>JGI24158J21664_10010842_pt1 | contig 12136 bp, 7 predicted proteins | sample Ectturendosymbi3_FD_21664 | JGI IMG/M metagenome (IMG submission 21664) | reverse complement strand
TTGGGTGAGGGAGAGGGTTCAGCGGGTGCACCACGTTGTTGCGTGACACCGTATTTTCTATTTAAGAATTGCTGAATGCAACGGTCCAAAAAATTGTTGGGTACCCGTTGCGAGACAACATTCGCTTAATATTCATATTCATGCATATAACAAGCAATTTAATACTAGAAAAAAATGAGCAGTATGACGTACAAAGACGAAAACGCAAAACCGACCACCACGTTATGTAGGAAACGGGTGACAGTATGCGACCAAAACGTAGAAGCGTAGAATGAAAACGCTGGAAGATGGCAATATATAACAACGTAGTAAATAGAGTAAGCCTTCCCAGAAATGAACAAAGCGTGACTAACTAAAGTAAAGCAGTAAATAGCGCAAAAGCATGCGGTAAATAGCGACTAATAATGTGATAAACGTAAATGGTGAGTTAACAAATCCACAGCAGAACCGGCAAGGCAGATGCAAGCGATGCAACTGCATTGGGCCCCGCGCCATGGTGTTTGGGCAGGTTGTTCATTTTTGCCATACACTCCTTGCGCTCGAGAATTGTAGAAAAGGCTTATTAATCTCATTGTTAGGAAAAAACTATCTCGTTTGAAATAACGATGAATTTCCTCTAATTATTATCGAACGTAATCAATTGCTCTCAGCGTTTTGTCCGGGCTCCATTATGTCGTAGTCTTTATGGATGAAACTTGGTTGTTACTAGTGCTAGTAAGACTACAGTAGACCTACAGTTATTGCAAAAAAGGTGTGTAGTGATGCAAAGCGCAATGAACAGGTCAAAACGAGTGTTTGTTCTCTTAACTTTGGCGGAAGTTCTGCCAACGTTGTTCAGTTTTCAAAAAATTATTTGGTTTTTTAAAGTTTTTAGTTGGTTGCGGAACTTGTGGGTCATCTTCATTTTGACAAAAACTTGCAGTTTTGCTTCACAGCAAGTTGTAGTGTCGATTAAATATTTAAATATTTTGTCAAATACTCTATGACATTTCAACAATTTACAAAAGATGAGTGGTTGTACCCGTGGAAGCCAAAAATCTCATGCAAACCAGCGCGAAATTTTGTGACGTGTTCGCACTTAGATTTGCTTCCTTTTCTTTGTCCACTAATTATTCCGCATTATATGTCGGTCGTGCCAGTACTTTTATCAATTACCGCCCCACCACACACTCGTTGTGTTTTGCCTATTTGCGAGTGTAAATAGTTAGAAAAACCACCGCTTCAAAGTCCAAGTTCGTAAGAACATTTTAAGCTCCACTGTGACTTAATTAGGCAAGGCAAAAATTGTGAATGTCATCAAGGGCACTTGGTATGTTTTATCATTATATTGGGTGGCTATGTGCTTCTATTTCATCAATTGACCATGCTCACATAGGCATAGCCAGGCGGCCCAAGGGGCCATGCTTCCCCCAAAATTTTTAGAATATCTAGTCATTTTGTGCTTTGAAAGGCTGTATCCCATCCAGGCATGAGATAGTCGTAATCGTCAATCGTAATCGATTGCAATCGATTATAGCTTTTTGAGTAATTGTAATCGATTGACCTGACTAAAATGGAAAGGTAATCGTAATCGTAATCGATTACCTTGCCAATTTAATCGTAATCGACGATTACTTTTCCGATTAAACTTGGAAATGTTCACCCTACATCACTGTGCGATGAACCGCGGTTGTGGTGGCAGGGCTTCCTCCTATATCATCGTTTGTTATGGTTGTGTTACAGGTGAGGCTATTTACCCGTCTATGTGTTTTTATATCCAGACAGTCCTGGGGCAAGCACAGCGTTTCTAGCCAATTCTCTCTTTGTTCCAGCTAGCCTTCCTGTTGGCCGCCAGATGTAACGTAGTGAGTCTTGTGGCACGTACAGTAGCAACAAACATAGGAGCTCTTATTAAAAACAGGAAACAGGTTCACACTTCGGCAACAGAATAGTTGGATATTACAAGGAGATGTGTCCGTTTCATTTATATATATTTAGAGTGAACTTACGAATGTAAGTTCTAGGCTATGTATGTAATTAGTACAGTAACTTATATACAGAAATTTGTTTCTTTCAGACTAATAAGGTACTTTAATCCAAGTCGAAAGTACCTTTCCACAACACTGATAACTAGCATGTCAACAGTGAACCACCAGATACCGGGAAAAAAAACTCAACCAAACCTGTGATGATTTGTTAAGCATTGACTATTGGTCCAACAGACAGATGCCCAGCTATATTAACATCATTGTTCATTTCAAAGTAAAAGCTGCACAATGTTATATTGGCATGCAGACGATCGTAACCCGCACTTAGTAGAAATAGTCAGAAATTTTGAAATTACTAACAAACGAATTTTCAGCGTTGCTGGACGAATGTTCAAGCCTGATAGATGTTGTTTGCCTGATAAAAGATTTGAAGCGTTGATATTTATCAACTGTATCAAAGATTCGAAACATTGATTGCATTTTTGTTAAATCAATTCCTTGCAGTGGAGAAATTGACGGGAGGGAAGAGGGCGATTTGACTTCCCTGCCAAGCTAAATGTAAAAACCACCCCCAACACTTAGCTTATATTTTGGTTTTAGTATCCTTTCAATAGGTTTTTAGTACGGTGTTGTCTTTTCGCGTTTTTCGGAGTATTTTTCGTTCATTTGGGGTTTTAGCATAGCCATCCGCACCACTGCTCAGAGGGGCCCCGCACCAAGATCTTGCGTTGGGATTCGCACTTGCTAGGGCCAGCCCAGATCAACAGGCACTAAAGCGGTCAATAAGATGAAAAATTGAAGGACGTCAGGTAACCGATAAGTTTCACTCATGTTTCAAGACATTGTAATAAATAGCCGGGAAGTTTGCGCTTTTATCATTCATATAATGTCAAGACCAAAAAGTTTTGCAAAAAAACTTGTAGCCTACAGGCCTAGTAAAATGTTGTTCGATATCAAACTGCATAACTAAACCAGTTCTTGCTCATATTACAGTACATTAAATGTTCAAGGGTTATGCACGTAGGTATGGAGGATATTATTGCAAATTTTCTTTGCAAACAAAGTACGAAAACGTTATTGTATTTTACGGAACAACTGTTAACAATTAACTTCTTTGAAAAAATCTTGAAGGTTTCACCTTTCAAGATAGTTTGATACAAAACTTCACAAAAGTAACTCTTTGTTGTCCTTTGCATAAGTTTTTATTGTTTTTTTGTAGATGATGGCTTTTCATTTGCGTCATACTATCAAGACAACATGGTTTTGCAAAGAGAGCCTCACAAAGCAATTGTTTGGGGATATGGAACTTTAGATGCAACTGTCATCTTTGCCCTAGAGGAAGATGTTCAAAACACTTCAGTAATATCTGGACCAACTGGCAAAGGTGTTTGGTCCGTTGTTCTAAATCCTCGAAAGTAAGGATTCACTTGTTTTCCAATGATCTTATTTCTGCCAATTCGTTTTGACCATTTTTTGTATTGTGTTGCTACTGTTAATCTATGCAAATTCGATTTTAGTTATGTTTCATCAACTCACTGAAGTTTATTATTCCACCGCTTTTTTAAGATATTTCTTTCAACATCGCCTACTGCAATTAATGTGATGCAAATAATAATATATCTACGGATTAAAACAATTATCAGATTGGAATCAAATTGAGTGGAAACTTATTTTTTCTGTTGCCTGCTAAAGCATGAGTGAATGTCCGTGTCCCTGAAAACTACGTTTGCAATACTTTCTCTACACCTATGCTCACTCAAGTGTCAAAATTGATTGTCACCATGCATTTCTATTTTGATCCAATACAAATGATTGTTTATATAACAATGCTTTGTTAACGTAACTCATGGCCGAGGTTCGTTATTTGCTGATGTACATTTATACTGATGTACATTTATATAAAGTACTGCTTAAAGTTCTTTGTTCAATAGCCTCATACTCGCACGCAGTGATGTAAACCTCATGCACACATGGCGCAAACAAGAAAGTTACACAGATGAAAAAATACAGACGTAAATATGCGGTGCAAACAGGGTTGGATTAAATGAACGCGAGGCCCCGGGAAAACTCGTGACCGCGAGGCCCCATAAACGCTCAGTGCAACTGCATAGCGTTTGGCATGCCCTCGTTTCAACTTTGCAAAAGCACCGGTCAAAAACGTCAAGACTGATAGGAATGGGCAGCCTACATTTCAGAGACAATTGGGGTAACCATGTACTGCGGTTGCGGTTTGTATGTGGTCAATTTGTTCAAACAGAAGGTTGTATCACCAAAAAACGATCTCTTTTCTTCCGTAACACTACACAACATTTTTTTTCATAGACTCTTTGACGAATCACAAATCGTCCATTCACATATGCATTTAGAAAACATATAACTAGATGTAGTGTTTCTTAGCCGTTTCTTCTACCACGCCTCCCTTAAGTGCTTTTCCTTTGTTTCAATGCCCCCTGACCTTAAATATGCTGAAAAACAAGTGCATATGTTGGTAAATTATTTGATCAAACTTTCCATGTTAGAGGCGCCAAAAGGCTCGTATCCTCGTGGAAAATTATTGACGCCCCTCTGGGCGGACGCGCCCCCCGATTAGGAACCACTGGTGTACAGTCTCACGCAGATCAAAATTTACACCGCTTAGAAAAAATGTTCTTTTACGAAATATCGCGCAAAAGCACCTTGAAACATGCTACTTAACTGAGGTTTTGCGATGGGAACTTCACAATAGTTACTTACACCAATTGAAATATTCCGAGATCTAGTCTATTGGACAACAGCACTTTGTTTGATCGAAGACTGACTTCTCACTATCACGACGAGCATTTCACAATTTAATTGTTACGTCAACTCATTGTACCTACATTACAAAGGCGTTAGATTGCGAAGAAAACTTAGGAACGAACTCACTGAAGTGATCCTGGTCTCTGACAGTCTGTCAATGTGTGATTTTCGAAAAAGGCAGCTACGAAAGGTTTCACGATCCCGCATTTTCTTGCACGCGGAAGAGGAAGCGCAGTTAAAGCAGTATTCCTTTTACCGTTTTAATTGAAATAAGCACACGCATATGCTTTTGTTCGCAATACAAGTTTTCTGGGTTTTAATTGTAAGAAAACGGTTGTGTTTTCTGCACATTCTGGGTTGATTTGAAGACACTGAAAGGTGGCCTGCATGTGACTCTTGAACACAGACATATTGGCAGGTGATGCAGAGAGACAGTGGAACTACTGTTAGCGGTAAACCACGCATAGTTTTATACCGTGTGAATAGAAGTATGAGTAAATCTGTAGCAGTGCTTACACAATTTTGAAAAAACGATTGTTAGTGTGAGACTGTGATCAACGTGCCCAAGTGAATAGCTTAATGAAAGGACTCTTATGCAGGCTTGTTTTCGCACAGTATAAAAATACGTGGCTTGTCAGAATATGTCTTTAATGACTTCTGGGAATACGTCTTTATCGTTAAGGCCCAGTTCTAGTTTCATAGTGAGCACTATAAGTGCAAAGTTATATCAATTGTGGCGAGTTTTCGTATATCATCTGTTCAGTTTGTTTAAATCTGCGTGGTGTTCTAACTTTAGTATGTTGTATCATAATATTGTTGACATGCATTTCTGCTTTTCATTGCTTGGAATAGTTGTGCGAGAATGTCTAGCTTTCTTGTTTTTTCACCGCTCATGTTGTTCTAGTTGTTCTTTATTTTTAAATTATATGACTTACTCGAAGAAAGTGCTCGAATAAATGGATATTATGCAGTTTATGAAATGAAAAAAATCATTTTTGATTGCCACAGTGTAGAAAATATTTCAGGAAAAAAGGTGAGGTTCAGCCAGCACAGAATGATGGAGTTAAAAGGGTAAAGCGTTTTGTAAATGTCCATTAGCACTGCATCGTCAGCAACCTGAAAAGGATAACGGAAATATCGATCTCTCCCCCCTTTGGAAAATTTCTGCGGACGTCCAGGGATGCACTGATGTCGATCTAATTCTTGTACCATCTAGTGTGATGCTTTATGGCTCAATCATTTTAAGTCACTCAAAAAAGATTTAATGCCAAAGTTTTCAGTTTCCTTAACTTATACACTAAACGCAGAAATCCGCAGCAATCAAGAAGCTCTACAATTTTTCCGCGTGGTGAACAGCCTAAGAACACGAAAAATTTGCATAGGTATGTTTTGATATTGAAGTGCGAGGCTCCCGAAAGCGCGAGGCCCCGCGCATTTTCCCAGTTTGCCCAATGGTTGGTTAATCCGCTCCTGGGTGCTAGCAATGAAAACATGCATAGATAGTGACATCGTGGCAACTTTCACACTTAATTCCAGTTAATTAATGCTGCAGGGATAAGTTTCAAGCAGACTGATTCATAACACGTTGGTGTCGGCTGGAAAGGACAAGGGGTCAACTGAACGTCGCCACCCACCAAGTGAACTTTTTTCAGTGTAAAGGGCCAAGTAGTTAGTAGAAATAGGAAAAGTGCATGGTACTTTGAGTATAAAGCTTTACATACGACTTGCAACATTTGAATATTCACATTCGTATGTTTGAAGGTCAAAGATACTCTGCTGCATTATACAGTACAATAGTTTCGTGCAAAAATATGACCAATTTGTAATGAATGCAACAGTGATGACAGCACGACCTCATCAAGTAATTGTCTGACAAATTATGTTGGAATATCACGAATTCTCAGCCACGGTTGATGCTACCAACGTTGAGCATGTTAACGTGAAGTGCAATTGCGTTGCAGAGCTGGTGGACCTTACGCCATCAAAGTCATTCAAGAGAGCCCCGGCATGATGAAAGAGATCACACTGAACAACGTCCTCTTCGGTGATGTCTGGTTTTGTGGAGGGCAAAGCAATATGCAATTCACCCTTAAACAGGTTTGTTTTAGTGTGGGCTTTGGAGATGTCTTCCGCCCTCGGTTGGCGCGTTCAGTTGAAAATTTGGTAAAATGTTAATTTTTTTGACTTTGTGCTATTATTTGATTTGCAGTAATTGACGAAAAGGCCAAAGCCTGACATGTTTCTTGCCTGTAGCAACGAGAACACTGTGGTTGTCAGGGACCGTTGATCTGCAGTCGTAATTTCCTGGCTGCTGTTCGATTTCTCCATTAGTCGATCAACAAGCCGGCATCAAAGTTCACACGTTCAATTGCAGATGCTGTAAATGTTCTCTTAAATTGGCGTAGTCAGAAGGCGTTTTTAGTTTTCCAGTTAGTGTTTTCATTTTCTTATTTTAAGGGTTACAACGCTACTGAGGAAATCCAACGAACCTCTAACTATCCAGACGTGAGAGTATTCACTGTTGCTCGCATAAAGTCCGATTATCCCCTGTATGACTTGGCTGGCATTGAGGAGAACTGGTCGCCTGCGTCAGAAAGTAAGCAAGCAGTCACAAGGATCGGTCTATCGCGCGGCTCTTGTTGCTCTTCTTGTGTATCCCTGGTGGTCCGTCAACCTAAAGAACGACGTTGGTAGGGATGTGATAATAACCAACATGTTCGATTTAAGATTATTTTGCACTTTCCAAAAAACAGGCGATTTTCAATGAAACCCATCAAAGTATTGCCTCAATATCCCAGAAGGTATTGAGATTAGACGTTGGGGTATTCAACAATTTATTAACGTTCCATCTTTACATTTGTTCTAGCAAGCTAGCAACATTAATACGCGCATATAAAAGAAGATGGGTGCTGACGAAAGTAATGCAGCCTTTGCATTGATATTTGCCCGCACTACTCTAATGAAGATTGTTTTTCAAGTTATGTTTTGTTTCTCACAGTTTTTTTTGTTATTGCAATGTTGAAAAGGGGTGTTCAGATGACGAAAATTTTTCTGGGTGGCAGTGAGACGTTAAAACATTGGAGCCACTGCAATACAACGTCTTAATCATTGAAATAAACGCTTAAAACTTCGGTGTGTTCCCTCAAAGCAAAGAGTTTATTGAACTATGCGTCTCAGCTATTTATCACCTACATTTCCGTTTTTTGGTTTCAGCCAGCATCGTACCACGTGGGACCCCTGGCAGCACAGGGCCCCGGCGGCAATCTTTGACAACTAGTATTTTTTAGCTTTTATAAATGAGATCAGAGTAAAATTAGAGCTAACTTAGCTGTCGCAAATTAGATTAGAATTAAAATTAGCGGATTTGCGAAAACCACAAATTCAACTAAAATTCGAATTTGAATTTGCATTTACTCAAATCAAATCAACTTCAATTCAAGTTCGATCCATGCCCAAATCTGCATTCATCCTCATAGTCATAAGCATGAGGAAATGATAGCAAAGATTCGAACGCCAAAATTGGCGCGTTTCGCGCTGTACAATTCGCCTGTAGGACTAATGTGGCATGGTGATTTTGCCATATATAATGTTGAATTTGTGACAGCAAGGTCGAGTTAAATCTCTACTGCTGTTATGCCGGGGATCGTTGGTTCGACCAACTCGTTCGTTGACTCAGGGTGACGCAGCATTGGGGCTGCGTCACCAACGACTTGTTCTGACGGAGCCGATATCTTTGTCACACCCAGGAGTTCCCGAGCAACATTCTTCGGATAGGGGAAACCAGGGGCGGAGCTAGGGGGTGCCAGGGGGGCCACTGCCCCCCCAAAATTTTGCCTGGCCACCCCAGTGGCCCCCCAAAATTAGGTCTCTTTCTGTAGGTCTCTTTCTGAAAGTCCTACACAGACCATCGACAGCTCCCCTTGTTGCAAAACTGACCCTCCAATGGCCCACCCAAATGAAAATGTCTGGCTCCGCCCATGGGGGAAACGATTCTTCTTTTTTCCAAAACCCTGAAACAAGGGTGTGCAACGCATGCCTCGGGGGCGAAAAGTGGCCCACGAGCTGAGGATTTGCGGTCCGCAGAAAGGGCCAGATTTTCAAACAAGCATTACGGTTTTTGAAAGGTAATGCCAGGGCCGGATTAAGGGTGCTGTAGGCCTAAGGCTGATCAGATATTTCGTCAAATTTGATCAATTGTTTGAGATAATTCGATAGTTACTTTTAATCAAAACAATGATCAAAAATGTTTGGACGAATTTTTCCAGAGCCTAAGGCTATAGCTTAGTAGCCTAAGGGTTAATCCAGCTTTGGGATTGACAATCATCCGTGGTTGGCCAGCGAGGTGTCCTGCTCGCTGAGCTTGACGCATGCAGCTGTGGGCCGTGGACCAATCTGGTTATGTGTATTCGGCCGGCAATGATGCATGGTTCCATACCCAGTGACGTAGCTAGGGGGAGCAGGGGGCGATCCGCCTCTGGCGGCACTTTTATGGAGACGGCATGATGGGCTATGCTGTAGGCTATAGACCTGCAAAAGCTGCATTGAAATAAAAGTGGTTTAATGTCGGTAAACTACTCGCAGTTGAAGGACGTTTTTGATTTTGAGTAATTTAAACTATGGCATGTGTATTTATGCGATTGTTATCTTAGCATTAACTAACTTAATGTTATATTTTACTGATTCACTACACGGTTGATTGATCGAGTGTTGGGTCCTTGTTGACGTTTGATCGTAGTCCTTATATGACGTCACAGAACTTAGAAGGAATATGGTGGATGACTCTGGGCTAACGTGTGGCTGTGGTGAGCTTTAAGCTTTTGTAAGTGCTCATAAGTTTTGTAACTGCAAATGAAAGCGCATTTTTCGGTCTAAAAAACATTTCTGTGCAAATCTAATCAATGTGTAGTTGGATTTGTGCTCGTCAAAATAGGTTTCCGTGTGTGTGGAGAAATACAATCTAGCTCGGTATCCTTCTACAGGAGTTCCGTGGAACCCTAGTGTTCCTCAAAACATGTAGTGGTGTTACATGAGTTTTAAGGGTTCCGTGAGGGTTCCAGAGGCACAGACAGAATGAGGCCAAAGAAGCCATGCCCCGCCAAAAAAATAAAATTTTTGCTGGTGCATTATATCAATCTCAAGTGTTCGAAAACAAACGGAAGGAACAGTCGGACTCATGTAGTGTCGTGTTCTCTCACTGGCCAAGGTTTAACGTGACTTTCTGCGATTGGATGCGAAACTATACGACTAAAGCATGCAACTTTGTTAGCAAAGTTGCCAATTAATGCGGACGACAGGAGCTGAGGTGTAGCCTGAATAAATGCAAGGGCGCGGCATTCTGGCAAAGGAGTACAAATTCAGATGAGACATTTTTGAGATGATTATTTGCATGAAGTATTACCGAAGCAAATAGAAGCGTACTTGGTCAAGGCAAGATCAACCCCAAGCGCATTACCACTGGAGTGTTATGCAACAACGCAATATTTCTCACAGCACGGTTGGCATTGCGGCTAGTGGGTATGCGAAGCCAGGTACAAGGGACTCAATTTTGAAATGTACAGGAAGTCACTGTCAGCGCAACACACAAACTTTGTTAATATCACATATATTACAGTTTCAGAGGGCAAATATAAAAAACCATTGGCAGGCAAGCCATTACTAGTCACCAAACAGCCATGGCGATTTTGTGTGAAATGTGGTGTTGACTCTTCTTCGATTGTAAGTCTTGAGATCAGAATATGACAGATGGATATTTACGTGGTGCAGGGAGCCAGTATAAGGTCTCCAGGAGAATGTTTTTAGGCGGAACGAAACCCATTTTAGGCCTCTAAGACTTGCAAAATTATTTTGAAATAAATAAAAATTGAGGCTAATTAATGTGCATCATACTGCAACAAGAAGTGCTCGTTTATTGATCATATGAAACATTACGTTAAAACATAACGGTATACTCGAAAAATGTGCCTATATTACCATGTTTTTAAATATGACTTTTGAGTGTTCATAATAAAATCTAATCAAGGAGAAAATTAGAAAAAAAATAATTTAACTATTATATCAGCGATTTTCTGGTAATCTTATTAGCAACGTTTCTAATAACACTATCAAAATCAACTTGTCTGGCAATGCTAGACTCTACGTTTAATTTTGCTAGGTCACAAGTCGAGTTTGTGACATAGCAGACCGCAAAGAATTATTTACAAGTTAAGCTTGCTGAAAAATGTTTCAGCAGATGCTACTGTACTTGCATTTTCAAGAATATTCTCAAGCTAATACAAACATTTGGAAATAATTCACACAAGCCACACGGGCTACATGGCGGCGACCACTACTTTAAAGCATTGTCGAAATACTGTAAGTGGTTAGCTTCTCCTGTACAGTATGTTTCGAAATATTCAGATTTCTGGGTAGGTTCGCTATTCCTAAACTCACATTCGATTTGACATTGTATCAGCTTGCAGCGTAAGTTTAACAACCAGCAAAATGCACAGCACACCTATGCGCTGCACTATTATCACTTGCATCCTGCACTGCAGTTACTTGTTAATTTCAAACTTTTCAGTTTTTAACTTACACATATACCCAACACTTGAGGGCTACTGCTGTTGGATTAGATGGTATTGTGAACCGGGATATTTCCAATCAAATTGCATTTGAAGTGTCTCTTAGTTTAAAACTCTCGGTTTATCTGAGTTTTTATTAAAGATTTGTTTGAAAATGTTCAAAAATGAAAGACGTAAAGGAATATTCAGTTAAATGGACACAACCGGACAGTAATAGCGAATGTCTTAAATTCGACACAGTAGGCAAACCTTCAAGTTCAACAGTAATTACTGCTAATAATTATACATACAGTAATATCAGGAAAATGCACTGCCAGCAATTCACATTAAAATACATCACACTTCTTACCAAATCCTTCAGCCAAACCATTTTTATCACCGGGCGGGATTAATTTCGCTATTCCCAGTGTGCTAGTAACAAACACTCAATTGTTCCTTCAGCAGGCCCGTATTTAGGGGGTATCAGGGGGCGAAGTTCCCCAAAGAAAAATTGTTGTCCTCCTAATGTGCTGGACAAAGTTAAAAACTATTGTACATACAGTATTTAAAAAATTGGGTCTCTCTCAGAAAACTCTTTTCCCCCTTTGTGTCTCAAGCTGGTTACGGGCCTGTCCTTTCTCAGGCCCCTCCGAAGCTGTCGGGACCCGGAACAATGTACCTGCTAGACCCCCTCTCACATCCCCTGAGCCAGTAGCCCGAACTTTGAGCTGCGAGAGACCCTCCAATTGAGCCTTTTTCTCCTGAGATGGTTATCGACGAGTTGTTCAAAAAGAAACGCAGACTGAATTTTATCTTTTAATTGTGCTCGCAGGTATTTTGTAAAGTCAAAAT
>JGI24158J21664_10010841_pt1 | contig 12137 bp, 9 predicted proteins | sample Ectturendosymbi3_FD_21664 | JGI IMG/M metagenome (IMG submission 21664) | reverse complement strand
GGCCCTGGGCACCAACCGTTAGGTGGTAGTATTTCGCTGAAGTTTTTACTGGAAACTAGACTACAATCCGAGTCTTTTGATACTTTGGATGACATGCTAGGGTTTCAGGTTCAAAAGTTGTGATGTAAGTTAGTAAAAATATTTGACTAATTAGCTAATTACTTAATTAATGAATTTGTTTATTTTAGATCATAACTTTTGAACCAGAAACGCTAGAAAGTCGATCAAAGACTCAAAAGACTTGGACTCGAGTCTAGTTTCCAATAAAAACTTCAGCGAAACACTTTGGTCTGGCGGTTGGGCCCTAGGCCAGGCAACATGAGCCAAAATGACCCCAAAATTACTTCACTTTTGTGAAAATCGTCGAAACCAGGCGGCTCTAAAAGTGTTAATATCATTTTTGTGTGAAAACCCTTCCACTCTATGTTTGCTGCATGTCAGTAACAGGGATGCACGAATAAGCAAATAGATTGATTATTACCAATTAATCAGCTGATTATTTGCAATGCACTTAGGTTTAGCAACATACGAATGTGTTGATGCATATTGTGAATTCAATATTTTGTCAATTATATGTGTGTGTTTCATTACTTTGAACTGCAAATCCTAGTGTTGTCATTTGAGAGAAATTGTTTTTATTTTATAACTGATGAGGCATGGTAATGGTGGTCTCAGATTTGGAGGAACTGTGCTGTATCTGTAATGAAGGAGATTAGTTGTTTAGAACTAGGTGCAAAACCTTAAAAGTTGTTTAACATACTCAATACAATAGGTTGCTTAATAATAATATCATTTAGTATATTGTACATGTTAATATTGCTGACAGGCATAATTATGTTATCACACATGTTATAGATACAGCACAAAATCTGAGTTTTTTGAGCTTTTGATCGGCTTTCTAGCGTTTCTGGTTCAAGAGTTGGGTAATATTACCAAATTATGTTTTTTGTCCATAACTTTTGAACCAGAAATGCTAGAAACCCGATCAAAGGCTCAAAAGACTCGAATTTTAGCTAGCAGTTGGGCCCAGGGCCAGGTAACCTGAGCCAAAATGTCCAAAAATCTACCCCACTTATGACATCATCCATGAAAAATCCAAAACTGAAAAAAAAAATTAATTTCAAACTATAAGGCTTGCTGAGTTTTTTGAGGGTTTGAACAGCTCTTTAGCACAATCAACTGCCAAGTTATGGAGTTGCAAAGACTTGGCCAATATGCTCAAATTATATCTTTTAATGTAACTTGGCTGGCACCAAACGTGTTAACAGCACTTTGTGCATCTTACAATCAAGGGCGGCTAACAATGAAGTAAACACGTTATTGGAAACTTCAAAAGTTATATTGCATATTTATGACTATGCTGTGTTCAGGCTCCTATGAATGTTGGGTACAGAAATGTTGTGTATTTCATTTCATGCAACAAATAAGAAAATCCTTGTCTTCAGTTTGTTAAAGAATGTGCAGCATGAAGCTTTCCAAGCTATCAAAAGTATCTTGGGTAAGCTTGTCTGGCCAGTGGCCACCTTTGAACTTCGGGGTCTGATATGGTGTCTTCATCCCACAACTTGCAAGTGTTGATGATCAGTATTAAATAAACTGGTTTCTGTAGTTTGCACAACAAAAGTTTCTAAGATTTCTGAACTACTTCTCCATTATCATGCTGTTGAGGACTGTTTTTCTTTACCTAACAAGCAAATTACTGAAGGAACCTGAAATTTCTATAGCATGGGTACACAACCTCCGGCCGCAGCCTTCAATGCAAATTCATGCAGGTGGGCACGTGTAATTCAAAATATAGGTTATGGTGGCCATACACCTGAAAAGCTTTATCTATTGTATGAGGATACTTTGTAGAAAGATTGCTAAACAGACATGGAAGTAGAGAAGCAGGCTAGGCTCAGTATGTGGAAGTAAAACAGAAGTGGTGCAAAAAAATAAATATTTTGAACTCACTAGTGGCCATAATTCATAAAATAAACGTAGTATGGCCGACAATGGTGAAAAATTTGTGCACCCCTGTTTCCTAGTATAAAATCAAACGTTGAAAAGTCTTAATTGACATTTGCTAAGTCTAGAGATTTTTATATTGCTGCTACTTTTCAGCAAAATAAACGAAAATTTTGGATGTATCCACCTTCATGCCTGTTTGTTTTAAATTAACACTTTCAGTACTGGGTGTTTTGCCTGGTAAAATGCACTGGTAACCAGGCTGTTTTCAATAGTTTGTCGTATTTTTGCTGGTTGCCTAAACCTGTCATATTTTTGCTGGTTGCCTAAACCTGTCGTATTTTTGCTGGTTGCCTAAACCTGTCGTATTTTTGCTGGTTGCCTAAACCATATTGTTATTTCAGAACAAACAAGCACTGAGTAACATAACCTACTCCTTTATTCACAGCCTATGTGTGTAAATTTATGAAATTTTAAGGGAGTAAATTATGGCCAACACCCAAGCAAAAAAATTTCAGCCAGAAATGTATTGTTATGGGGGCAGTGACTTAAATGACAGCTACAGCCATCACTTCCTGTCCCTGTATTCCTGATGAAGTATTCTGTGCTTGGTCAGGATGCAGAAATAAACTGAACTGAACTGTTATGTAGCCCCGTGCCTGTTCCATACAGACCCAGTACATATGGGACAGATTAATCGATGAGAGTTGCAAGTACCTGCATTTGCAGGGTAGTGTGGGAACCAAAGTCATGTGTTCAGGTGCGGTGTGGGCATGGGATAATAAGCTCTGTGTGTGGGTAGCTGAAGGTTGACCCAATGCCTACAAAAGTGATATGAGAAAGAAAGTCAATTCTACAGAGAACTTGTGGAACAAAGGTGTATAACTACATTCGCCAGTGGTGGTGAAACCACAGATTAGAATTTCCAGCTTTCGGTGTATTTGCAAGAAGATTCTGCCTATACGTTCTGCGTGATGGCACCCAGCGCTGCCAATAAATGAATGTTTAGTATGGTTGGTCATGTTGCAAATAGCAGAAGAGCAGATTTAAAGAGTTCACCAGTGAACGACATACTCTTTTTCAAAAGCTAAAGAAGAAGCACTCAAGACTGACGAAAAGGTTTCACAGTTTTACTTTACAGCAAAGGTGGGCAATTAGCGGCTTGTGGGCCGCATGTTGCCCACCACAGCATGTTCAGTGCCCGCTGAAGCAATCAGGAAAAATCTTCAAACACGAAATTTCCTCCCACTTTGCCTTGAACCGAGACTTGTTTCTATTTCCATCAGAAGGTATGACCCCTCACCAACCGCAGCCTTCTCAGTGTGCCCCCCAAGCCAAATTAATTGCCTACACCTGCCTTACAGCGTTTTTAATAAGTTTCTGTTGGTTTTGTAATTAACCACTGAATAAATTACCGCTCGCGATGAAACAGGTTGCATGAGTTTTTGGTGGTTTTTACACACACCGTGACATGTTTGGGACGGAACAGTGCGGGGCGGGTATGGGTTGGAAGTCTGCGGGACAGGAGCGGGTAAGATTTCTCAAATTCCTGGGGGAGCGGACAAAAAAATCAACCACCGCAGGGCTCTATTACATATAGCTACGTAACCCAGTACTGAAAGTGTTGAGATAGTACATACATTTGGATCATGACAAGACGTTAATTTTATACGCTGTAGTTTGCAGTTCATCTGCTAACCTTCATTTCATCTGTTTCTGTATGAGCATCTGGTACACAAAACTAGAGATCTTTGAATATATAGAATTGCAATTTTCGTGATTATAAGCATTTTAAAAATTTTGTGCGAAACCGAACATGGGAGTCTGTGGAACAATTTCTTGAAAAGTATTGTTTTAGCTTCCTCTGCAACTTCATGTGCGGCATTGCTCAAAGTATTTTGCTATCAATCGTGAGGTATTTCTAATCGTAGTGCTGCTTTCCTCGCCACCTTCCACAGGGGTAAAGCAGATTTGAAAATGAATGAATATATACATGTAATATTTTAATGCATTTTCTAACAGCCGCGATTCCACGAGCAGGAATTCAGAACCTCGCTTGGAGGTTGTCGACGAACTGAGCAGTGTTGGCTGTGCTGAAATCGCTGATGCGTCGCAGGTGTTTGAACCAACAGGTGAGTAGTTAAAAACTTTTTTCATTGTGTCTTCAAATAGTTCACGGTGTTATTGATTGGGTGATTACAATTGGCGGCGGCAAAACGAAACCCAGCCTTTCCGGTTGAAGTGAACGTTCTTGACCATGAGCTCTTCAGCGATTTACTCTGGTTATAGATGCTATAGCTCAAACACACAACCTTTCAGTTCAGAGGCAGACATTCTGCCATTGATCTACCGACTCCCAGGATTTTATTCTTCATGAATGACGGTTTTGTTGCTTGGGAGTTGCGTTGGTTGTTTTATTTTCAATGCACGCATTCATCAACTGTAATTTATTTTTTATTCAGGTCATGTGACAGCCCATCACTGTTGTGCTGCCTGGTCGGAAGGAGTGACGCAAAATGAACTTTATCAACTTCTGTGCGTTGACAAGGTACTGTTTCTGGCGTGCTTGATATGGAGGATAGAAACACAATCGTGGTGAATTCCAGGTTTATAGTGGCGACGACGTTATGTTGACTGGTCATGAAATACGCGTCACTCTAAACCAGACACAAGTACCACGCGCTTCAGCAAGATCTCGGTTTAGTACAGTACAGCTCACCTTCCTGCCGTTGCGCTAATAATATTGAACTATTGACGGGAAATGGTCAGATACTGGGCATATATATATTTCTTCCGAATGTAGTTTTTGTCTCATTACTTCGCATATATACGGCAACGATGAAGCATTCAACATGTGCAACAGAGCAAGATTTCAACAGTTGGGTGTTTGAAGCATTCTTCATTATAATTGTGATTGCATTTTGATTGTTGTCCTGATCATAGCCTTACGGGAACTCAAATATTTGGGCAAGAAATTTTTGCCAAAATTTATGTTTCCAAATATGATGACATTAGTAGCTTTTTGAATAGTTCCACTTTTACTTGCAAAAATGTACGGACGACTGAAAAAAATGTCACACTTTTTTCCTGTTCTGCCCATATAACAGAATTTTCAGCATTTTTTTCTGCAAAGTATCAACAAACTTTATGCCTACGTTTACGTAATGTTGTCCGAGCTCTAATGGTTTTTGTTCGATTTTTCACCGGATTTTTCCCTATTGATTCACGATGTTTTAAAACAGTTTAAGTAAGAAATGCTGATATCTTTAACAGAGTATTTTACCAGTGCACGTGCCTTGTTTCTCGCAGGCTGTGCACAGCGGAATGACCCAGAAGTGCAGTTACTGTGGACGGTACGGCGCAACCATCAAATGCAAAGCTACAAGATGCGATCGTTTTTATCACTACCCGTGTGCTGCGGGCAGTGGCTGCTTTCAAGTAATGATGCAACCGACGCTTGACATAATGTTTACTTACTATCCCCCCCCTACTTTTCTAACGCCATCCATTTCTACCTTCAGGATATCAAAGCTTTGTTGCTGGTCTGTCCCGAGCATCTGGAACAAGCGCCCTCCATCGCATCTGCCGAAGAACTGAGCTGCGCCTTGTGCGATGATATAGGTATGAACGCTTTGTGTGATGAAACAGGTATTTGCTGAAAATTCAATGTGGCCTAACTTTTTCTGTACGTATAAGCTAGCTCAAGGAAAAAAGCAGACTGTTAAGCGAATATGCCAGGACTCTGCGAATTTTCAAAATCGTGTCAGGGTGTCTCTTGCATTCACTTCGACATCGCGGCGATCAGTCTTGCCAAATTTTTTATGCGTCTTGACCCTGTATGCTGTAGCTGACTATTTTTTTCACATTCCGTTAATACAGCAATTCCGTCATAGCTACCTCAATGTTGTTTAACCTTGGTTTAACCCGACTGTGCAACGCAGGCGAAATTTCCGATTTTCTCTTCTGCACTTCGTGCGGTCATCATTTCCATGGAAGTTGCTTGCACGTCGATGCTAGTCCTCTTGTTCGTGTCGGATGGCAGTGTCCAGAGTGCAAGATTTGCCAGACATGCAGGTTTGAGTAATTGTCACTTTATTAGATCGGAAATTTAAATACCGCACTCATGATATTTCGAGACGCGATAAGACAACACTAGCGATCGTACTGGTATAAAAATACTTCAGGCTATTCTGCTTGGCTTAATGGTTTGATTCAACATGGTCCGGGGGTAATTTGATGTAAAATCTTGTTCTATATTTTTGTTTTTTTCATTGGTTTTTAGTTTTATTAATCCTCGAGCAGCTAACTTCTGCAAAGAAAAGGCATGACAATCGAAAAACGCGGCTTCTTTGGAGAACATTATTCTGATAAGGCGCAAGTCGTCATGTCAAGTTGTGTTGACACCCATGGTGGAAGTTGATGTTAAGTCAACACCACCTCTTTAATTTTACCTTCGAGAAAAAAATAGACTAGAATATTAAAAAAAAATATCCTAAAAGAATAGGCTTCCCCCAAAAGCTTCGAAAATAATCCAGAATATCGAAGTCTTCACCATCGTTACGTGAAATGCAAGGTAAATGTCAAGATGACAGAGAAGTTTAATTGTAATACTGATATGTAGTTTCAAGGATTCTCATCAACTTTCTCGCTTGGATTTTCGCGTAACACGTGGCAATAAACTTTTTAGGTTCGGTCGACAGTTACTGGTACGAGTTAACGAATACAAAAGCTCATCTCTGTTTCACAGCATAAATGCTATAAATCCCAAATACTGTAAACCTCAGCACCGGGATGCTGTATTTCTTTTGGTATCTTGAGATTTATCATCATTTTCACCCAGAGGCAATGACTGCAAAAAAGGCTCACAGTCGGAATGTTCAGCTGCGCTACTTACATTAGCTAGCAAGATATGCTCGATGTACAGAGCACGGCCATATGCAATGCATGAGATATGAAGTGGGTGAGAGATCGGTCAAAGAAGTTTTCACATTTCCATTGAGTTCCTCGAGTTTATCAAACAGTCCAAACAGACTGCATCCTCTCCTGGCAATGAAATGAAGTCAAGATGTGTCTTATCTTCACTCTTATTTCATTCGAAGCGTTTGTGGGAAGGTTTGTTACTGCACAGCGCACGTTACAGAGTACGAGGATACAATGTTTGCGCGCGTGTTCACTCTCTCGTCTCAATACTTTCTGCTTTTTCAGGCAACCTGGAGATGACAATAAGATGCTGGTGTGTGATTCGTGCGACAAGGGCTATCACACCTACTGCCTGCAACCGGCCATGTCCTTCATTCCAAAGAATGGTTGGTGCTGTCAGGTAAGATGGATGCGTTCGTGACTGGATCGTGTCGTAAATAGGAAAACAAAAATATCAGCTTACTTCTTGCCGTCGGTAGCTGGCGGCATGGTTCGTGGAAATGTCGCCGCGGAGACTTGGTGCTTTTGCTGGAGTGGGTTTGTGGTTGTTTTAGTGACTAGTCTCTTGGTCTACCATTTAGGTTTGCCGAAAATGCACAGACTGTGATTCAAAGTCAGCTACAACGTCATCGCAGTGGCACTGCAACGATCAGGTCAGCCAGCCGCGTTGCTGTACGGGCTTTTCATGTTTTTTCGCCAAACTTTGGCTGTCATTTATGTAAAAGCGGTGTGTGTTTGTATTTAGCGATCTAAAGCACATTCGGTTTCCTTTTGTGCGGCGAAATTATGTAAGTTTTTGCGTGTGAATGGATTGTGGAATGTGTGACCAACGACCACGAGATGCTTATTCTTTCTTTTAATGCCAGGTGTGCGACGACTGCTTTCAGCAACGTTGCAAAGGGTTTTGCTGCCCAGTTTGTGGCAAATCATATCCAGCAGACGGTGATAAGAATGAAATGCTACACTGCAACGAATGTAAACGCTGGGTGAGTACTTTCTTACAGCCAACAGCAGCTTGGCCTGGTCTGTAAAAAAGCGTTTGTGTGATTGGAAACTGATTCAGACCATGCCTGACTCTACCGCGAAAGACTCCATTCTGTCGCGTTTCCGAGAGCAAACGGTAGCAGGTTAAGCGCGTGGAATGATTCCGGCATGTTCCATTGCATTTTCGCAGGTTCATGTTGGCTGTGAAGATGTTGACATGGACAAGTACTGCAGTATGGGTAGCGACTACAGCTGTCCAAAGTGCAGAGATGAGCCTGATAACGTCGAAGAACCGAGCTCCTGCCACGCTCCAGAGGAGAAAGACGCTTCCAGTCTGGGATTGTTGCAGGGCGTCCAAGAAAAAATACGGGATTTGCCTGAAGCGATGGAGGAGAGCGTTTATTCGAAGGTACATAAGAAAAGATCGCACCTATCGTCTAGTGCGGAATCGGACGGCTGCTCAGGAATGAAAGGTACGTAACAACGGGTGAAAGAATGCGGTTGTTTCGGTCGGTACTGATGTTTGCCATTGTTTACATTTGATATGCTGCCAAAACTTGAGGTTTGTCCTGCAATGCACCTGATTACGTTCGTTCAGGCAGCAGCACAGACCCAATGCTATTCTCTGCTGGCAATCCGAAGAGAGCTGGGAGCAGTGAGAACATGCTTTCCACGCGAGTCGTTGGCCTTGACCGAAAAGCTTCCTTGGACAGTCATAATGGCTCCGTCTTTCCGGACCCCGAAAGTCAGGTAAAAGTTCGTTCTAATATTTATCCTACCTTCACTTGTTTTACGAAGGACAACGTTACTTGCTATACAGACGGTTGACATTGAGCAAACCATTACCCGAAAACCTCTGAACACGACGCGAGTGGCCTGTTTTTAAAAGAAGTTATATACGTTGTTCATAGTTTGCTATAGGCGGGAACACGTGGAGTGTTGGATCTTCTTCCACTGCCAGCTTTCGACGTCAGGACAAGTGTTTCTGATGTCTTCATTTGCTGCAACTTTCAATTTTGTTTTCCTTTTTTTAACCGCGTCAAGTTAAATCTATGAAACGCACTTTAGTGCTTTGCAACATTTGTGTTTTTCGGGGGTGCAATGAGCACTTAACATATTTTTAAACGGCAACATCCTTTTTCGTCGCTGCTTCAAGGACACTCTGAGTGGACTGTTCAGCGGAGAAGCATTTCAACCTGTTGTGAGCGTCAGTCCCATGCCCTTTGACGAGCATTACGAAACTAGACATATTGTGGACTGGACCACCAGGCGAAGACCTCGCCGCCTGTCATCGGAACCGCATTCGCCAGTCAAGCCAAGCCAGAAGCATGGGTCTACAGGTGGCTATGTTGCGCAGATTTTTTATTGAAGTCAGACACAGCATATTACCTTTTCGTAAGGCTTGAATTCAAGGTCTCTTAGCGTCCGTTCAGCGACATGACCATGTTTTGACTTCATTGCGATTTCGTAATTGCGTAATGCACGTTGTACATAACACGCTGGAAACTAAGTTAGACTTGAACCTGCCAATCGTCGATCCCTGTTTATAACAGGCTTTGCTGTTACCGCTGCGATTGAACTTACTTGTTTGGCAGCGTCATCACCGCAGCCATCTCGAGGCGCCGGCATGGGCAAACCCGGGACCATGTTTGGCAAAGGAAAACCGTTCGGAGCAAGACGAAGGCCGAGCGTGAAAAGCGCTCGGGGTAAAGGTTGCAACAAAGGAAAAGGGTAATGGCTGCAATAAATGGTTGTTCAAGTTTGAAAAGTGCCGTTGCATAATGCGTTTTCAAGTATGTGTGTAAATTTCAAACCTCTCAAGAATTTTCTAATTGGGCATAAGGTTTGCAGTGGTTGTGAGGTTGGAAGTGGCTGCGTTCCTGTCGCAATACTTGGTTTTAAATATCTTTATCTATGTCCTGTAGAGTGCCTGAAAACTGCTGCAGTAAGAAAAAAATGCTGATTTTTTAGAAGAGGTGTGATAACTGAGATGTGAGAGCATTTTTGGTGGTTGTTTTTTTGCGTGTGGAGCGGAACCGTCGCCAGAAAATCTTCAATAGGGGAGCTTTACGTTTGTGCAGGGGGACTTGGCATCCTAAAATTTGACAAAAATCCTGATTTACAGTGTTTATCATTTCAATTTAGGTGGCTGGAAGTTCTGTTTGGACGACTGGTGTGGAGTTCGAGAGAATTTGATGTCAGATGAGAACACTGTTGCGTTATTTTTTAGTTTGCTTGTGGGTTCGATTTTGTGGGAAATATGGCAGTTCGTTGTTTTTTAGCAGATATCGCAGGTTTGTGTGATATTTGCATCGCAGGCGAGCAAGTCGCAAGCCCAAAGGAGGACTAGCAGCCAGCTTGCCTGTCAGTGAATCGAGTCCCGGTGGAATCGGGACGTTGTCCCAATCGGCAGCTAACGTTGGGGCGAGAAGAAGGTCGCGAGGTAGATGGCATCGTGGTTCGAACTCCGGCAAGTTGTTACATTGTCTACCTATATCTTTGTTATGGACCTTTTTTCTCTCATTCAGTGGGTTGTTTATGAAGCTGGCGGACGGGACCAGCTGAAGGTGGCTGCATTTGCAGTTTTCGTCTTTCCTTGTAACTTTAATAAGTGTTACGAGTTGGATCCATAGTTTTGTGTGGTATTGATTGCATGAAGAAGACCATTGTTTGATAAGACGGATGTACAAGCTTCAGGTTCCACGACATTCCACCTGTCCCGAAAATTAAATTATGCGTCTGAAGGATATTCACAGGTTGCCCTCTTCTGCTTTCTATCACTGAGAAAAATCACAATAAGTTGATAAAAGAAAATTGTGTAAAATCAAAAGGTAATGAAGTTGGAATCAACAAGATATGTGCATAATGATTGCGCATTTGCCGATTGTAGTTGATGTTGGCAAATCAGGTCCCTTTTTTCTAAAATTTTCGCAATCCTCTACAGTCAAACGATTTTGATGCAGATCAAAATCACTTTTAGTGCTGCCATTTATAAAACAAGCTTAATTTGGTTATTCGTATTTCAGCGAAACACTGTAAGTTTCGTCTTGCATGGACGTCGTGCGTTTCGTATTTATGAATTCTGTTTGAAATACTGTTGACGTTGCCCATATGAGACAAAACTTGTGTATTTGCTGATTAAGAGAAGCGGAACTTATTTTCGTGAATGATAAAACTAGGACTAATCGGATGAAGACATTCGAGCGTATGTAGTTATGCCTAACTCCTTAGTGTGGTATTTGTGGAGGTTAAAATGTCGATATTTACTGGAAATACTTGTGTGAGTGTTTTAAGGATCACCTGAAACTTCATTTGCTGCTTGTTTAGAAAACACGGCCGGCGCGCTTGCCACTGCAGAGGTTGGCCCGGAGAGCGCGGATGAGGAATACGGCGACTCAATGCACAACACTGTCGTGCTGTGTTCTGCCGACGATAATTTCACGCTCAATCAGGTAATGATAGCGGACATTAGCTTTTGCTCTTTATTGTGCGCATGCGAATCATTTACTTCGGGTGTTTTTTTGTTTTTTCTTTTGTTACAACTGTTGTTTCGCTTTCAAGGACATGTGCGTCGTGTGCGGCAGCTTCGGGCACGGCGCCGAAGGCCGACTGATAGCGTGCTCGCAGTGCGGCCAGTGTTACCACCCTTACTGTGTCAACCTGAAACTGACGAAAGTCGTCCTGAGGAAAGGCTGGCGGTGTTTGGATTGCACGGTGAGCCTTGGAACTTGCTTTGCTAGACCGCGGTCATGCCACAGCTGAGCATCATCAGCTTCGTGATCTAACTTCCTTGGAAATTCGGTCAAAGCGAATTGTTTTTTCGCAACTCTTAATCGCTTCTCGCTCTGACCTGGCCGTGAACTTTGCGTCGTAAAAGCAAATAAAAAAGTCTTAAAATTTGCGTTTCTGAATGCGAATAAAGCGAGTCTAAGTCAGCCAATACGCGTGAATCTATTGCGCTGGAAACCAGCGTCTCAACTATCTGGCCAATGCTCGGCGCTTAATCTTTAAGAAAAAAGCAGGTAACAAGAATTCTGGAAGCCAAAAAGAACCAGCTCTGATTTAAAATTCCCTTTTGATACGGGTCTATGTTCCATTTCTTATCAGAGCAGACCTTTTAGACATAGGTTAGCTGTTTTATTCTTAAGAATTCAAATACATACGAGTACATATATATATACCGTGTATATAATGTACAAGGTGACCCAAAAAGATGCGTACCCATATTTTGTTCGATAAAAAACCCATTTTTTAACGAATGTCTTTTCTGTTGCAGGACGTGATAG
>JGI24158J21664_10010838_pt1 | contig 12139 bp, 10 predicted proteins | sample Ectturendosymbi3_FD_21664 | JGI IMG/M metagenome (IMG submission 21664) | reverse complement strand
TAGTTGAATCCGCAGCCTGGTGTTCATATGTTTCTGTGGTAAAAGAGTTCTTGGGAAAAAAGAGGGCAGACTGTTACCAAGACATAGTAAAGCAGATGCTAACGAACTTTCAAACTCTTGGGGCAAGAATGAGCATAAAACTTCATTACCTCTTCAGCCACCTGGGTCGATTTCCAGATAACCTTGGTGAAGTAAGCGAAGAACAAGGTGAAAGATTTCACCAGGCCATCAAGACTATGGAAACAAGGTACCAGGGTCGATGGGACCGTCATATGATGTCTGACTACTGTTGGAGTCTTATGCGGGACTCTAACCAGCAAAATTACAAGCGGAAATCATGTAAACGTGCCTTTCAACAAGTGGATTGACCTAACCTGGACTATCGAGGACACCTTATGTTTTGTTTATATTGGTATGAAATTTCAGTGCCATTTTGCAATGCACAGTAGCATGTTCAGTGGCACGCAATTTATCAATAAGCGCTAATGCAAAAAAAATGATTTCGGTATATCTCAAAAACAAGAGCCAATTTGAAAAAACTAAGTGCATATTCGGGTTCAGCGACCTCAGTATACCCTGAAATCGATCAGTATACCCTGAAAACACTCCGTGCCTTGTGAAAAAAAAAAAAATTTTGTTGACCAATGTTATGAGCATTGTTCAACAGTTACAGCGGCTTTGCTTTGATAAGGTTGGCTGTGCGGTTGATCCATACGGACCTTTGCCAGTCCCGCTACCTTGGTGTATCAAATACATGTGGCTCACACCAATTTTCAGAATTCTTTTATCTTGTTTTTTTCAATTTTAGTTGTCAGTAGCATGAAAGTAACTTTTCTGCCCTTTCATAAAAATGCATGTATAAAACAACCATGATGTGAAACTTTAGTGCATATCCAGTCATTCGCATTTTGCACTTACACTGGTGACGAGTCAGTGGCAGCATCGTGTGTGAACTGCTCCCTTGCATCCATGACCCATCGACGCCGAGCACGAGGCTGGACATGCCATAGGTGCCGTTTTGCAAGTTCTCGGTATGACACGACCGGGAATCGAACCCAGCATTCCAGCTTTGGTGGCGCATGCTCGACCAGCTGCATCACTAAACCGACAAACACCTGACTCTTTGAAACCGAGGCTTTACTGGATATGTTGCGAGAATAAATTTTTAAAAGCCCAGTGGTTACCGGCAATCACAACCTTACTATACAGTGGTTTTTGTAAGCACGTTTTCTTTCTGTCTAGGTAGATGAGAAAAGTGTCTCATCTTTGTTCTCGCTTAGGTGGAAAATGCAAAGTGTTCGTTGCAGCTCGCGAGGTCACGGCAGGTGCGTCCAGCCATTCTAAAACTTTGACTCTGTTTTCAGTCTGTAGATCAGGATGGAACAGGAACGATCACGGCGCAAGAACTGAGAAAAGCATTGATAAACAACAACATGACACAGTTCAACCACGAAACCTGTCGCCTCATGATCGGGATGTTTGACAGCGACAGGTGGCGTTCTTGTGCTTTGCAGAAAAACGTCAAAATGACGTAGGGCTGATGTGGCACCAAAGCGCTGGCGTTTTATGTTTGATTACACGCATCAAACGAGCGATTTTCATATTTTTTTTTAAGAAGCATAATTAGTCAACAGCAGTGTTGTGATGGAGCTTCGTTTTACGCGTTAGTTTTGCTGGATTTTTAAATGCTTCTTGTCACTATTTGTGTGATTAAGAATCACGTGAAGCTGCCCCCAATAACCAGTTGGGAATTTTAAAATTACCCCAATAACCACAGGGTTGGACATTTTCACGTGTCCATGCTACGTTTTACGAAAGAACCCCAAAATATTCTGTTAGTCGTCAATCATCCTCGCGTTTGCTGTGAACGTCCGGGTAGAGCGGTGTGTGGCAAACGTCTCTGTTCGAAGCATTTGTTAATCAAAATGCAAAGGTGGCAAAAGATACAAATTACATTCAATTTGTCTTGTTCTTGAGTTCAATCTATTGGAAGGTCTTGTCATGCTGCTGAGTTTGAAGGCTTTCGTTAATGCAGCTCCATGCTTGCGAATTGTAACTGGTATAACGTTGTCTTGCACATAAATGTCAACTATGTGGCAGTTGGGGGGATATATTGTACATATTGAGAGAAACTGGTAAAAATTTTCTCTGTTTTCAGGGTTTTGCAAAGATTTTTTTGACAAATCTTGCACGAGTTTTGGTTGGCGACCAAACAGTGTGCGCTTCCAGTTCACCATTTGATGCCCAGAATGTTTTTCGAGTTTGTGTTTTTTTTCTCAGAGACGGAACAATCAACCTGCATGAATTTTCCTCACTATGGAATTACATCCAACAATGGAGACGATGCTTCGATTCTTTCGACACCGACCGGTCAGGAAACATCGATGAAAGGGAGCTCCATCAAGCGTTCACAACCTTCGGATACCGACTGTGAGCTTCTGGCGTCTGATGTTTTTAGCGAGCCATTGTCGATAACGTGCTTTTTAAATATTTGGCAACTAAGTTTGGTTTGTTTCTACGTAAGCGGTGGTACTGAGTTGTCTTGCAAGAACTTCATGATATGGTTCGTTCAAAGTAAAAAATAATTTTGATCAAAGCTTTTTCTGTTTGTTCAGCTCACCAGCAGTGTTAATTATTGACGTTGATCTTTGTGTGGAGGAATTTCCTTCCGTTGGCAAAACATCAAATTAGGCTTGTGCTGCAACAAGAGTTGCTTCTTTGTTAGAATACATGGTGAACAATGAAGAGCGGTTTTGTGTTAGAGCCTTGCTTTGTGTATATTTTAGGTTATTAAAACTTAATAATCCTTTTCAACAACTGAAACATTTCAAAATACTTTGCAAGTCGTTTCTCCCCCATTGTCTCTTGCATGTGAATTTCCAGTTACTTCAAGTAACTCATCTCCTGAAAGGTGTCGCAGTCGAACCAATCAGCATTTTTCAGAAAATACCAAATCGATTTCACGTAACTCCAAATCGATTTCACGAAACTCCACTCATCCTCAGTCCGGTCATCAACTCCACTCATCCTCAGTCCGGAAATCTTATTTGCGTAAAATTCGATTTCTTCAGTGATATTTTTATCTGTAGAAGCAGAATAGTGTTTGTTTGAAGGCCGGGTGACGCAGTGAATGACCGGGGGCTCTGACTCTTAAAGACCGAGGCTCTAGATATGAAAATTAAACCCAGCTTCAAAGCAACAACCTAAAAAAACTCGAATACTTTTTCTTCCCTTCTGAAGATCTTTTGTCTTTTTTTGAATCGACCGCTTTTTATTTGAACAACGGTTTTCAGAGCCATGTTTCTAAGCAACGAAAAATGCCAGGTTGAAATTGCAGTTGTACAGACACGAACTCCAAGCGTCTTTCGCGTCGCAATCCGCTTCCTTCAAGACCTAAATATTATCTGGGGCGAGTGTCGATGTCCGCATCACCCATACTCCCTCCTCCTCAGTCATGGGTAAAAAATGATCGACATTGAACCAACATCTCATGGTTTTCGTTGATCTTACCAAAGCTTTTGACACCGTCAATACAGATCTCCTGTGGATAATCCTCCCTTGACTTCCTTGCTTTTTTCCTGAGGCAACTGCAGTTGATGGAAACTCCACGAAATCCATCAACTGTTTCAGAGCAGGTCACACTTGGTGGCGCAACATGCTGTCCAGCGCAAGCCCAGTTTAAGGGACGCTCGTTTCTTGGCCCTTTTTTATTTCCTACTTTCCGGATAAAAATTTGCGTCGGTCTTTTCGTTTCGCTGGCTGTTCGAGTTGGAAGGAAGGAGATCTTAATTGTGAGTGGAAGAGGTCCAGCCTCAATCTCACCAAGGAAGGAACCGATCCCCTGACATCTAAGTGAATCACGTTTTTTGCTCTAAACAGTATAAAAAATAAGGAATTACCAGATTACGATTGTTGGCGATCCAATTGTTACAGCGGCAAACCACCGCTCGCTTTGTGGCCTTAGTATGATGCTGATATTTCCGAGATCGGTTTGTAACTCCATGCTTCTGCAACTTGTTATAAGTTAGGAAATTACTGCCAGTTATAAATCAGAAACGTTTGTTTACACTCTACTGCTGCATGGTTGTCAAATCTTGGCAAGCGATATTGCGTACGGTACATTATATGAAAGTTTCTTTCCTTCTGGCCAATGGGGCATGAAGTAACTGATATCTGTGAAGCAAAATACGGAAGAAGTGTGAAGTTGTTAAATTCGCATTAAGCCTGGAATTCTTGAACAAATGAATGGCGAATCCAACGTTTTTGCAGTTCAAATAATGCGCGGAAAGTAAAAAAAATATATTTTGTGTTAAAATGAAGTTTTCATTTTTTGTCAAGATCCCCCAATTTTTGTCGCATGATTGTCCGAGTTTTTGACAAAACTTCTCGCAACTCCATCGACTTTGATGACTTCATCCAAGTTTGCGTCATGCTGCACACCTTGACCGATAAGTTCAGAGAGAAAGACGAAAACCGGACTGGAACCATTCAACTTCATTATGAACAGGTTGGTTTGTGTGAAGCAGCAGCGTGTGACATATATGCCATGCTGCTTATGAATTAAGTTTGAGCTGTGGGTTGCTGTTGCCCGGGTGTTCATGCTCTGCTCTTCACTTTTCCGTTGCTTTGAATTCAAAATCGATTAATCTTTCACTCACACAAAAGCAGAACAACTGCAGTGAAATATTGTTGGTCATATCAAAATCTAATTTAAGTTATTTGAGGCTCTTCTCTGTACTCCTGAAAACCAACTACTATTAAACATTCAATCTCATGAAGTTAAACTCCAATGCATGCACAGTGCTTTTATTTCAGAATAGTCACTAATTTTATAAATTTTGTGTATAATTCCAGTCAAGCACAAGTTGCCCGGATGGTAACAAAGTATGTACGCCGCTTGCATCGGAAAAAGAAACACATTTTGTTGAAAAACAGTTTTAGAAACAAAAATTCAAATGGTTTGAGCAAAACAGAGGAGGCGAAACAGTTGAAGATATTGTGATGAAACACGCAAAAGGTTTACTGCGTAATATTGTTTTTATTTAAAAGTTTAATATACTATGGTCTTGTGTCGCAGTTCCTGGAGATGGTGTTGGACAACACGCTCAACGTCGTTTGAACAGCTTGATATAAATTCTATGCAACAGCGTTTCGCAGTGTCCTGGTTTCCACGGCGACAAGTCATCGTGCCCCCCACAGTGTGTTGGGGTGTCCCTGCACAAGGTTGCTGTTCCTCAGAATCTTCTCTTTCTTTTTTATTTGTTTGAAAATCTCCGCAGGAATTCCAGATTTCCGCGTCGACCTGCAAATAAGTTCCTTGTTAGTTTTGACGTGATCTTGATGACGTGGATCTGGCCTTGATTGATGTGTTTGTCTTAAACCACGTGACTTACTACCTATCCAATTCCGCGAGAATTTTGGCAAAAATCCAAAGCTTTGGATTTGTGCCAAAGATATGGTTTTTGGCCGTAACTTGCCAAACATAAACGTTAGGTGGCCAATCAAAGGCTCTAAAAATGCGGATTTTAGCCTGTTTGTTTAATAAAAAACAAAAAATTGCGTTATGGGGCTCTGGCCCAGGGCCCGGTGTGACATGGGCCAAAAAAAATTGGACCGACTCCAGTTATGACGTCACCCACAAAAAAATCAAATCCAAAACTTCAACTTCTTTTCAATCGAAATTACAAGACTTTCCGCATGTTTAGACGGTTTGAACAGCTTTCTGGCTCTAGCGGCTGGTGAGTTATGGCCAAACATGTTCCCAGGGCCCGATCGTGGCCTCTGCGGGCCTTAAAGGATTTATGGGAACATTCTGTTCACCAACCTGTGCCTTAGAGTTAAACACTCTGCATGTTTGTGTAGTTGTGCCACGTCCGTCTTACAAATAAAACGTAAAACAGATCGCTACCGTCCCTCCGTGTGTTGACTGCGCAGCTGAGTATCAGAAAAGATCCGAATGGATACGGGTTCTTTCATGTTTGAGGTGCACTTACGACAGCATTGTTGACTTCTTTTGTGTCGTGGTATGGCTTCACGTCTTTTCGAAATCAGCATTGAGTTTTATGTTAAGAAAATTCTGTGTTGTGTGCGATTTTGTGTTGAATGAAGAAAATTACTGACACTCTTTTGTTGCTGTTGCGATGTAAACAGCCATTCCTGTCTATCAGCGCAGTTTTGTATTTAATCGTTGTGAAGAAGCGTGCATCAGTCGATGTGAATATAGAGTTGTACACTGATAAATGTGACAGTTCGTAATAGAAGATGAGTCTTTCTTGAGGATTGTGCTTTATCTGTTTTTCAAGAGCGTAAAATACATTTCCTCCGCCTTCGTTTGGTTTCGTGAATGGCGTTAACGAAAAGGTAAATTCTACTTCGCAGTTATTCTTGTGCAGTTTAAACTTTCTTTTTTTCCGAAACAAGCAAGACTCACTGAGCTTGTTTCAAGCTCGAGTCGTTGCAATAAAACATAACAAGCAGTTAAGCGAAGTTGATGCAAAAACATTCACCCGCCATTCTCAAATGCAACATTAGTCGCAGACGAAGATTAGCAGCCGTCAAGTTACTTGTGATTCATGTTAAGCCTTCGTTGCATTAAAAAGTTCAGGAAGTCCATAGCTAAGTTGTTATTAAAGCGTATTCCATCGTCTTATGCTCATAGTTGTGAGTTTGTGAAATCGCCCGGTTTTGTCAAATATCACTGACAGTTACTGGTTTCACTTTATTTTGATTTCTCGCATACTCGAACACTTGCTTCAAACTAATTACAGATTTTATATTGTGTTGTTTTGTTGCGAATCCGTGTTTTAACATTAAAAGCGTTGCACCGAGCCGTGCAGTTTCTGCCTCGTCTGTTTCGCCCCACACTCATCCTCCTCACCGGACCTACCCCCTCACAACATCAGCTGTCAATGATGCTCAGCAGTGGCTTGGTAGGTGTGTGAAGCGTGTGAGACCCGGTTGTGTTCGCACACCTTCAGTGTGGGATTGATCTTCGAACCTCGGGAAGGATGGATTGCGACGTCAACGATGTTAACTCCGCGCCAGACGAATCGGCCAAAGATGGCTATTACTTCCATGTGCGTGGAAGTCACTTATAAGTGTCGCTTGCTTGGTCTTTCCCTTCTTGCTTTGGCCGACTTTGCTCACATGTAGCGGTCACGCTAGCGTGACTGCTACATGTGTTTGCGTTCACTCACTTTTGAGTCCTGCTCTCCATAACCAGTAAATGATTCTTGAGACATTGCGAACAGATAAAAGTGATTTTAATCAAGTTGTAGCACAGTTGTGAACTACGGTTAAGAAAGTCGCAAAGAAAAAGCTCTTACACTGAAGATCAGGTGATTTATTACTTTGTTTAAAATTTTAATTTGAAAAACCAAAAATTTTGTTCTGTCATTGAATTTTCGTCCAAAGAACTACTTCGATAAATCTTTTTCAAAATTAAGTCGAAAAACATTTAAGACACAGATTAACTCCTATATGCGTGTTTTGAAAGGCAATTCGCCAGCTGGTCAGTTCTGGCTACGCTGCCCTTGTAGTTCTTCAGCTGTGAAATGCACGTGATTGCTTTTCAGAAAACGGTAAATTTTCCGTTATAAGATCGCTGCAGACAAGGGATGCTGATTAAAGGTGATTTGCAAGAGTTTCGGTTGTAAGGGTTTGCCTGTTCTGCTGAATGTTGCAAAACTGCTTCTCCAGCTGAGACACTAAAGCGAAAGTTTTGGAGGTGTGTCCGCTCTGGACCGGAACACTGCCATGTTTCCAGATTTGACTGAAGTGAAAGAATCGTTACCACAAGACAACATTGCGGCATTTTGCTACTGCGTCGTTTCTACTGAGTTTTTTACGTACATGTTTGAGCTTACAACTCGACTTCGGTGATACCTCTTAACGTTTTGATGATAATACAAAAAAGTTAAGGTGAGAAGAGCAAGCATCACACGGGCCAGGATACCTGCCAGCATAGGTGCCGGAACCGGGGGCCGCATAGACCTAGGCCCCCTCACTTTTATTTTTGGGGGACTGGTCCCCCACTTTTGAATTTCGAATTTTTCCAATAATGTAAGTAACAAAATTAGTCTAGGGTCCATTGTTAAAGTAAATCGTTTAATGAAAAAAATGTTGCAGAAACTTGGCAATATTTTGTCAATGTTATTTGTAATTTGGCAGGATTTCGTAATTTTTTTGCAGAATACACCGTGCACAGTCTTTCACCTTTCTATGGCTTGCTTACCGCAGTGGTGTTGTTGAACAGTGTTGCCAGATGGTGTAATACAACACAATAATTTTACTTGTGTGCATGGTCGTCGGAAGGATTTTCCAGGGGTAGCACTAGTGCATTTTTCCAAAAGTTTTTCTAGGGGGGCCAAAAGCGGTGAAATTTGTTTTTTACCTCTCAAAACTAAGAAAACAGCCCTTTTTGCTAAAATTTGCAAATTCCTGCCCCCTTCTCATACACATGCTGGTGTGTAAGAAAATGTTCGTGCCACACCATTAAAAATTGGTGTAATTTCAAACGTTTTAACGTTTTCAAAACAAAATGTTTAACAGATCAATTGTGTTTTTGTTTTTGCATTGGCAACACTAAACAGCTATATTTATTTCTACATCGGAAACACAATTGGCATCCTTACAGACAACTTGTTAGTTGCTACGTATGCTTCGTCTTGTCCTTGCATTCTGGTGTCTAATGTAGTTGTAGAATGAGAATTCAGTCATGTTACTGCTGTGTTCAAAATGCGGAAAAGTTGTGATTTTAAATGTGTTTAAGACAGGTATCAGTGCTGTGTCATTTTTGCCTAATTTTTTTATGCTGTGTATTCGGTGTTTTTAACAGCCCAGTGGCGACTCCGGCACACGGGCTCCTCGGGCTGAGCCCGAGTCTTCGATTACAATTTATATCGGAGAACGCGAGCATGCTTGCTTTGTATATTTATGCCACCACCCACGGTCCCACTTCACTAAATTGTTAACTCGGGATCTTTTCTTTGGGGCTTGTCACTGTTCATATATTTTCGTTCCATGTCTGGCCTTCCGCGTTCATTTTGCAGGTGACCTGAATAAAACAATATCGTTCATAGCAGGCGTTCTCTCAACTTCGTTCGCTCGCACTTTAGAGCCCGAGCTGCCCTTTGCAATTAAGTATTTTTTAAAACATAAGTCATATCAGACTGAATGTTTTTTTGAAGCAATGGATTTGTATAGAACATTTGATTTGAATTCCAATCTAATGGACGGTTCCCATTTTGAGAAGAATTTCAAACGAACGAAAGTGTGCAGCAACTCTGGTTAATATCAATGAGCCAAGTACGCAGCAGGGCTGTGGATCCGGAGCCGGAATCCCGGAGCCGGAGAAATTTTGGATGGCCGGAGCCAAAAACTTTTAGATAGTGGACCCGGAGCATGAAATTTGGGCTCAGGGTCCACAGAGATAGTTTGTGGGGCAAGTGATTTGTACAAATAATACAATGCTTCTCTTATTTTTCGGACCAAATCGTTATGGAGCCGGAACCAAAAGCTTCTAGACGTTGGAGCTGGAGCCAAAAACTTCACATGCCCGGAGTTGGAACCGGAGCTGGAAATATGAGCACCGGCTGCACAGCCCTGGTGTGCAGAGGACTTGCCGACGTTATCATTGCTTTGTGACGTACATTACTCAACAATGGAGAAGTTATCATGCGAACTTCTCATTTACTGTTACGTAACTAACGTCACAGAGCAACGATAGCGCCAGCCAGAATGAAAGCAAATGGAAATTTCAGTAACGCAAGCCTTGAACGTTTTTTTTCAATCAGTATAAATCGTATGATGAGCCCGAGTGACGCTGTTAACCTGGGCCGCCCGTGCAACAGCCTACCGTATTTATTCGATTGCTAGCCGCACGACATAGCGTCAAAAATCAATGTAAGCCGCACTCGAACATAGGTTACCTCAGCCTCTGAGATACTTTGGCGTGCTAGCACGTTTCGCGTTTCAAGGCAATTTGCTTCTTTGTAAGGAAGTACCCTGCTTGAAAAGATAGTCTATTTTGCAAATTATCGCAATATACCTGGCTATTGCTGCTAACGAAGGGCATTTTTTGTGGCTATTGCCGTAAAATGAAAAATTTCATTTTGGTGTAGAAAGGGTAAAGCTTTGTGACTGTCCGTTCGCACTGCATTGTCAACAACCTGAAAAGGATAAGCAAAATGTCGACGTTGCCCCCCTGGAAAAATTTATGCGGACGCCCATGGAAAGGGGGTTTGGGGCCATCGTGACGAAAGTTTGCTGATCACTGCTGCACGCAATACTGTTGAACGGAGCTTCAACAAGTTAAAGTTAATCAAAACGTTTCGCAAATCAACTATGACTGATGAAAGACTAAGAAATCTGACAATGTTATCTACTGAAAGTGAATCTGTGCAAAAACATTAGATATGACTGAGTTGACAAAGACATTTGCACCTTCGACAACTTGGAAAAAAGTTGTTTTCCTAGTCTGAAATAAAGCAAATGCTTAAGTCTGTCTGCTTTAAATGTTGTGTTGATTCTGNAAAAACATGCTTTTATAAGCATTTGTTAAAGTAAATCGATGTTTTTATTCACATAAATATTATGTGATAATTGCAATGCATTGTATCTTGGGGTCCCAACGTCCAAGATCCGGGGGCTTCCCCCAACAACCTAGCGCCGGCTCTGAACATACTTTTCTTAAGTAAAATCCTCTGCAAGGATAGTTGTTACATTATTGCTCTATAACTGTAGAAACGTTTCAGGTCCATAAAGGTCAGTACCAAAGTTGTATCACAACTGGCTTTGCGCAAACTAAGCTGGTAGTGTGTAAGGTGATATGGGCTTTTGTTTTCTTTAAAATCTAAGTGCAAAGGTCAGGACTGTAGTGGGACAAGGAAGAAGACGCTGTAAGTGACACGCTACATCGATTCAGCGCCAATGCATTATTATACACGCGATATCTTAGCTAACGTCTATCTCAAACGCTGTTGAAGCATTGACACATAACAACATGCCCAATACAGAATAACAGGCTTTCCCTTTTAAAATGGAAGTTTTCCATGCAATGAAATTTGGACGAAGCAGTAGCTCTGTGAGAATCAAAAAGCGGTATCTTGCCGTTGCCATACCTCCCATCATCCTGTACGTCGCTTAAATGCTTCTGCAGCTCTTTTAACTTTTGGTTGTGTCGATTCTGCCTTTCCTCCTCATCTTGCCGGGCTTTTTCTAACAGCATCCTCTCTTCCACCTCCTGCAACGTTAGATCAGTCTTGCTTGTTATGAAATCTAAATGACTTTGCTACATCGTGCATCAACAATGCACTTCAAAAATAAGAAATCAATCTGTTTTATAGGTATACAGTAGATCTATAATTTTGTATAATAAAATGATGCATTCGGTTCTTGGTGTTATCAGCAATTTGACATAGTAACTAGTCTCCATCACGGCGACTGAATTGAATCCATTCGCAATTTTTCTTTGCTTTGCGGATGCATCATTTGATTTTTTATTCGCAAAAAATTGCGAATGGATTCAACTCAGTCGCCGTGGTGGAGTGAAGTTACTTAAATATAGATATGTGCAAGTCTGAATCATCGCAAAAAGAAGAAGGCAGAGCCCAGTCGGCTGATTCCTCGTGGGCTTTCAGAGTAAATCGAGAGCTTTCAAAAATCTTAAATAGTCAAATTTGTTATGCACTTACATAGTTCAATTGATTTCTTACNAACAATCTACTTTTTATGTATTAAGACAAAAGTAAAGGGATCCAGAACCCAATGAATTGCTGAGTTTTGTTTAGTGTCCCTGGTAACAACCACAAAGTCACATGACTTTTTCAACAGAGTTTGCGAANACNTGCTTTTACGATGCATTTGGGAAGAATCTCAGTTTNAAAAAGAAATTGAAATAAACTTTACATTTGCAAAACTGCCCTGTTATAGCAAAAAACATGCTTTCTCTATTGCCGTAAATTCAATATTCAGACCACACTTAGATATCCAAATAAACTTTTTTATAAGTGAACATTATCAGGGTTCACAGCCGTCCAAAGCGATCCAGCATCAAGTACAAAATGTTGAAAAGCATTTTTGTCGCAGCCAAACCGACCCTCGCTGTAAATGTAAGGGCTAAGCTAGCATTTGTTGAAGC
>JGI24158J21664_10010837_pt1 | contig 12141 bp, 14 predicted proteins | sample Ectturendosymbi3_FD_21664 | JGI IMG/M metagenome (IMG submission 21664) | reverse complement strand
GGGGGGGGGGAATCTTGTACTGTATTCTTCAATGCTTGTTTTTTCAAAACGCAATCTTCGGCATGAACAGTGCACGCGCTAAGACAGATGGCACACGGTCAACTTTTCAGTTAAGCTCTTGGCAAGCTGCTCAATTTCTTGCGCGTGCCCTTGCACCCTTTTTCTCCTGTCGCAGACGCACCTGTAAGCTTCCTTGAGTCTTTCCAGGGCAAGTATGAGCAGCTTGGTGTCGTGCTTGTAGCTGAGAGGGGGGAACGGGATGGGGGAGAAGCGCCTGCTCTCGAGCCAGTGGACAGTGGTGGTGTAGATGGCGACCGCCTCCTCTGCGGTGATGTACGGGCCGTCCTGTGTTGCGACGAAATAATAAAGATTGTGACGACGGCGACAGGGCGAGATGACTATGAGAATAAGTTTGAAAGAATGGAAGTTGCGCTGCAACCAGCAAAGATATTTAAGATTTTCTTTTTACAACTAATCTTATCTCGGATGTCGTGACAGTAATTGATAAAGTGGAGTTGTGATCGTTGGAACAGAGCACGACGGTGCCGTAAGTGAGTGAATCCTTCAAAGAAAAATGTTTGCTTGAATTTGGTAAAATATCATTATTCAAACAGAGTACATCCAGACTAATATGAAGACACGCAGCATCGTATTAGCCCCCTGGGACCGTTTCGGACCATCAAAGCGCCTTAAAAAACACTGCACTCGTTTGCTTTAAGCAATTTAGATGAGAAGTTACCTTTACTATTTGAGTAAATTAGTTGCTGACCTTCAAATAGTTGTGTTGTCTTTCTTGCTCGGCTTTCAGGTAAAGTCGTGTCAGTCGCCCCAGGTTCTTCTTACACACGGTCTTGTCGACGGTGGCGCCTCTTCTGATTCGCTCGCGGTTGTAGTGGGCGGTGTTCGTCCACCAATCAGCTTTCGCTTTCACGTAGCGAAGAATCATGTTTTCGATCGGGGTCGGGAGGCCGGGTACCTGCGGATCGTATCAAACAGTGCGGATTTGCATTAAACCGTGGGGAATTGTGAATCACATCAGAAGATGCAGATTTGTGGTTTACATAAATAAACGATTTAGATGTGCATCAAACGATGTGAACAAATGAAATAAAAGAAAGTCAAGTAGGGAACGAAACGTTGGAGAAAAACACCTGCAAGCTCCAATACCAAAAGAATTTTTTTTTTTTTGCAGAACTCCATGTCAGTGCTTTTTTTTGAACTAGCAGTAATTAGTTTCACCAAACAGTGGAAAGAAGATTTCTAAATAACAAACAATAGCACAGCTGTCAAGTCATTTCGCAATATTACTTTCTTATTCGCTCTTTCAACTAACGCTTTAAGTTGGCCAAAAAGTTTTTTTTTCGGTCACAGACCGAATTCTCTTTCAAATGACAGAAAAAAATATGTCAGTCCGGTGATATTGTCAGAAAATATAGCTCTGTTAACTTGTCACGGCAACTTTTAGGACTATCACGGGACAAACGACCGAAACGTCGCGGCGAAAAGAAAACGCAGGCCACAATACCTTCCACGGAATGTTAGCCTTCCAACATCGCCAGGCCTCGCTGAGATGCTGGAGGATTGTGCGCGCCTTGTTTTGTTTGATCCCTTCCGGCATCATGTCGATGATGTCATGCATCACCGACGCGCGCAACTCCAGATCGAAGTGAGATTCGACTCTTTGTTTCGTCACAGTCTTGGCCACACCCTGCAAAGCGAAAAAAGGCTCCCTGCGGCTTCGACATGGCGACGGCGTAACCGGAAGCACAAAAACGCGTGTTTACGCCAACAGGCGGGGAGAGCCACCGTATTTGTTTACCCGACTGCATTGTTTCGTAAATTTTACTGGGAAGCAAAAAACCTTTCACATTAAATTGTTCGGGCAGGACAACCACGGCTGACTCGCGAGAAACACCACTTTGGCCGTTTCTGATAGTTCAGTCCAGTTTCATTCATATCGGGCTTGTGTGTTCCATTCGGATTGCCACGCGTTGCCTGTGGCGCCCATCTCCGCTTGCTGGCGCCGCGGGCCACGCATTAACCCATTTGAGCCGAGCACGAGGCTGGACCGGCCGCAAGGCCCGTTTTTCAAATGTTCGGTATGACCCGACCGGGAATCGAACTCAGCCTACCGGCTTTGGTGGCAAGTGTTCAATTCCGCTGTACCACGGCCCTGATATAGACAATATTGGTTTCAAACCACGCAGGTGTATTGGAGCAACGGGTAATTACCTTCGAATGTCGACCTTCGAACTGTCGAGCAAGCAGGTTGCCGAGCCATCGCTCCAGGAGAGGAGTGATGCCTCTCATGAAGAAGATCCACACACGCCATCCAGGGGCCCAAAAGCCACATCCGGGACCTTTGCCGACAGGGCCCTTTAAAAAAAACAGCATGTGAACATTGCGTGACACTCACAGCGCAGCTATTGCATAATTTTTGTGCAATGGAAGTTGTTTGCGGCGTCTCCTATAAAGCATTTACGAAAAATGGCGAAAACCTAAGTATACCGGCGCACATTTCCGACAGTCAACCAGTTTCTAGACGCCATNGAGCCATGCATCAGGCGCAACGGAATATCGCACCAAAAATCGTTTTAGATGAGTGTGACGGCGGTCACGTGACTTTGACGTCAGNGTGAGCTGNAAATAGGACAACAGCAGCCTTACAGCGGTGGAATATGACTAGTCGAGCGGGGAATCGCCATTGTTACTACGCCCGTATCTGTTAGTGTTCTTATTTCCTTCTATAAAAGGGCCGCAACACTGATCCTCGAGGCTTACACCAGAACCGACGGGTCGCAGTGGCAGAAAATCAGCGTAAAGGCGACTCACGGTGTTGAATCTGTAGTAAATGACGTGCTTCAGATCTTTGCACATCCTGATCTGTCTCATCAGCTTGTACTTGTAACGATACATCCCGGTCAGCTGGCCGACATGGGCGAAGATGTACTGGAGACCGTCGGAAAGCTGAAAAACATGTCGCACAAAACGGTGCAGTTTGAAAACGACCGAGCTTGATCTTTTTCTCTTGATGCAAATGGTCTTACATTGCTTAAAGGGGGCGTTGCTTATTATCAAGGTACATTTCGCACGTCCGCGAATGCTCAATCTTGCACACCCAGTAAAAGCCACTCAAGTATCTCTGTGCTTTAACAATCATATAACGATAGAGGCAAACACACAAAAACGCGTATTTAACCCGGCCTGATGGCATAGTTGTCGGAAGATGGGAACTTTGGCCACCTGCTTTTGAAATTTGAGCTTTTGCTATTACCGTTTGAGCAGAAAGTTATTTTTCTCTTTTCGAGTTGTTTCGAGTTGTTGCCTCCCTTGGAAAATTTAACTATTGCTCCAACCCCGGAAAAGAAACCTTCCGACGCCAACGCATGATGGCGATTACGGGCGACACACAGTGACGTAACTAGAGGTTTGAGCCAGGGGGGCAAAACTTAATTGAAGGGGTCCCACTGTCCACTGTACGGGGCCACTACCCAACACTCAGAAAAAAGTTAAAATAGCAGCGAATCCGGATGTAGTGGATGTCTGTATCAGCTAAAAGAAAACAAAACACCCCGAAAAACGCAAAAAAGCAACAACCTACAGAAAACCAAAAGAATACCAAATATCAAAATGTCAGCTAAAGGAGGCCCAATTTTTACATTAAGCTTCCCAAGAGGGACGCATCGCCCCCCCTGCCCCACCGTCTGTTACGTCACTGGCGACGCGCCGTGCAAAATAACTGCGGCCGAGGCTCCTCCGCGAAAGGAAACCGCAACACACCGGGTTACCTTCGCCATCAGCAAAAAATCTGGACACTGACCTGAAACGCGTCCACGTTCCCGAGCCTGTACTGCACGTGGCTGTCGACCACCAGCTTGGTGAGGCGCAGTATCTCTCTGCACAGATGGAAAGCGTTGCCGAAGCGCGACTTCTTTCGTTCCTTGGTCGTGAGTGTCTTGACCGGCTTCAGGTTGAAGTTGTAGTCGAGATGCAGGTAGTTCAGGTTCTTGCGGTGGATGAGCAGGTTGAGCATGTTGTAACCCTGTCGACAAACAGAAACGTCGCGCGCGTTACATGGGAGCACGTTTTGGGGCAAAAAGCGTAGACGCACCGTGACGATCACACTGTTGGCAGATATGAGCACTGGATTTGGACTATAAAGAATTTCTTGGTATTTGGAAGGAGTTGATGGAAAATTGCGGCATTTTTGGTGCGAAAAACCGTATTTATTTTTTGGACTGAATTTGGACTTCAAATTTTAAAAATATTTTGGACTATATTTGGTCTTGGACTGAGTTTTAAAAATTCAGGACTGGGTCTGGATTGCAGCATATGACAATCGGTTCATCTATGCCTGCTGGCACGATTGTCTCAAACAAACTTCTCAAAAGATCTTTTTTTGATTTTTAGGTGACGGTAATTGGTGGCAGACCGAAGCCTGAAACCTGCTTCTTGCCAAGGCGGTTGAGGCGAACGCTCTTGACCAAGGAGGTCTACGGCGATTCACTCAGCGGCCGTGGATCGAACACCCAACCTTTCAATTGAGAGACGGACACTCCGCCACTGAGCTATCGCAGAGGATCTTTCTAAATCTGAAATATTCGACTCCTCGTTCATATATGTTTTAGACTTCCGACCGCCCACTGGTCAACTGCCCGCAAACAGAGGTTAACAACAGGGAAGTCACGTGATCTCCGGCCGTGCCTTCATGGAGTCTCATGAATTCGTCAGCCATTCTTGCTCCGGTCATTCAATAGCACAGAAGTGCACAGTTTGGGCGTCTTTGCAACACATTCGAAACACACTAATTACACAATACGTAAACCTAACAGCAACGTGTTTTGGGGCACAGCCCCACAACTAACCTGCCTCGTGACTTGCAGTCCCACTTCGACCCAATCCAGCTTAGTCGACTGAAAGAACTTGGTCGCTTTAAATGAGCGAAACAGATATCTGAACAATTAAATAAGTCTGACGATACGATTGAATAAGTCTGACGATACAATTTCAGACGAAAGGTTCGAACAACTTTGTGTTGCGTTGTCGTTTCAGCCAACGAAGATCTTGTAACAACCGTAAAAAAGTTTGTAAAAAACAAAGGAAACAAAACCAGTTTGAATCATCACAACTATCACCGCCATTTCATTTAATCCTTGCAGCGTAACTACAGCTATCGGAGCAATGATCGAACTTTCTTGGCTTGTTTCAATAAAAATAAACGCACGTTCATAACTGCACTCGTTACACAAACTGTTTACACTGAAGGACTGTTTATCAACCACATTCACTGACCATCAGCATTTTTATCAGCAATCAGACAATTTCTACGACTTCACACTAGAAACAGACATCGTTGAGGTCATTGCCGACTTTTAAAAGAAAACATTGAACGCAAAATAGTTTGAGAGTCGTCTCGGTTGGGAGCGACTCGCCACCAACGGCAGCCAAGGCACGCACCTCTTCTTCTGTGGTTTCGGGGGTCTTTGCTTGAGCGCGTTCAGCACGAAACATTTGAGCAGCTTCTGATAAGAGACACGCACTTTGACCGGCTGTCCGGCGGGACAATGCTCTCTGTACCTGGATTGCGGAACAGAAGGACACATGAAGTCGTTGACTCTTGCCTCACTTTGATTAACCACTAACTGCTGTTATTCACAGAAAAAAACGTAGCGCACTTAACATGAAACGGCTCGTTTTTACGCACCCATTTTATTCAAATCTGCAAATGCTCTGCATGGTTCAACGCACACGACCTTCATGGTTCAACGCACACAGCCTCACCAGGTCTTGACGAGCGGGATGTCGACGGCTCGGCGCGTCCGCGCGGACCTCAGGTTGAACGGACGGGGGGCCCAGAGCAGGGCGATGCCGTTCGCGGTGTTGTCGGTGTACAGCGGGGTCTCTTGAAGCAGAGGCTGAACGTACTCCTCCAGTTCGAAGTCCTCCACGTCGTCGTCGAAGGTGGGTTCGGCAGTCTGGCGAAATAAGAAAAGGTGTTTTTTTGGTTTGCCCTTGCCGATGATGTAAACGTGATCAAGCGGCAAAAATGGAATAAATTTGAAAGGCAGGCGATCTTCCGGTGGCAGTCGGAGCGGTCGGTTCACTGGCCCGAACTCGGAAAGCTTGAAGCCTCCAACGAAGAAATGAATGCGAGCTTCCACCGCACTTTCCAACTCGGCTAAAGGAGCGCTTCAACGGCTTCTGCGCCACTGGGGATGTTATGCTTAGACTCTGTGTTTTCTTTGCTTGCGCGGTTTCTGCCATGGGCATTGGTGATGACCGTTACACAGCAGGCACGAATGCAGTAATAATAGAAGATTATATCTGAATAAGATTGTAGGACTAAGGATGCGTAGTGCTACATGAAATCGATTTTCTATAAAATAAATTGTCCCGATCGATTCACTTGTTTGCCACTTTTGTCGAGACCAGTCAGTTGTCACTTGAATACAGATATGTGCAAGTCCCTGTGATTCCTCGAAAGCTTGCAGCAAACCTTGAGCTTTTTAGTGTTCTTACGTACCGTTGATCATCTATCTTCTTTCAACAGGCACACCACAACACTTGCTTTAAAAAGAACGATCACTAACTTTTTATCTCCAACAAAATGACGTTGACAGTACACCAGAGCTGAAACAACGCTTAATTGATCAGAGCATAACAAGGTGTTACCTTTACAGTGTGACGGTGAGAGATGGGGTTGATGATCGGGTCGAAGTAGAAGGCTGGCAGGTCAGGATCTTCCGTCTTGATGAAGACCACGTTCGGTGTATGGTACCTGCATGAGGTTAAATGCAATTTTGTGTTTGTGTATGGTACCTGCATCCAGGTAGATGCATTCGTACGTTTGATTTCCTACGTTTTGAGCATAGCTTAACCACACAACCAACGGTGAACTAAATGGGGAGGGCAAACTAACTTGTAGCGCTTGCAAAAACCGCCGCTCAATCCCTTACAAGGGGGAGGTCGCTGGCAACAGAAGCCAACATGCTACAGCAGGGGTGGCCAAACTTTTTGACGCGAGGGCCGAATTCGCGACTGCCTGGCCATTGCAGGGCCGGATGCACTGCAATTTACGTGACAGGCAGCAGCCAATGCTTTTGCACTGCTGTCCACAGTCGGAAAGCTGGTGCTTGAAAAAATGTGCACGGTTTTTGGCGGGCCGGATTAAACTGGTCGGCGGGCCGTAGTTTGGCCACTCCTGTTCTACAGAATAATATTCGCAACGACAAAGTGGATTTTTCGCCATCATTTCCAGCAGTTAGTGACTGAGAGTAACATACACTCACCACGCCAGGTGAACAAACTTGGGCAAGTTGTTGTAAAGGTAGGGAAACGCGATCTTGTACTCGGTTCGAATCTGCTGACGGATGATGATCTTGTTGATGTCGTTGAACTCGTTCCAGTCTTCATCTCTATAGAAACCAAAACAAAAGTCTCAGGTGGTTGTGCGAGGCCTTGGCAAAAATGCAGGTTTACGCATTGCAGTGGAACGTTCGCCATTATGAAGCCTATACTGGAACATTCATAAGATTATATCAGTTTGCAGGTTAAGCTAAAAATATTCTCACTCACTAAAACAGTAAACGGATCGGAGTGGTTTCCAATCTCGCAACGGTTGTTGCAAGCTGTTTCTCGCATTTCGCCAACGTCACCAAGTTGGTTGGGGAGGACCTCATCAAGCATGTTTGGGAGGACCTAACCAAGCATGTTGGGGAGGACCTCACCAAGCAGGTTGGGAAGACCTCACGTGAAACCCCAATCGATATTCACGAAACCCAGACCAATGCAGTGAAACAACGTACGCTAAAAAACGAGCAGATAAATGTTGAAAACTTACTGCAGGGTGTTGTCCCGAACCAGGGGTTCGAACTTCGGACCTCCGGGTATGGCTTGGTTCAGCGCTTTCGAAGTGAAGAAAGCTTTGAGGTCGAACAAGTAGAAGTAATTGTCGTCGACCAAATCAGTGATGAGTTGATTTGCCATTCGATACAAGGATGAAAGCTGAGGCAGAGTGAGGTTCCATCGACGGTACGTAGAACCGTTTACAAATCTGGTGTAGAATGAGACAGGGTGTACTTGCAGCAAAATCAAAGACTATATGATAGCTTCCAGTCAGAGAAAGATCGACTTTGATTGGTCATCTTTAATTTCGTCACCATTGCCAGTTTGTAGCGCACAAGCGAAAAAAGGTTTTAGTTTTACGATTGTGTGAAGTACCGTCTGAATTAACTCCAAACACCAAAATGCAATATTAAGGTGCTTTCTTGTATAACAACACTACGAAATTTCCTTCTTGGCTAGCGCAACTTGATCCAGTAACAGCAATAACATGTATGTCGCTACTGCATTAAATCATACAGCAGGCTAGCACAGTCATAAGGCCGCGCATGGGTTGAATCCAGCAAGAGGCTTCGAACTTTTCTTTGAATGAGGGTGCTTTCACGACGGCCGCTAAAGGTTTGCGTTAATTACTTCTGTCAAGCACTTAATCAAACGTATAACGAGTTCGTGATTAAAAAAAAAATTAAACAGATCAACAAACACCAAAATAAAAACATTGTCGCAACCGACGCCAGCCGACCACGCACTTGGGGTTTTCAGCCAAAGCCCGATGATCGTAGAACCATTCCAAGACCGCGGCGTCCTCCTCCGGGTCGAGCTCCATCTGCGAAAAGCACCAACAGGAGGCGTCAACAGCGCGGCGTTGCATGGCAACCGCTAGCCGGAAATAATGGCCAGCAGGAGGAAAACAAGTTTCAAATAATAGCAAGAATGTCGCTTGTGGTGCTTCGCAACTTCTGCAGCGCAGCATTTTCGCACCTGTATCGGCTCCAGGGGTTCCACGTCCAGGACGTTGTCGGCGTAATCCAAGGGCGGTTCCTCGTCGTCGAAGGGAGGGAAGCGCATTCGCTTGAAGTGACGTCGGTCGCGCTTTTCGCGACGCATCATGATCCACATTGTTCTGAAAAGACAGTGCCGTTCGTTCCTAAAAAATGGTGACGAAAACCCGTCCCGTGTCACATCAATTTAGGTCGTTTCAGGTTTTTTGCTAAGACAGTGTTACTCAAACTTGTTATTGACGTGACCCAGATAATTTTGGCAAAAATCACACCGGCCACTGCCTTGTTAAGCATAGGCTATGTTTTTATACGCACAAACACACACGTTATTCAGAAGTAGCGAATTTATTCCTGTATGCAATTCAGTGAGAACTTGCTGCTGAACACAACCAATGTGTTCCCACGTTGTGGTAAATAGATGTCTAAGATAACTGTATTCTAATATTTTTTGTCCTTACTCCGTGGTCCACTCGAAAACCGAGCTATGGCCCAAAGGCTGAGAAACACTGTTCTAAGATGATCTGTGATAACGTTGGATCAATAGGTTGCATTTTTTTCGCAAAAACAAAAGCCAAGCTCTGTTTGGGCTGGACTCGTGCTATAACGTTTTGTTTCAGTACCGCAGCACCTACAGTGCGGGGAGCAAGTTAACCAATGCCGGAGAACAGAGATAGCTCGAATATGACTGAGTTCACACTAGAACATAACTACCACTGAAAAAAGAGAAAAAGTGCGGATCCAAAACAGCCCGTGACAAAATAAGCGACAGTTCTCAAATACAGTCATCACTTACCCCCACTGAGAGATGTACAATGGTTCGATAACCCAAGGTATCTCATTCACAAACGTGATTGCTCCAGTAATGTGGTAAATCACAGGGACGTCGCGTATTTGTTCCCATGGCATTGGCATGTTTTCCAACAGCTTCAACACAGCGTGAGGCATGTATTTCAAAGCCCTGCGATAAACGCAAACACAAGAAATGTGAGCTCAACTTGCAAGCCTACAAATGAAAAGTCAATGGATTGAAAAGGGCTGATGGCGTTGAAATTTTTTTTTGAAGCACTATGATACAGGTATGGGAGAAAATGGGTAACCTATAAAGTGAAAGTGATGAAAGGAACGCAAAGCTTGCGTTTCAATCATGGCAAACAACATTTTAAGAATGCTCTGAAGTGTCTACAGAGAAATCGTGTTTGCTGGAGTAAAGTTACAATGCATTTGTAAGGCCTTCTCAAAAAGGTTACCAAAAATAGCATAAACGCATGCTTGAAGTAGATTCGGATCCACTACGGGAAACACGGATCCACTACGGGAAACACGGATCCACTACGGGAAACACGGATCCACTACGGGAAACACGGATCCACTACGGGAAACACTATTTGAGAAAAAGTTGTAATTTTGCTAGAGACACACCATTGAGCAAATAGGCCAGATACTGATTAAATGACCTTGTCATGTTGGCTAATATCAATCAATGGAGCCAATTATTTTCAATGTGCTTGTGTACACCAGCGTTCTTGATAATGCATATCGTTGTTCTTTAATGCAATATATTGTCAATTAAATTTGTGTGTGTGTCAGATGATTGCTTGGAAGTGCTTGACATGTAAAGAACTTCCTTATTTTTTCTGCAAACAAAGGAGTTAATAATAACTAACAGTGTCGATTTATTTTATTTTTTGCAGTGAGCTACTAATTCACAAAAAATGTAAGGCCAGAGCATTAAGATGCAAAGCACTTATGGCTCAAAGCATTGTGTAGCAGTGTTTCAAAGTTGATAAAATTAATGTTACTGTCTAAAAGTCTACATTGCTGACAGCAAAATTATGTGGTCATTCATGTTGTCCCTCATTTAAAACAAGTTGTGACATATTTCCAACAGAATAGCCAAGGCTGCTCAATTGGCTAAAACAAGCAGACACCAATTAATTGGCAAAATCGACAATAACTGATTATCTGTAGTTCAATTGCTGCAACCCTAAATTTTGTATATAGTTTGTTTCCTAGAGTGTATACTCATAGTTTAACTCTGCAAATGCTGGATGCTGCAACTGCCATATGTATTTTCAATGTCCTTGGTACTTGCTTCAACAAGATGTGTTTTCAATTGGATCACGACAGGTTTATTTTCAAAAAAATAATCTGCAAGACACAATGCATGCTGCATTCCATCATACCCAAGGTACACACGCTTGTCATGTCTGAACTTCCTGTTGGTCATATCACCATGATTCTTTACAATCTTCCGCACATGCTCAGGAGGCATGTCTTCCTTCTGGGGATCAACAAAACCAAACTTCCTCTTTTCAGCATATCTCTTGTTTTGCAGTTGCTGCCACCTTCAAAAAATGCCAGTTGCAAACTGCAGATCAGCTTTAAATTACAAGCAAGCAACCAACACAACGGTGTTGTTGACATGATCGACCCAGACAGTATAAGCAATATATACACGCAAGATGCAGTGTGGTGAAACCTAGTGATGTTGGTCAGCTTCATAACAAAAAAAACATTTAAATCAAATAATTAAATTATTCATTTAAATTTAGCAAAAAATTGACCAGTTTGTATAGTAAATGAAAAGGTTTACCAAAATAAAGTACCCATTGGAATATTCTTCCGCAACTTTGATACAATGATGTAAAAATCACAGGCAGAAAATAAATATTTCTAAAAACTGCAGCAATCTATGAAGTCAGAATATATTCAAATCGTACTTGCGAGACTTTTCCTGCAGCTGCTCTTCTGTTAGACCTCCTGCCACTGGGGGAGCAGTTCCAGGGGGTGCAAGGGACTGCTGGACCAATCCTGGCGGAGCAGGATATCCATAACTGACATCCATGCTTCTTCAGCAACCAATGCTGGATGTCAGTTACAAAAAAAAATTTATGAGCAAAGTCTGAAGAAAAATATATGTAATATGCTAATGAAGGACCTGCTAAGTTATCACTGGTTAATGTATAACCACTTTGGTGGCAAAAACCACTGGACACATACATATTAACACTTTTAGAGCCACCTGGTTTCGGCGATTTTCGCAAAAAAAAACAGCAGTTTTCAGTTGCCTTACCAACGCTCTAGCTCCTCCGCCCATTATGCTAGAGAGCTGTTCAGCGGCTCAAACGGATCGGTCAGTCTAGTAGATTGCAATCGAAAAAAATTTTTTTGTTTGGGGGGTGCGGTTTTTTTGTGAGTGACGTCATAATTGGAGGACTTTTTGGCCACCTTGGCCCACTTTGCCTGGCCCTGGGTGCCAACCGTTAGGTGGTAGTATTTCGCTGAAGTTTTTACTGGA
>JGI24158J21664_10010834_pt1 | contig 12142 bp, 8 predicted proteins | sample Ectturendosymbi3_FD_21664 | JGI IMG/M metagenome (IMG submission 21664) | reverse complement strand
CTGCGTTCCAGCACGTTTAGTTCTTCCAGGGTATGAATGGGCAAATACGAAAAGTGTTGGCCAAATATCACAGTCTTTCCTATCTAGTTTTTTTCAGACACAGACCGATTTTTTAAATGATTGAAAAAATCTAAGTCAATTCGGAGATAATATCCGAAAATACAGACTAGTGAATGCTGTTTCGGTGAGTTTTAATACTGTTATGACCGAAATATCTCAGCGAAAAAAACAGGTTGCTGGAATAATTCGGCATGGCATGAAATGAGGGCATGGTACCCGTTTCAGATAAATATTTCAGATGCAATTATAATTGCATGAATGTGTGTTCGATCAGTCCTGGTCTGCGAAGTCTTTTGAATGTTCGTTGCGATTATGCTGCGGAACATCAAATTGTTTTCAGTTGCAACAAGATCGTTGGTATTCTTTTTCATCTTAAAATATACAAACACCCGGACGAAACAGGCTTTAGTGGTTAAACTAGGATTTTACTGCGCGATTGTGTTTTTGTGGAAGACCAGAAGTTCTTAATTTCTTTTAAGGGTGACAGTGCGGACGGAACTTCAAACTTGGACGATAGCTTCGGTGAGTTTTATTGATCTATAGCCGAATATTTAGTGTCGGGGGGGGTTATATTTAGCCTCGTCCTTAGATGCTCGAGAACAACAGAATTCTTTTCCGCAGACCTCGAACTTGAGCTGCAGGGGGATTCCCGACTGGATGAAGAGCTCTTTCAAAAACTTACCGCCAATTTGGAATCGGAACCTTACAAAAAGATGCTGAAGTTCAGAAAAAACTTGCCTGCTTACAAGATGAAGGAGGTATTTATACTGAGTTCTCTTTTGTGTTTGGTGGATGCTCGAGCGAGAAAGTCGGCTGTATGTCGTAACGCCTTACTTTTCTGTGGATGAATTGTGAAGAACTTTGCGCTTTTAGCAATTGTTTGTCACAACACACCACCTGTTTGGGAAATATGGCTGAATCGCGTGTCACCAGCCCTACGCTACGTTTGCGGCAGCGGTCAAACTTTAATTAACTATACCGATTTTTTAGTATTTTGTTGACTTTATGAGATTCTGGAGTATTTTGCCAAATCCGATTGCTTTCAGTGTCGTTTGGCAAAAATGGGCCCGTGTACAAGCAACAACAAAGTTTTTAAATTATTGCAGCAAAACGCAATTCAGAACAGATGCGGAGTTTTACCACGTCCTCGTCTAATTCGGTCCGTATATAAGTTTATGCTTGGTTTATAAACTTATAACCTAGAATTTTTTTCTCAAACTCGAAAACATCAGCGTTCAGGCGAAACTTTTTTGAAAATTACCGTCACGTTACAAATTTAGAGCTAAAATCGATTTTGCCCTTGAACCACGACCAACAAACCTACATGCTGCATAAAGCTCTCGACAAAGTACCCGGACAAGCTGCTGTGAATCACACTTGAGTTTATACAGAAAATCAACGTGAGGCGAAGACGTAGAAATTTCTTAGAAATTTTTCTGTGAATGCAAACAGCGCTTGTTGCCGGCTCATGCTTGAAATCACAGTCCGGCGGCGTGACGAGTGTTCGCGATTTCCCGTTAAGTAAGCCCAGGTTGAATTGCAACCGGAGTGAAGCGAAATTTCTGACTTCACGCCATGTGCGCATGCACAGAAAAGAGTCTATTTGAATAAGAGCTGATGATGCCAACATCGTAGGCGAAATATATACTCTGTAAGATCTGAAAGTGTCTGATTTTTTGCTGAGAAAGGATCTCTTTCCATAGACAGTGCACAGAATAATATTCTGCATTTCAAATACGCTGAGAAAACTGATGATTAGTGCTTAGGGTTTGGTGTTTAGGTGTGTCAGCTTGGGGTTTGGGTTAGAATTAGAAAATAATTGAGGTCTAAGACTAAGTTCAACAATGTTCAGTGGTTGCAGTTATTCCAGTACTGTAGCTTGTTCTGGGTGTCTGACATCTAACCAAAAAGTTTTAATTTACACAACACACATCCAAAAAGTAATCGCCAAACTTATTCCTTTACTCTGAGAAGCAAAATAACTGACAAACAATAATAGGTCAGAAATTTCGCTCGACACCGGGACGTGTTAAAACGTGAATGCCCGACCGCGACGAGTGCAGATGTCCATGCCGTGTATGGATCCGGGGACTCTGACAGACAAGTGCGATTTCGCGTGGTACTTGCATAAAGCGCTTAATCGGTTTTCACGGAACAGCAGCCTCATGGTGTGGACACCACAACTGCCTCAGTAACTCGCAACAAGAGTAGTCTTCGTCTGTCCTTCAGCATTTAACCTTCCCCTGCTCGTCAAAGCGCTGCGCGTTGCTCTCATTGAAGTCACGTGTTTTGCAGGAGTTGGTCAGTCTTGTCAACAGCAACCAAGTCGTTGTGGTCAGCGGAGAGACCGGATGCGGGAAAACGACGCAGGTCAGTCACTGTTGCAATAGCTTGGTTTGTTTTTGTCTCGCGTGCTGTGGTGCTGATCATATAACAAGACAGATCAGTTGAATTGCTTACAGCACTGCAGTTTATCCTGTTGATTATCCGGTTAAAAATTCTTAAAGTCTTCAGTGCTTTGTTCGTGTCATGACCCCCGAAAATCGGACCCTTTATGTATTTTTTTGTTGTAAACTGATATTTAAATCAATAAACTATTAACTTTAAAGTTTAAGGCGAATTGCTACGCGAAAAACTCCGAAATACCAAAAGAACATTGAAAAAACCAAAGAACACGCCAACCAACCGAACAACACGCTTACAAACCGCCGATGAAATGCTCGGGATGGACCAAAGACACGCGGCAGCCAATCGCATGAGCACGCTCCCCCCCGAGACCCAACGCGCATGATCTGTTTCCAACAACAATCAAGCTGTTCTTGGTCCTCAGGTGCCGCAGTTTATTCTCGACGATGCGATCAACCGCGGAATGGGGTCAACTTGCCGGGTTGTTTGCACTCAGCCGAGAAGGATCTCAGCTATTTCGGTATGGCTGGCTGGAACCACAGTAACCCCAATTAACTTGTTGCTGTTAAATTTTCTTACTGGTTTGTCTATTCGTGTGATTGTTTGCGCCGGTTTTCGCTCAGAACCCTCATTCATCGAACTACTTACCAGGGGTGGCTGGAGCCACATTTTCAGACTGCGACTCCGCTCTTCTAAAAATTTTGAATCCGGATCCGATTCCGGATCCGACTCCGATTCCGGAGTTTTTTTTATCTTGAGAATCAGACTTCTTCTGTTCAGACTCCAAAATTAACCTATGCAGCCAAAAATCACACCTTGGTTAAACCTTCCTTGTCGTCAAGAGCACGCTGATTCCTGATCTGCCAAGAATAAAAAGTGACTTCGGGTACGGTTTTACAAAAATGTTTTACTCCTTGTCTGGGTCAGAAAAAACGCAGAATACTTCCAGAGTCGACTCCGGATATCCGTGGCCACCTCTGATACATATGTCATAGGGATGCGTGCGCATAATCCCGTGGTCACAGTGTTGTTCGAGAATGCTACGTAAACTTCGGACAGTGCGTTTCTAGCTGCCCAAATCCGACTGTTTGTGTCTGTCGCCAAATACCAGTGCATTACTAGCAAAAATCCGGCTGTTTGTGTGTTTCTAACCAAAATCCCACCAAACCCTGCTGTTCGTGTGTTCAGGTGGCGCAGCGGGTCGCGTCTGAAAGGGCTGAACCTTGCGGCGAAGGCAACAGCTGCGGTTATCAAATACGGCTGGACAAGCAGCTTCCGCGAGAGCGCGGCTCAATTTTGTACTGCACCACTGGCATTTTGATCCAGGTAGCGGTCGTCGCAACTTCTCAGCTACCTGTTTTTCATGTGGATCTCCCGAGACGCGACTTTTTCAAACACTTTTTGAGATTCTCGGAACCGTGTGTGCGCGTGCGGTTGTTTCTGTAGCGTTAGCGTCCTATCGTTCACCGGTCTGTGGTATCTGATGTGAGTCGTAGCTGCGTGAACTTCGCATAGATTTCTGTGTCGTTTTTACGCGTCCTTACAAGTTCCTTGAAACTCACGTGCTGGGAAATTTGCTCGCCAGTGGCTACAAACGGATCCGCTCCTGTCAAGTGTCAGTCACGTGATTCTTGACGAAATCCACGAGAGAGATTTGCATTCTGACTTCCTTATAACCATTATCAAGAACATCATCATGAAAAGGTTGCGTTGCCTGATGTTTTTTAGTGGGTTGACTGTAAATCCCGATCGCGAAATCGTTTTGTTTTCATATCATAAAATGCAAAAAAAACTTTTTTTCATTTCTTGTGTTCTTCTTACTTCGCTAAAAAAGAACTTGCGGGTCGAGTGAATGGTGCGATGAATTTTTGACTCGCGCAATGCCCAAGCTATTTTTCGCTTGTGGTTCTTATTTTTTACGATATAAACAATGTATCAACAAGAAAATGCGTTATCTTTACAAGTAACGCCTGCACGAGTTGTAAAACAGTTGCCAGGCAAGTGTTTCCTTTCCTAAAGGCAACTTGCAACACTTTTTTGTGACTTACTTGACAAACGACCTGAAACAAGTTCCCACCCTCTTCCAATACAGAAGAAAAGTTGTGAAACTGAAACTATTCGGAACTGCCGATCTCTCCACACGCCGCAAAATAAGTTGCGTGGATAACTGTAGGTAACTGTTGAGATCACAACACAAGCTGCGACAATTAAAACTGGAAAATACGTCGCAGCTTGTGATTTATTGAATTTAAGTTACATCTAAAGTCAGGTTTGAAGTTCCGTTGAACGCAATTATTTGAGAAAGACGTAATTTCAAGTATTAATTGTCGCAGTTTGTGTTGTCATATATTCACTTCAGTCTTGAGTTTGTTTCCTTTCTCTGGCCTTGTTCCAGCCTTTCAACGTTTCACCTGTTAGCATTGCTTGCGGATTCGAACAACGACGATGCGTAATGTTACCTGAAATCGATTTCCTATCAAAAAATTTCAGACAGATTCCTTGCTTGCTTCACCTGTGGAGACGAATAGCTTGAATACAGATATGTGCAAGTTTGAATCATGCAAAAAGATGAAAGCAGAGCCTAGTCGGCTGATTCCTCGAAAACTGACAGAAAACCTGGAGCTTTTAATTGTCCAGTACACGAGATCACTTTTAGCCATGAAAGGGCGCCAGACGATGCGACAACTGACATCGTGCCGACTTGTTTCAGGAAATCTCTGACGATCGTCTTGATGAGCGCGACGCTGAACGCTGACCTTTTTTCGGAGTATTTTTCGAACTGCCCAAAAATCAACATCCCCGGCTTCACTTTCCCGGTAAAAGAATACTACTTGGAGGAAATCATGGACATGCTTTGGTAGACGCTTCGTATTTACGATAATGATACGTGTCTTGTGCGCCTGTGTCATTCCAAACGTTCAACAGCTTGCACATATATAACTGCTGGCGTCTTAAGCAGCTGTCCCAGGGATTGAGTTTTTTTTTGCGAAGACATTTCGCTTGTTTGTCTCACACTTTTATTAAAACTCGCTGTAACAGTGTTCGTTAGCCTGTATTTTCAGACATTCTGACCGAAATGACTTCATTTTACTCAGTCATTTCAAAATCATTTCGGTCTATGACCAAAAAAAACAGGACCAAGGTGACCCCGTAACTCGTTTAATACCACAACAAGAGCGTGCCTGTGATGTATAATACCATGATTTCGTTGTCAAGGGTGACAGGAAAGGAAAATTGCTTGCTTCAGTGGCGATTTCAAACTTGCGCAGTCTTTGAAGCGAAATTTCGAAAATACGTTTTGGTGTTGTTTTTTTTTAATATGTTCGATTTGTGATCTTCTTCAAAGCTTTTTTTTTGCAAGTTCGACCTCATTCCAGTAATATTAGAAAGCTCTCTTTGTGACAGAATCTCTTAAAAATCGATACCTAGGAGTTTAAGCTCACGTGAAATAAAAATTTCGAAAACCAAACCAAACCATGACACTGCTTCTCGCTCGTCCTTCCACGCATCCAATTTCTGAATTTCTCTTTTTCTTAAACCGCCAGCTACGAACCAACCGGAGATGCGCGGTCCGCCATGGATCGGATCTGTCGACAAAGATACGACCACAAAGCAATGAGGGGAGCCAACAAAGCGGAGAGGCAGTCGGCCCTGGCCGATCGTTCTGCGTATCTCACCGAGCTGCAGGACTATGAACGAACTCTTCAGGAAAAGTACAAGTCGCCTGGCGTTCTTCATATTCGACTGAAAAACACGCGTTTGCTTTGAATGGAGGTTTTCATAGTTCCCCCCCTCGGAGCAAACGCTGCGTCCGATGCGTCCCACTCTGCTCTTGGGCTTACTACATGAGAATAGGCCTGTAGCCGCGGGGATGTTCGGGGGAGGTTTGCCCCAATTTCTTTTTGTGCCCCACAAATTTTGTTTTGCCCAGAAAGAAAATTAATTGCAATTTACTGTTAATTTTAAACACATAATAAAAGCAAAATCCCACCCCCCTGAATGTATTTTCCCCCAAACCTCACAACCTGGCTACGGGCCTGCACGAAAGCAGGGATTTGTCGCATATTTTACATTCTCTGCAGTCGAAGCATCGGGAACGATGCAGTTTACCCGCGAACAACATGCAAGCGCCGATTGCGTGTTCCTCCATTTTTGCTTACTCGCCTCTGCGCGTTGCCTGTACGTGTTCATGCAGAAGAAGGTCGAGGCATCGCTTTGTTGACTGCGTTGGTGTCATTTAGATATTTTTTCTCCGACTCCCAGTCATACGCTTCTGCGGTTGCAAATAGATGAACTCTCTTCCCCCAGTATTTGAAATTGTAAGTAATAAATTTGTAGCTTAGCAACAGCACAAGATCCACTGCAGATAAAACCTTAACTTCGTTCAAGATGGTGGCGGCTGAAAATGTAGTGCAATCTCGTCCGATAACTGACGATTCCAGTGATTCGTGTGCGGGTTTACAGCCCAGACAAGGCCCCATGTTCAGCTCAGCTCGCAGTATTGCAGCCTGATGTGGAGGCACTCTTCTAACCACTCGTCTCTCCCGTCTTGAGAATAGAACAGGCGCTTTTACCTTTCTTCAGGTACTCGCCAAAGTTTTGCCGGGACGTATGCACGATGGATGTTTACCTGCAGCGGAATATCGACATAAACTTGGTCGTCACGCTCATCAAGCGCCTGATCCGTCATCCTCCTGCAGAGGAGGCGACTGGAGGCGCGATCCTTGTCTTCCTTCCCGGATGGGAGGAAATAAAGCAAATAAACGATGCGGTCAAGAAGGACACTTCTTTCTTCACCCCATGTGTGCAGTTTGACCCACTGCCCCTCCGGTAACCCTTCTCATTTCCAATAGAACTATTTCCTCTTTTTGCAGCAAAGTTCATCGTCATTCCGCTTCACTCTCTGATGCCCTCTCCTGATCAGCGAAAGGTTTTTGAACGACCGCCAGCTGGCGTCACAAAGCTTGTGCTTGCCACTAATATCGCGGAAACGAGGTAAGTTTGTTGCAGTGTGGTGCAGCTCCNAATCAGGCTCGAGTCCAGTTTAGGACTTTCTTAAGTAAACTCAGTCTTGAGTCCTTCGCAGGGCACTGGACCTAGATTCACCGAATTGAGCTTACAAAACTGGCTGAACCTTACTAATTTTAAGCTTTGACGCAGCCACCAGGGATATGTGTTATTAATTTGCTGACTACAATGCTGATTGACATGGATGCACTACCCGTGTTGCGTGGTTTAACACTTTGTGCTGCATTTAATGAATTTTTCTGCAATTTTTGCTGACAATGAAATACTTGTTTTGTTACGTCCAACATGGCACCACGTAGTTCACTACTTGCAGCTTTGGTTGTACTTAACCAAAGAAACTTTGCGGAAAATACCACAGGATTAGGCGAATTGCCCTTAAAGTCGTGCTCGTTGATTTCACTTCTCTGCACACCAACACACCTTCAGGCAAAAGTTTTGTGGAGCGAAATTTCATTATTTTCTTGACCAGTTATCGCGAGCAAGGCTAAGAGTTAGAAATAATCATGAGACTGCCTCTCAATCGGAAGACCGAACAATCGCTTCAGTGTTACTCAGCGACTGGCGCCAGCGCCTCTTGAGCAAGGGCGTTGACCCCCGCCGGCCCCGACGAGGAGCACGACCCATTTTTGTGTCCCCGGCCCCCGGCAAACAAAAAACGTAAGCAGAGAACGCCGGCATTCAGATTAAATAAATAAATAAACAGAATTTGCGGAATTTCTTTCGCACGGCTGCGCTAACCCTTCTTGAATGAAAGAAGGCTTTAAGCAAAAAATGTTTTGCTGTGACTGACGAGCTGAGGTAAGATTCGTTTGACTTTAACCAATAACTCGGATTCTTCAGCATCACTATCGACGACATTGTTTACGTCATCGACTGCGGAAAACTCAAGATCCGGAAGTTCGAGCACGGAAAGAACTTGGAAACGCTTGGGCCAGACTGGGTGACCCGGGCCAACGCGCGTCAAAGGCGTGGCCGCGCAGGAAGGCGAGTGAATATCCGTGTTGCGCGTTTTCACATCAAAGCGCTTTTCCGCACGTAATTAAAAGTATGGATGTTGCAGCAGCCTTTTTGTGTTTTATGAAACTGCGATTTTTTTGTTTAAATCTAAGGAGGCTTTCAAAAGCTAGCTGTTTGTCGAATTCTGTGGAAATGTCACGACAACAGGAATGCCGCGACATGTTTGTCCGCAGTTTCTATTCTAAACTTGCTGAGTCAAGATTTATGAAATTCGTTTGCTGAGTCAGGATTTTGAAATACGTTTCAACTGGCTGCAATTGCGTGTTGCCATTTCGTGGGATGAGGCATCCTGAACAATCGTCACATTGTTTGAATCAGTTCACGCAACGCGGCCATTTCCTGTGCTTGCAGAGTCCAGGACGGCTACTGCTTCCACCTGTTCACGGAACTGCAGAACAGCAAGCTCGACGACTTCATGGTGCCGGAAATCTTGAGAATACGGCTCGACCAGCTCTGCTTGCAGATCAAGGTAAAAGATCTCGGGCGTGACAAACGAAAACCCGGCACGAAGCGCTCGTTCGATGCGTAAATCTGCTGTTGCGTATCCACAGCTGCTGAAACTGGGAAAGTTGAAAGCGTTTTTGTCCGAAGTCCTCGAACCGCCGTCTTCGGAAGCGGTCGACTTGTCAATAGAACAACTGACTGCTTTGAACGCCCTGGACGCGCACGAGCGACTCATGCCACTCGGTCACCACTTGGCAAAGCTGCCGGTGCCTCCATCGATAGGTTGGTGCGTAGAAAACTTGTGAGCTTCATGTTTTTCGAGCACTTTTCGGTGTCAGGCCTGCGTTAGCGACTGGACGTTGATACAACAGTATGATAACCTTTCGTGTTTTGATAAAGATTTCACGCGCAGTTACAACGCACCAAGTCAGCCGTGCGGAGAGCGTGTTTACTCTAAACCCCATAGATCGATAGATGCGTTTCGATCATCTTCATAATTGCAGTGGCAGCGAAACAAGCGCGCGATGTGCTTTTAAAACCAGGAAATGAAATGGTGTTTCTTGATGTCGAAAATGTTTCATAAAAGCGAAACTCTTTACGTTTACGTGGTTTTAGTTGGAAACGTAATTCGTCTACCATCAGCTGAACCATGATTCGCTAGCAACCCTCGTCCCTTGAGGATGGCTAAAGGTCCAAAAGTGTCTTCATTCAGCGGAAACTTGCTATTTTATGATTGATCTGTTGTGGAGTAAGCAACTTTGCTTTCAAACGACTCGAGGCATTTTGCACAATACGTCAAAACTTTTTCTTGAGTGTGTGTAAAAATTCGTCTGCGGCTAAATCAGTGGTCCTCGCAGTTTTAACCACCTAAATACCCCCAAGTCGAATTTTCGTCCATCTGGATGCCCCTTTTCAACAGTTCAATAACAAAAAAAATTGTAAGAAATAAAACAGAACTGGTAAATAAATATTAACTATAGCAGTGACGAAACAGGTCAATGCAAAGGCTGCATCACGTTTATCAGCACCAATCTCCTTCATGTGGGTGCAATGTCGCTAGATTGCTGNAACGAATTTAATGATGGAATGTTAATAANTTGTTGAAGATCCCAAACCTGATTTTCTTTTCGCTGAGACATTCCGGTCATGTTTTGCTGAGACATTTTAGTCACTGAAGCATTTCGGTCATTTGTCCCGCAGTTGTATTAAAACTCACCGTAAAAAAGTGTTCATTATCCTATATTTTTAGACGTTCTGACCGAATTGACTAATTTTTTTTTCGGCCATTTCAAAAACATTTCGGTCTATGACCGAAAAAAAACAACCCCCAACGTCTAATCTCAATGTCCCCTGGAGTTACTGAGGCAATGCTTTAAGAAACCCATACATTGTTATTTTATTAACCATTAGTTTGCAACTTTCCTGCAAACTTTAATGCTTCATTTTGGTAAAGAACAAAGTAGTCCACAAAAGTTTTTCGACCCAAGGTTACTTTGCTTTCCAATCATTTCCCGTGAACCGAACTGTTGCCTAAACTGTAAATAACAGAACCCCCCATCCCTTTCCTCGACCTGTCCACGATCGCTGCAGATGCATTTCAAATGGCAACACCTTCAAGTTGAAAACCTTCATTGGGATGCCATTACCTAAATTGGTGTTTTCTCAAACATGACTGTCTTCAAGTAATGAAGATGCTGTTTTTATTCAAACACTAGCAAGGATTTAAATGCTTTTCAGGCAAAATGCTCCTGTTCGGTGCAATGTTCAAATGCTTGGATCCAATCCTGACCATCGCTGCATGCCTGAGCTTCAAATCACCGTTCGTCGTTCCCTTGGTAGGTTGTCCGACATCTTCATGCTTCATTAACTTTTGTGCTTTTGCATGTTGTGATTTGTCAAATAAATCTCACGCCATAAACACCTTTATTCACGGCGGGTCCCTGCAACGTTCATACAGGAGCAGGAGGCATAAAGACAAGCCGCATGGCTGGGATTTACTGTGTGCCGGTGTCAAGCGAAATTTCTGACTTCACGCCATGTACTCATGCGCAGAGTAATATTCTACATACCAAATACGCTGAGAATAGTGATAATTAGGGCTGAGGGATTCGTGTTTAGGTGAGGGTGTCGGTTTAGGGTGAGAAGAAGAAAAATAATTGAGGTAAAAGACTAATTCCAAAATGTTTCAATGGTTAAAGTTATTCCCGTCCTATAGCTTGTTATGAGTATCTGACATTTAACCAAATGTTTGAATTTACACAACACACATCAGAAAAGTAATTGCTAAACTTTGTTTCTTTATTTTGAGAAGAAAAATGACTGAGAAACAATAACAGGTCAGAAATTCCGCAGAGGGAAGAAATTTCGCTTGACACCGGACAATAGTCTCACCGCCTGTAGTAAATAGATCAGTGTGTGCTGTACGCAATATTTAGCTGGGGAACTTTTTATTGAGAAAAAGCAGAGATTTTTTTTTCAGATCTTCGCGCACTTCGGATTTTTCGTGCGGTTTTGAAAATGCTTTTTAGCTGTTGCTGTTTTTCTCCTTTTCATCGGACGCGCGTTCGCGGTCACTTGTTTCAGGGCAAAGAAGAAGCGGCTGACGAGCGCAGACGCCAACTGGCCGACGACACCAACAGCGACCACTTGATGCTGGTCAAGGCGTACAACGGCTGGTTGGAAGCTTGCGAACACGGCAGTGCGTCGGATTATTGCTGGACCAACTTCATGTCGACATCCGTGCTCAAGGTTGTGTGATAACCCGCCGGTCGATTCGTGCGCTGCCGCAGCAAGCTCTGTTCCTTGATAATTATTTCGTTCGAAAAGAATTCTATTTTGAGCAGCGGCTTAGAAAGCGCTTTGCTGCAGGTCGCGATTCGCTTGTTTGAGGTCATCGCGTAAGCTCTCTGCCAAGTTCATCGACAATTTTTCATTGCCCACAGCACAGACATAACAGGAGTTGAGAAGGCAGCTGCTGATATTGTCGGTCAGATACCAGGCGTCGGCCGGGACGTGCCACTGTTTGNTTTTTAGTTTCTTCGTTCNCGTACTTGCGTGTCGCATGTACACTTTTCTACGCGAAGTTTTAGNCTGAAGGCGTCGAACCAAAACGCGCTTTGCCACCAGCTTTCGTGCGAACAAGGAAATTCCGCGGCAGTGGTTATTAATAATGCGCTCGGTAGCCCTG
>JGI24158J21664_10010833_pt1 | contig 12143 bp, 11 predicted proteins | sample Ectturendosymbi3_FD_21664 | JGI IMG/M metagenome (IMG submission 21664) | reverse complement strand
CTCTTGCGACCATCTCTTAAGGTTTGGATTGAAAGTAGACCAGGTCAACTGTCTTTTCATATTGCACCATTTTCTTCAGCGAAATATACCAGAACTCCTTCAGTCAAAAAGCTTGCATCGTGAACGTACGCATCAATAAAATGTTTTAAGTAAAATGCAACCAGTTGACTTTGCATGATTTCAATTTATTTATCACAAAAATACAAAAAAGAAGATAAGCACGTTTGATTGGCAGTAGTTTAATTGAAATTATCAAATTAATGAAGACTCTGTGATCCTTAATCTTTGCGGCGGCAGTGGATAAGTTGAGGAAATTCAGTGACGTAAATTGCCTTTAAGTGTCGACTAATATTACCCTTATTTTCACGTTATATGTATAGCCTCAGTGCAGCTTATTACCATAACGCGCCGTATATCGCAGCGATATGTACCGAAATAGACTTGTGTCTATATAGTTCCGCAGAAAAACAGAGGTCATTTGTTGAAAAAAAGCTTACTGAAAAGACACACCGTAAATAAAACCAACAAAGACATTTTTTCAATTGCACTGTGAAAAATTTCAGAGAATGTTGACGCACGTCGAGACGTGTTTGCTGCATTTGAGGTAAAAAAAGTATGCGGTTTGACACGCGTTGAGCGCGCAACGCAACAATAGCACATTGTGACGTATACAAGCCCCAAGCGCGCCAATCCGTCCATGCTCAAATTTTCAGCGAGATCTAACAGACGCCGGCGCTGTTTCGTTGCTGGATGGCTTCGCGCAAGTTCCTGAAGCTTTCCAGTTTGAGCACACCAGGTGTCGCCACAGTGTCCCACGTACATTCGGATTCATGCATCGCACGAATCTCGCGCAGCTGCTTCCGGTGGGCGTCCGAGTTCGGTGACGTCGACCCGCGACTTGTGTGTTGCGGCGACTTATCTTTCTTGACTATCCCGACCGCCGTCGCGACGGCCTTTGTGACGTTTCGCTTTCTGTGGTGCTTGCACGGCTTCTTCGGCAGGGAGCGAAACGCGTTTTCGTCGATTATCTCGTAATCGTGGTCTAAGACATCCGGAGACGGAGGAGGTGCGATTTCCTCGTAGAAGTCTGCGCAGCTCGAACAATCATCGCTGCTGCAAGACGACCATTCGTCTGACGAAGAGGACGTNGTGGGGTGGCCGTAGTTGGTNGCTGAAAGCTGATCGCCCAGTTTCCTGGTTGTGTCATTAAATTCGCGCAGACGCGAAGATAGAAAACTGTCCAAATGCCTGACAGGCATTCCGGCCCTCTGAACTACAGTGTTGTTTGGAGTTGGGCCGTCAACAACATCGCGTTCCTGGTCAGTCTTGAACTCCGCCGCCTGCCTTGCACAGGTTCGCAGGAAACTGCTGGGAGCGGTGCGGTAGTGTTGCTCCTTCCTTTTGGCGAGTTTCTTCGATCTTTGACCTCTGTTCAAACCTACGTGGTATCCGTCGTTGTCACTTTCGTCTGCCGATGATCCAAAGTCGTCGTCGAGCGACATATAAATGTCTTTGTTGAACGCGATTGGAACTTCGTAGCCGCCGTCGTCGACGACTTGTGCTTCGCCCTGTGGCGTACTCGGGGTCTCGTTTCGGGCTTGTTCGCTTTCTCCTCCGCAGCTGTCAATTTGCGATCGTTTATTGATCAACGTATTGTTATTTTCTTCCACAACGACTGCACTTGCATCTGCACTCCATCTACAGCGCAGTGTGCCGTGGTTATTCAACCGGAACATCGTTCCAGGTTTCACAGCTGGGCAATTGATTTGTACGTAGGTCTCTGTTCCGACGACAGAAGTTGTCGCCGACCGGTCTGCGCAGAATGGTTCGCAACGTCGGTAAACATCAGGAGCCGAGCTGTACAGCCTCAAGCTGCTTAGATCAGCCGGCAGTTTGTGGTCCACGTGCTGCGCTGGGTCCTGGCGTTGCCTCGAAGCGTAAAACCGGTCAAGTTTCTTGATGATGTTCGATCGTTCCTGGGAAAACGAATTGGAAACCCTCAGTTCGGTTGACTTCTGCTTCGCGCAGCTGTGTGCGCGACTGGACTGGAGGGTCAGGTGTGCAGGTTTCGCGGCAACCGGTGGTTTCTTTTTCATTGACGCTACTTTGTTGGCTGCGAACGATTCGGTTTGAGGTTCACGCGCCATTGTTCAGTCTGGATCGCGCCGGATGTCAGCCAGGAATTGCAGAATAGCTATTTATACTAAATGTGTAACGTACGTTTCGGCTCGCGATTACCTGCAAGAAGAAAGCATTATAATCGACATGCTTTTATGTGTCTAAACACGATTTCAAAACCAAAGTATCGACACTGATCCAGAGGCGTATCGAAGACCAAAATGTAGCAAACTACGAAAACAACAAGCAGGATTATCGTAAACGTTTCGTGAAAAAAGAAGAGGGAAGTGGTAAGTGGTTTGATGGGATTTGGGTTCGGACAAGCTGTTTTTGTCGGAACCAATTTTTTTTATTCCTACAGCTTATTTTCTGTGTATTTTTTTTCTCTTACAGTTTTTTTAACCTCTCATTTTGACCCTCGCAATCAGAAATCCTGGCTGCGCCATTTTCTGGAGTCCTTTACAGACCACGACACTTGATAGTGCATCAAGCGTCGAAGTCTTTTGTTACTACAATTTTAGGTTTCTGCTTAAAACGTTTGATCTCTTGATTTCTTTTAAAATCTTCCACTATTTTTGTTGCCTGCGTTTGCACCATTGTTCACAACTCGTTTATGACGTAACTTGCGCAAAATCCTTTGAATGTGCTGAAAACAAGGATTGGCGAAATCAAAGTTTTTATTTGGTTTCAACCCCACCTGGAGAGAAAGTGGCGATTGATGGGTGAAATTCAGACGAAACAGCGTTTTGTTTGTTTTCGTAGCGACGCCGGACATCAGCTGAGCAGTGCGAGACCTGCGCAAATTGTCACAAAGCCAAACGCTTTGGCGGTGAGGAGAAACGATTTGAAAGCATTTCTCTTGTTGGTCTTCAGCGCCTCTCCCGCAAACAATGCTTGCGTGAGGTAATCTCATTGTTGAAGGCAAAATGTGTTTATGACGAGACAATGGTCATAACTGACGTTTCCTGAAACCAAGGAAGGGTCACACTGCAAGTAGTATTATCATTATAATTTAGGCGGTTTTAAAGGTTACCCAGCAATCGATTGCTAGACATTGGCTTGGATTGAATGCACACTAGCTTGTAATTTCTTTTTTTAGGGGTAGAACCACTGGTCAGGTATTCTTCTCACACAGCGATTAACCGTGTGGCATTTTCCCACCAAGCCAGTCTTGAGATTCTTTTGCACTGCACCTTTGTGAAAACCTTTTCATTACACCATTTGATGCTTCATCAAAAAAGTCATGTTTTAATCAACTACAGGTCTACACAAAGACAACGAATTCGTGAAAGCTTCATACTCTTGAAGAGGTTTTTGATCGGTACTGTTGCTGCTTTGTGATTTGTTAAAACATTGGCAGGCTTTTTCGAGACTATTTTCAGTTCGATCAACATTTTCTCTTTTTTTCCTAGAGGAAATAATATTTCTGGTTGCCTCCCAAAAGATCTTCTCCGGCTACGTCATCCAAACTCAAATGGGTAAGAACTTGACATCTCGAACTGACGATTCAAGGGTTCCTTGCATTCAACAGTGCCTTACAATGCAATCCTCACTTGAGCGTGATTTGAAAAAATTTATGCACTTATTTTCAATTTGGGTTTCTGCGACAGGTCCAAGGGTTGTCTCAGAAGCTCAGCGCAAACCATGTTTTCTTGTTGTTGTGGCGCTACAGTTAAAGGATCCCAAAAGTAAGACTCGTTGTTATTTTCAGGGGCGCCACTGATTGAGAAGAGAAGTTGAAAAGGTTTCTGTCAAAAGCTTGAAAAATACTTTATCAATAAATAATTTTCTTTATAAAAAAGCTTACTGGAAACAGCAAAGCAAACACAAAAAATTCATTTAAAGACAACAAAAGTTTTTCTTTGTTTGGAGACCTATTAGGTCCGCTGCTCCCGCAACCCTTCCAAGGCAAAATGCCGGCTTGAAAATTAATAATGAATGCTTTCAACCGATTTTTCCTGACTTTCCAGTTTAGTTCTGTTTAAACGGGTCGAAGGACTGGAAATCCACACAAAGGGAAATAGTAGGTAAGTTGCGGTGACTTTTTTCAGTTGAGTGCCGTTGGTGAGTTTCATCAACCCTGTCATATTTCGGGTAAAAAGTTGGATTGAACAATCGCACAAAGGTTGAAAAATCGCACCCAAGTTTGAAGAGAGTTACGGCCTCACAAAAGAACTAAGCATCATCAAAACAAATCATTGCTCTAAGTCTCTAATGACGTTTAAGCCGAGTTAACTTTCTGGTTTTTATGGCTGCATCTTTGGCCAAAGGTAATTTACCACAGAGATTACAAAATACAGTTAAAAATGGAAGACATTTCAGAGGAATTCCAAGGTATAATTAGGATACAAAAGTTTATTAAGTGCGAAAATCTTCTTGTTTTTGGCTGAAAACGCCTGTAATTTATTCTGCATCATTTGGTTTACTGCAATTTTGTTTCACAGTCGATGGAAGCAGGATCCGTATGAGGGAAAGTTATACAGAAATTTAAATAATCAAACTTCGAGGTCTTTTATTACAGGTCAATCAATAAATGAAATCTGGTCAAAAATTTTTTTGCTTTTCAATTTGGTCAGCAACAACTAGATCCAAATACGCAACTTTACTAAAAGAGGGGCCACCGTTCGTGTTTGATCTTCTATGCCAACATTACACCAGCTTCCGGCGTGATTTCCCCCAAGCTGACTTATAGCATGACATGCTTCATTGCAACAGCAAACGTTCGTGTATAGCAAACGTTGCTTGGCCTGATGTACATAAAAAGCATATGGGCAGGTTCCCCAGTCTAAAAATGTGCACCTATACGCAAAATTCGACTACGCGTACTCGACTGAAGTTTTGAAACTCGATGTAAAATAAAGGCTAATTGTGATGATTGGGCAAAGTATGCAGTCAGCAATTCCGCCTTAATGCAACAGGTGCAGTCAGGGACGGATCCAGCCAGTAATGTTGGGGGGGGTTCCGTAATATTTGGTGGTCAATTCTCTTCACGTGTTTGCTAATTTATGAGAGATGAAGCATACTTCACAACACTGCTGTGAAAAAACAATGGACGACAAAATGGCTTCATATCGCGAATGCTGTTTTCCGAATTGTACGAAATCGTTGTGAAAAAAGATACTTTCGTAGGTTTTAGGGGAGGGGGCGATCGCTCCCCCTGGATCCGCCCCTGGGTATAGTTATCACTGTTTACGACGACAGTGGCGTTGTCCCGAATTTGGACCTTGCAAAGACCGCGCAATAATTTTAGGATGCGGCATTCGATCGCCGATCGGTGACAAAAGGTAGTTGTTCACCAACAAAATGTTTCCAGACATTTGTAGACGAATGGACCAACTGTCTTTTTATTTTATCAACCGCTCTGGAAAGAGATGCGTTATTTTTGGTCGCGTTACCTGTCTATTTTGGGCTGGCACAGCACCGGATTAAACACCACGTTTCGAAATCGGAAATTTTGACGTAGGTGCAAAGCGAAGGCAAGCGTGAAACAGTTGTTCCTGAGTGCTTCATTACTTTCCTAAATTCACCAGGCATGAGGGTAACGGTTCGACGCCTTTCACCCTACGTCAAAATTCATGAAACTTTCATCGCTTTTTTTGATGAGTCAAAGCAAAACGCTGCGTTCACGACACGACTTTTTGCGCAAGAAACCTGAACTAATCTATGGTGCAAATCTGACATGTCTCGACCATGTTCTGCAAGACTCGAGTTTGATCTGGTGACGTGGCGCATTCATTAGCTGGTAAAATGCGTGAGAACGTTCCTGCAACATCGTTTGATGTGGTTAAGTTTAAATGACGGCGAACGAGGTCCTGTGCCGACTGCTACGGCCAGTGAGCATCTTGACAAACAGCCTGCCAGTTGCTTCACCAACTTGTGATTTATTGTTATTTTTTGCCGTTTTTGCTGTGAAGCTCAAGTTTGTAAAAGCGATGAGTCACTTTCCGAGCACATCCAGTCACTGCGACCTGTTTTCACTGTGGCTTTGGAACTATCAGCTTGAGCGGGTTTGCTTACTTACCCGCCCGTTAGTGAAAAGCTTCTCTAACGTTCAAACGTTTTCGGTACAAACATGCGATGGCATCTGGTTGTGTCAGTTATTTTCTTGGCACCGTCACTGCAGCTGCACTTCAGCTGAAAACCAGTGTTTTCCTTTTTTACAGAAAATCTTCGACTTCTGGTCGATCTAAAAAGAAACTGGAAACAAAGATTCTGTTCGAATGATTGGACTACGGTGTCTTGGCTCCAAATAGTTCAAAACAAACTGAGCGCACGGAACTACAACAGGAAAGCTTACGGTTTTTTTATTTAGCAGCAACCACCCCATCACTGCGGCGAACCACAAAAGGATACTTAGCGTACTGCTGAGATTGCCAGACATTCAGTTGAACACCTAAGAAATTGTCAAACCGTTTGTAGTTGAGCTGTAGTTCCTTACTTGCATCAACAAGCTGATCCAACACGTTTACTTTCATGAAAGCTTTTTTAAAATAATGTAAAAGCACCACTGAACATCACATTCTTCCACATTCACACGCGAGCCAGTCTAACATGAATCTGAAGAGCGGGGCAGAAAAGTTGCGAAGCCGTACGCTAAAGTAGAATGCGAAATAAAAGCTCCTGCGCTGCACTTATAACGAATTTGTGGAATCTTGCGTCTCAAACAACTCAAAGCTGATTGTCGGTCGACTGACACACCTGACAGGTGCTTCGCTCAGCGGCAACTACAACCACCACAGCAAAAGTCGAGCTACTTCTGCTCTTGAGATCTCATCGCTCGATCAGATCACAGCGACAAACTTTTTTTCTGCAAGAGCGCCTACGTCAATCCAATCGACCGGATCGGCGATAGCGCGTGACTGACGCTGGTCACGCTCATGTTGCGTAGCTGTACGTGCTCTACGTAAAATGAAGCAAGCTTTCCCATTACTCGGCAGATGGTGCCCTTGGCTGAAGCAGACTGAAGTCAGAGCGAACTTCACCGCCCCCAAACGTTCATCGATTTGTACGACATGTTTGTAACTGCCACTGAGGCCGGCAAATTCTAGGAAGTCAGGATTGGTTGTTTTCTCTGTCCCGAATCTTTCATGAGTAAGGCATGAGTATTTTGGTGCACTTCAAAAAATGAGGGCAGTATTGTAAAAAATGCAGACCGAGTCATAAAGTCCTGAAGCAAAAGCAGTTAAAAGGGCCTAACATACATTTTCTCTGCACAAGTATCACGAGACCTGCTGTGGACGTCCAGTAAGTGTCAGTTCTTTTCTTCTGTCAACGTTTCTTCATGTAGCACTGATTTACTTGAAGCGACCTTCAACCAACACGCATCTTTGAAGCTCACCTTGAAACTCATAGTCTCATTTTTATCGGTGTTTCTGAATCATACCTGGTCAGGAACAATACACAACGTAATCTTTTCACGTCCTTTGAATAAAAATCGATTTTGTAAGAAAATACCCTTTCCGGTTGTGAAAGCGAAATAATCTTTTATTTTGGTAATGAAAGCGTATTAGTCATGGTGCATACTATAATCAATAATCCGCGTTTTTATAATGTCTTCGCATGTGTTTGAAACTGCAAAGTTTTAGCTTTAGTTTTCATCAGTCCATTTGTAAGTTTTTATTTACAATTGTAGGATTGAAAATGCGCACTTGATGCGAAATCTATTTCCTGTAGTAGCCTAAAATGCTTTGTGAGCAGATTTGACTGTTCTCATTTTACCTCTGTGGCCATGGGTGTCGAAGGGGGACAAGGTCTGGTTATTGAAAATTTTCATAAAAAGGTTATTTTCTTAGTTTCAAGTAGGAAAAACAAATTTCACCACTTTTGCCCCCACCCCCCCTAGAAAAAATTTTGTAAAAATGCACTAGTGGCCCCTCTCTGGAAGAAATCCTTCCGACGCCCATGTCTGTGGAACTTCGAAACCTGAATTCTTTTCTGTGTGACATACGACTGCACTTCTATTAGTTTTATGTTGGTCAGTTTTAACAACTTTATTCGAATTCAACCATTTTTAATAACAAACATTTGAATCGCAATATACTGCTTCCCTCTTGCACAACTCAGTCTCTTTGCTGTTAATTATTTCCCAAACGCTCCAAATTTTGGAACTCACTACCCACTGCATACTTTGCTTTGAGTTCTAGTCAATTCCGTTGTAAGGTACTTAAGTTGCATCTTAACCAAGTTACGTTTGTCAGTTTGCACAGTTGCATTCCTCACTCAACTGCACCATTGTGCATGTTCAGCAATGAACAGACACTGGTGTCAATCGCATACGTACAGCCAAAAAATCATTAAAAATTAATTGCAGTTTTAAAACACATGTCTTTGTCCAAGATTGGAAATTCGTATTATTTCTTATGAATACATATCCACCGTCGAATGTGACGTGGGGTCTTCCATCTATGACCCTTAGTCTTAGCCGTCCACTGCCTGATCTCATAGCGTCCTCTGGCTGGTTTGTTTTGTCTGCTTGGACAAGCTCAAACCATCCGTCAGAGACAACAAGAAGCTGACCTGAATGGCGTATTTCCTGAAACTGTTTTCATCAATCAAACGAAGATGTTCTTCAAAAGACAAAAAAGGCAACAAGAGAAAATGGTGCAAGAAAGGTGTGATTTTTGATATCACAGTTTGCGGAAGTTTCAGTGTAATCGTTTCGCACCATTCCGGGAACACAGCGAGTGGTTTGCGGCCAAGTGGTCCTCTCTTATAACTGTCTCTGGGACTTGGCTCAAATCGGTATCGGCTTAAATCGAATGGTCCACATTCATTGGCAAGACCGCAAGCGGGGAACATTCATTGGCAAGACCGCAAGCGGGGAACATTCATTGGCAAGACCGCAAGTGGGGAACATTTTCGTGCTCCAACCAGTCGCGAAGCAAGAGGTAAACTTTCAGGTCCTGACAATAACTCAANCGAGCGTNCGACCCCTTCCAACAATCTCGAGGGACACCTGGCTTGCAGTTGGACTGTTGTGTGACAAAAACACTTCTCTGTTCGTTTTCTGCATCAGTCAAGCCTCAAAAGTTTTCAAGTCATTCGGTCCGTGATATTATTTTTCTATTTTTAATGTTGAACTTCTGCAGTGCTTTCCTCTGTGATACAACTTGTTTCACGTGTTTGTTGTCGATTGGAATTCGTCAAATTGTTTTTCTTTTTTGCTAATCATTTGTAATTTTCAATGATAAAAACTTCTGTCGTTAGTGAAACTTTCAAAGCACTGTCATTTCCACAATTGAACAAAACTCATTATCAAAGTAAGTCATGGTTGACTGGGTCAAGTGGACAATGGATGGCATTGGAAAAACTATAGTGTATTTTACAGTGACTACGGAATGGTCCATGCTGTCAAGACTTTTGTCATTTGCAAACCGGCGTTTGCTCAAACTTTCATCGACCATCACGGACGAAGAAAGTGTGCATTTATCCTGGTTTTTAACATTCATTTTTCTGAATTCTCATCTGCGGATACGTACAGTGCAGTGGAATCATCCAGAATTTTAATGGAGCCTCGTGCAGAAAAGATTTGTGAGCATTGTCATATCAAGATTTCTAAATAGTCTTGGTACCTCGAAAGATAAAGTTTATCAGCCAGATTATATTATCTAACATATGTCATAGTAGCCGATGGACAGAGAAAGGTTTATCAACTGCCAGACGTAAGAAGCTCAGATCTCTGCGCGCCATCCTAGAAATGCATGTCGTTGTCATCATTTCAACATTTGAAGAGATGCAAGACACTCAGCAGACAATTGATAGAATCAAGTTTCGGAGATCAGGCAACGCTGGCAGTTTTCCAGGTTATACAGTGCTTTTTATGTTCAACTAGAAGCAAACAATATCTACGGTTTATAATATTCTGTCAGGAACCTCGCAATAACACCCCAAGAAGTTTAAAAATATAAAATTCGCGCGCTTATTTCCATCTGTTGATGTTTTTTGATTGAGAAAATATTTTCAGCATTCTGCTCAGCAATCCACGGACTATGCGCCAGTCCTCGCCACTTCGGCCAAATTTAGCTGTAAGCCAACTCAACAAAAGTTCGTCGAAATCAAGACCAGAAAGACCATGTGTCAACGAAGGCCGAATTTACAGACAAAAGAAGCGGTGTTGATGATACAACCATCACGGACTGATGCGCATATGCCTGCCTGGTTGAATTATGATTTCATGGTGAGAGAGAGTTGACAATGTTGGGGGAAGGGGGTTTCTTCGCAGCGCTTAACCAACTAATGAAATTGCAGAAAACAAAGGTATACAGGTAATTTATGTCCTGGATCATTTTTACCTGCACCGGTTCACTACCAGCAATCTTGAAAGGTTTGCTCGCGATACAGTGGCTTTCAGAGAGAGAAGGGTCTCAAGACAACATTAGGAAACGAAGGCCAAGGGTAAAGATCAAGTGACACGTGAATGACGTTTCTATATTTGTCGCTTGGTTTCCGAACACAAACAGAAGATGACGCATGGCGATGATTTGCGCGCGTAAAGGTTTGCACGGACCCTTTGTGAAATGAACAGCGTATTTTGGCAAAATAACCTGTATTTTCATACTTTTTGGGAAATTACCATTCCATTTTTTATTTTTTAACCTTGCAGCATCAAATCACATTTGTTATCATCTAGGTGCGGCCACGAGGTTAGATGGCACCCGGGGCAACAAACAAGTTTGGCGCCCCCATGTTCGCACCTGAGGTCTTTCGGAAGCAGATCTACTGTATTGAAGAAAGTACTTGTGACGCTGTTGGGACTTTTCGGCGCCCGTTGTCATTGGGCGCCCGGGTAATTGGGCCCCCTTGCCCCCTTTTGTTACGCCCCTGATGTCATCAAACTGCGATAATTAAGTCTGGCTTGACTATAACCTTTTGACGACACCAAATGTGACTCCATACAGCAAGATTTGTGGTCAAGTTTTGCAAAGTTTATTTGTGTAGGTCATGTGCGTACAGCAGAATAGACATTTTCAGTTAACAGCATATGCTAATGATCGATCAGTGTTAACCATAAGAAAGCAATGCAGAAACAAACATTGCGACCAGAACATGCAGCAGTAGAATGCTTTCAACGCTTTTTTTGTACCATAAGCAAATTTTACCGACGCTGATTTTTGCGTTTTCCCAGAATAGTTTTCCTCTAACGCGTGTGTGACGTCAAACCAATTGGTTTCAACATCAAATGTCAGAGATTGAGACTCAAATTTTAAACAACATCCTTTGAAAAAATCACAACAGTTTATCAGAAATTCAACATGTGTCGAAAAAGAATTATTTAAACGAAACCAGCCTCGGGCCAGAAAGTCAGTAACATTGAGTTGCTCGGTTGTACCAAAATTATGAAATTCGGATTCGAAACACCGTTCTTACAGTCGTTTTTCCCAATGTGAAAACTTCGACCAAATTTTCTTTCCGAAAAAAAGGTGGTGAAACAGACATGTTTTATAGAGATTGCCGTGTAGGTTCCCAACAACTACGCCCTTTGTACCGGGAACTGCTTTGTAGGCTATGTTTGTTTGGTCCACATAGAAAATATTACAAGGTTTGTCCATGGGAATGGGAATGCCATGGTATGGGATGGGACAGTGGATCTGAAAGTTATCCCATGTCCCATCGTTAGTTATTTAACAACATATAGCAAAATTTTCCTGAGGCTCAGTGGCATGATGGAGTGATGCCCGAAAAAAGGCTGTTGGTCCATTTTTTGGATGACAACTAAAAAAGGAGTACCCTTTTTCATTGGATCACCTAATACAATACACGTTATGCAAAATTTCGATGAATTGTTATAATTTTGCACCTTCCATTTAAATGCCCCTTAACGATTATAGAGAAACACTAGCGTCATGTAAACGGCGTCATCTAAAGGCCGAGCAAACAAAATTAAAAATTTTCTATTTACCTTTGGAAACACATTTGCATGTGAGCTGGCATATGGAAATGGGGGCGAGAGTTGTTGTTTCAGAAAAGACGAATTAAAAGTAGGATACTAGAAAACTGAAATGTACAAAGTTGCACCAGCAATCCAG
>JGI24158J21664_10010832_pt1 | contig 12143 bp, 10 predicted proteins | sample Ectturendosymbi3_FD_21664 | JGI IMG/M metagenome (IMG submission 21664) | reverse complement strand
CGGATTAGTCAGTAGTTACCAAACCGTTGGAAGATGGTTTATTTTTATGTGCTTTGTAATAAGAATATTTTGATGAAACTAGCTGGCTATCAACAGCCTACATGTCTCTGTGTCATGATGGAATTCGTGGTTGGAACCATTTTGCTTTCATGTGAATTGTGTTTACTTTCTAAAGCTGCTTTCGTTCATGTAAGGCCGGCACAATTACACACGGAAAACGGTGTTTCGATTTACATGGGCAGTGCTGTGGAAGTTGCATGGTTAGCACAGAATTTTCCACATAGCAGTAACCTACACGTGTGTGATTGCATCTACACTGGCGTTTAGGTGTCTCTCGTGAATAATAACGCTAGTTCATCTTTTTAATGGTATTCACAAGCCTATGTTGGGTTTGATAGGGTTAATCAAAGCAACTTAATCTTTAAAACAATGAAAAATCACCACGCAAGATAGATATTTATGTTGCCCCCCCTACTTTTTCCTTGGCCCCACAGTGACCCCCCACTTTTTGAATTCTAGAGTCGCCACTGCTTCTAAGAGATGCTGCCAAGTCTTGCTAAGTAAAATAAAGACATAATTGTGGTCTTGTTAAAGACCATGGCAATTTGCTTTTTTAAAAAGTGCCCTGCTTGAAAAATCTGCAGATAGTCTATTTTGTAAAGTATCGCAATGTACCTGGCTATTGCTGTCAAAGAAGTGCATATTTTGTGACTATTGCCGTAAAATGGAGCTAGCGCTTTGTGAACGTCCGTTTACATTGCATCGTGATCAACCTGAAAGGCATAAGCAAAATTTCGACGTTGCTCCCCATGGAAAAATTTCTGCGGACGCCCATGGGAAGGGGCTTGGGGCCATTCTAAGGAAAATTTGCCGATCACTGCGGTACGCAATACTGCTGAAAGGAGCTTCAGCAAGTTGACGTAAATCAAAACATTTCACAGATCAACTATGACTGATGAAAGACTAACAAATCTGGTAATGATATCTAATGAAAGTGAAATTGGTAAAACATCAGATATGGCTGAGTTGACAGAAACCAGGTTGTTCCTAAGGTGTTTTATTTGAATTGAAAATTGTGTCCCTAGAATCAACGAAAATTATAATCTGGTCCCTATGCAGGTCCATACCGGGTACCTAACATTTTCCTTAAAAAACCTGCAGAAACACTTGCATTTTTTAAAACTTGAAAAAGTCATTTTCCTAGCTTGAAACACAGCAAATGCTTATTTCTGTCGGCTTTATACGTTGCGTTGATACTGTAGAAAATGCTTTTATAAGCATTTGTTTAAAAAGTCGATATTTTATTTTCATAAATAGGCCTACTATGTGTTAAATGCAATGTATTTTATATTGGGGACCCCAACGCCCAGGCTCGGGGGGACCCCCAAACACCTGGCGCTGGCCGACCCTGCTTACTCAGTAATACCATGTGAGTACTAAGAAGTAGGTACTACTGATATTGCAAGCTAAAATAACATTAATATGGAATATTCCTCAAGCTAGCCACTCGCTCGCACTGTATACTACTTACAAATGTTTCTTGAATGTAACTCCTGTGCTGATGTTGTCATTGTTCAATTCATTCACGCCATAGTAGCTGCACATTGTAAACAGAATGAATTTTTATGATTTGTAATTATTATTAAAGTAAATACATGAGTTTGAAGCCTTAACTCATGTATCTAGCGACAATAAGAAAATGCTTATTTCTAAAATAGTTTTAGCTTGCTTTTTTGCTACTGTTGAAAGCCAAACTTCATTCGCCTGATGTACGAATATGAAAATTTTGGAAGCTAGGTGTCGTACATATTACCTCAGACTGCGCAACTCTGCTTGTATGTGTTCATATTTGCCAACATCAGCATCTCCGATGGCCTTCTTGAGCTGTGATCACGGGCGGATCCAGGGGACGGCGCAGTCCCGCCGCCAAGGGGGGTTGGGGCTAAGCCCCTCCAAGCCCCCCAAATTGAAGCATGAAACACTACAAATCAGTTGAGTTTTTGTCAATTTTTAGAATGTCAAGCCCCCTGTTGAAAACTTTCTGGCGACGGTTCTGGGACGGCGATTGCCCCCTCTAAAACCTACGCAAGTAATTTTATTCACCATGGCTTTGTACAATTCGGAAAACATCATTCGTGGTTAAATACGATTTTGTCGCAGCAGTGTAGTGTATACTTCATCTCTTGCAGTACCGGAGCCGCTGTTAATCTTTACAACCAAATATTATGAAATCGCCTCCCCCTAACCTTACCGGCTGGATCCACCCCTGGCTGTGAAGGCGACGTAGCGAACGCAGTTTTTGCACAGAACGTCACGAGCACACTGGACAACTTTCGTTTTAATATTCCTACTGTAAAAAGAGGACAACGTTTCAAAAATGATCCCATCCCTGTTTACCCACGCATTGACTGTAATTGCTACTTTTGCAACTATCGCGTAAATTTCGCCTAGTGATATCTTCCGCCTAAGCAATGCGTAACTCACACTTTCTTAGTTCTTATCCGACTTACCCAGTTACCGCGGGCTAACCGCGAAAGTGCATCAAGTTCGAAGGCATGCTCCGTAAAAAGCTGACAATCTTTGCTCTGAAACTTTGCTGGAGCTTGTAATACTACGATTTCTTGATTTCTTCATTGCAGCCAACAAAACAACGTCTGGCCTTGAACTAATTGACTGCGACATTGAATGTTGACATTTTCGTTTCGTTAATTGAGCGTGAAAACGCATGCAAGCTATTACTTTATTTCAATCTTTGCGCACTATGCCACTTGAAAGAATTTAATTTAAATCTGCGCACTCCCAACACAGGGTAAGGATCTCTGCGATCGCAACAGCTGAGTTTTACGCCTGAGGATTTCACAAAAATATCGCTCCCAGTGTATTTTAAATTCTGTGATGCTAATCTGATGCAATTTTGTGGTTTACTCGAGCCGCTCGCCTCTTCACTACTGCAAAGCAGCGAAAGCGACTTTTAACAGCTACCAAATTGTCAATAGACTGAACAAGAAAAGAGCTGGCCCGAGTTGCAAATGTCCGATATGTTTTTTTGATGAAATACGAGAAAAACGTGGCGAAACACTCGAAATCTCATGGAGAACGGAACGCTCGTGGCGTTAGTTCTGAATGACAATAATACGACGTGACAATAATAATAACAAATGCAGTGAAATTGCGACACGAACAAATCAAAGCGTGCGCTCTCGCATCAGCAAAACGTATTCCTGTTTTGACTTGCTTTCGGACGTGCTCCGCTTCGGCGACCACGCAAACACGAAGTTCCGCTTCAGCGATTGCGTAAAGACGAAGTGTATCAGAATTTAAAAAATGCCAATTCTGTTCGAAGCAAGAAAAAACAAGCTTGGTTTGCAGACGTGTTCGTGGACAAAACAGAGCGATTAAAGAAGCTCTTTCATGTCTCGCACAAACTTTGGCGCCGAAAAAGAAAACAATCTGCACTTGAGCGATCGATGCATACGACGTTTAATAATTTTACCTCCTTGACGGCAATCAGCTGGCGCGAGGCAACAAGCCTGAAGGTTGCATGACCGTTGCAGCACACATAGACATAAAACATTTCGACGCAAAGGACGAGGATTTCGTTCAATACAGTTCGAGGTCAGTAGCAGCAAGTTTTGAAGACGTTTATTCCGAGTTTTCCGGCATGCTGCTACTGCAGCAGAACCGATAGATCGAAGTTGCGCCCAAACAAGAGTTGAGCATCTTCTTACTGAACGACTTTCAACTGCTTTAGATTTGCAGTCGGCGTGGAAGACAACGCGCTGTTCGTGATTGAAAAACGCTGCCAGAGTGGAAACCAACGATGGATATTTGTGGAAATCGGACGACAGCTTGAAGTGGACAAATTATTCCCAGATACAACAGTCACTCGTCAGAAGAAAGTTGAAATGGCGAGAATTTTCGCAGCCAATTGCCCATGCACTGAGGTAAAGGAAATGCTTGCGCAGTTAACGTGTCACGCAATTTAAGCTCACGGTGAAATAACGCCTGTACAGATCTGAACAAAGGCTCACGAAAACAAAATGTTTCCTTTTTGCTTCCCAGTGCAACTGTGTCATTCTTTTGCACCTGAACTGGACAACAAAAAACAGCGCCATCAAACGTTAATCACAATGCAATTTCAGTCACCGCTATCGGGCGATCGCAATCGAGGCGACAACAATCAGCAATCACGAGTCTATAAACAAGATCTTATCATCAATGGCGTTGGCAGCGCGGGAAGCTTCTTTCTGCCTCGAGACGATTTTGACGGACATTTGACGTTCGTATATATTGCAAAGGAAAAAGGCTTTCGCGTGAAGTGGTTCGAGCGAATGGTTTTAAGTGTTTCTGACTTTTCCTGGCACGTAGTTCTTGTCAATATCAACGTCTTGGAGAAACATGTGCAGACAGCGTTCATTCTGAGCCAAAGGGTGGCCGGCGACCCTGAGGAAAAAAACTGCATTTTATGCGAATGCCTTGGCTGACCTGTCGATTTATCGAACAGGCATTGTCAGTGCATTGGAACGTATTCAAATGCAGTTCGAATCAAATAGTTTTAGCAGCATGTGAAATATCTATGCTTCTTGTGCTATTTTTCAAAACTTACGTTTTAGATGCAAAGCGTGAGCTCACAAACGACACAGCATTACTGGTGTGCTCCACACACAAACGACACAACATTTCTGGTGTAGCTCACACACAAACAACACAGCGTTACTGGTGTATCGCACACACAAACGACACAACATTACTGATGTACTGCACACACAAACGACACAACATTACCGATGTACTGCACACACAAACGACAACATTACTGGTGTAGCGCACACAAACAACACAGCATTACTGGTGTACCACACACACAAACAACAACATTATCGGTGTACTGCACACACAAACAACACAACATTACTGGTGTGCTCCACACACAAACGACACAGCATTTCTGGTGTAGCGCACACACAAACAACACAGCATTACTGATGTGCTGCACACACAAACGACACAGCATTGCTGATGTACCGCACAAACAAACGACACAACATTGCTGATGTACTGCACACACAAACGACAACACTACTCGTGTAGCGCACACACAAACGACACAACATTACTGGTGTACCCACACACGAACAACAACATTACTGATGTAGCGCACACACAAACCACAGCATTTCTGGTGTAGCGCACACAAACGACAACATTACAGTACTGGTGTAGCGCACACACAAAGACAACATTACGCGTGCACCGCATAACAAGGCGCTTAANATGGTTGTGAATTCACTTGTTTATGAATGTTTCGAGGCCTTTTCGTCTCTCCTCAATAAATTCNTCTGAAAAGATGCCTTCGTCGTTTCGGAAAGGCAGTTGCATTGCCAATGCCTGCGGCGGGAGCGGCGGAACAACAATCTGATGAGAATTCACAAAGAACGTTCAATGGCTTCTTTGTTGCACAGCATTAAATAATGGCACATTCTTTTCAACACGCCATCGAGTGACGAAGCGTGTATTCTTTACCGGTCTGTCTGATTGGCATGCGCTGTACAACATGCAGCAGGTTGCTTTGCGACTAGAGTTAAGCCAATTAAATTCTCAAATTACGCACTGCTTCATCAACAGCAGCGTACTTGGGAGGACATAAACTTTTACGAGAGGAAGAAATGCATGAGAAATACCATGAAGAATGAAGTCCACTAACACTTATAGAGTGTTACACGAAATTACAGGATTCTATACTATTAACCAGGATCTGAGCCTTCATTAAGAAGTTGGCGATGTAGATCACGGCTAATGTGGAGCATGTTTGACAAGAAGCACTTTCGTGAGAAGCGTTTTCCCGTTCGATAAATGTTATCGTCGAGAACGAAAAAGCAAGCACTTACATTTTAAGTGTTCAGCAACTGCACATACGATACCAGTGGCACTGTCAAATGAACTGCATGCAAATACATGGTATTTCGTTCAAGTTAGCTGAAACGCATGGAAACAGCATTAAACTTATCATCGCCAATACGCAACCCAAATTTATTGTGCACAATTTCTCTAAAATAGGACCGGGAAAAAGAAGTTTTTGTTCTGAGGCGATGTAAAGTCGTCCTTCCCACAAGGGTATGTTCAGACAACTGTGGACCCAGGGGCAGATGCAGGGGGGTGCGATTGGGGCTATCACCCCCCTAAAACCTACGAAATCAACTTTTTCACCATGATTTTGTGCAATTCTGAAAACAGCATTCGCTCTACCAGGCCATTTTGCCGTCAATTGTTTTTTCACAGCAGTGCCGGGAAGTATACTTCATTTCACTTACAGTAGTGAAGCTGTTATGAGACTTGACTGCCAAATATTAGTGAAATCGCCTCCCCTAAACTTACTTCCTGGATCCGCCCCTGTGGACCTGACCTAATAGGGTTGACCTTCAAACTCTCCCGACCCTATGATACGGTTGCACCGCATGCTGCATCAGAGTACGGTTAACCGCATGCGGATGACAAACAACTGCAGGTGTTGCAGAACGAGTTCCCAGCATTTGAAACAAGGAATCATGTAAAGCAGCAAAGGCGAAGCAACACACGCAGGGTTTTTCTTGAAGTTCTGTTTTGGTGAGCATTAAGGAATTTTGAAAGACCGAAACTTATCGGAGCATAAGCGTTTGTGTTGCGACATTTTAACTGAAATAACGCACAAACTATAGTGTATAACCGCGTGGTTGTGTCAATATATTCTTGTAAGCACGGTATATCGCTCATGCATCTTGTAGCCAGTGGCGTAACAGACGGCGAGCAAAGGGGCGAGCCGCCCCCCCTGGCAAGCTAAATGTAAAAACTGGGCCCTTTAGCTCACATGAGTGTTGACTACTGGGCCCTTTATGGTTGGCGGTGGACCACTTTCAGCTAAGTTTGCTCCCCCCTGGCACAAACCCCCAGTTACGCCACTGCTTGTCCTTGTAGCCTACCGCACTGCTATTTTTGTTTGCTACTTTCTGTCTGTCACTGNACACTTCATAGTTTGATTTGCTTNGTTGTTTCTACTGTGGCCTTTTCCTTTCCTGGATGTAAAGTGGGCAGGTGAGGTTGTATTCTTTTCAATTAGATTCGGGGCTCCGATTGCTAATTATTTTTCCACGGGTTGCCTAGTTTTAATCATGAAAAATCCCGTTAAATCTGTTTATTTTTAAAGATATCAATTCAGCAATAAATAAATACAACAAATCTTATAATTTAATATATCTTCATGTTATTACAGTGTTAGCATGCGCTCAACTGAGGAGAAAAGTACGCATATCAGATGAAACAAAATTTGTTTAATCGGTTTCATACGCTCATATCAGTGTCAATATCAAATAAGTTGCTTGCAATCCAGTGCAGTCAGTCATGCAATTGTGTGGATTTGCTTTTGCTTAAGCCGCACAGTTGCACATATAACAAACAGTGGCATCGCATTTCTTTCAGACGGGCCACCTTTTGACCCCTCAAGTTTGATCGGCCATAAATTCTGAACGGATCTGGCTAGAGAGCCCGTGAAAACATCTCTGGATGCGGGAGACATAGAAGAATCCAATGGACTTGACAAAATATACCTTTACGTTTGAAATTTGAGAAAAATCGTATTTGTGCATTTGCCGTAGTGATTTATTGCCAATTTTTGGAGAAAATCCAAAAACTCGTTCCCGCATCCTGTTTAGCCTTGCCGGTCTGGTTTGCATACTTCACAGACCGCCAGAAAACCCTAGAACACCATGTGCTCAGAAAACGTTGGTTCAGGTTCTTTTTGGGGGGAATTAGGAGGCAAAAAAGTGTGAGTTGGGTCGATTGAGTTCCAGATCAGGTTTTCGGGTCCTGGGAAGAAAAGTACAGGGGTTAATGACTTGGTTTGTGTCTTAAAATGTTATAAGAGTTATTCTGAAGCTTCAGAGACCTTGATTAGCCTTGATATAGCCTAAGGGGTTGTTGGGAGTTATGACCAAAAATAGACCAAGAAATTGGCTAGGCCACCTCGTGAATTTTTGATTGCTTCACAAATAGAATCTTCCTGTCAATATTTTGCCTTGAAATTTGGTGGGATGTTGTAAGACACCCAAATACACCTTTTCTGCGACTTTGGTGGGGTTCGCAGGTACCGGCTGGCAGAAAAGTGTGTTGTAGCTAAAAAAAGCTGAAACCCATGGTTTTTGTCCCCTTAGACCCTTCAAGACAAACTTCAACTGTTTTCAGCAACTGTTAGGTAAACTTGAGACACCATTTCAATTCCCTAAACCACCTTAAAAACACTGAACACGCATTTAAAAATAAAACGTCAACGCAAAATGAGGTTAGCCAGCGCAAACAAAATGTGCAATGAATACACGTTATCTTTCCTTTTGTTCACAAGGATTCTGGGAATATTGCCTGCACTGGTACTTTTTTCAACAAATGCATTAAAAACAAAAAGCATAAAAATTAGTAGGCAGAGCTTAATAAAAACTCACACTTGTGCTGTTTTGAGGAAATACTGAATATTATGCACAATCTGCATTTACATTCAGAAAGTGCAGCACTTTTCCAGGTGAGTGTAGAAAAAACAAGGACAAACTCTTGACAACCATACCTTGCTGTCACGTTCCAATTCATTTGCCAGCCATTTGAAATCACTATACCTTCGCCGGACTGATGTTTCTTTTTGCTTGAAAACTGGTAAATTGGTCTGGCAAAATAGACTGCATTAAAGCATATCATAAGCTGACAACCAGCAGAAGGAATTTTTTCTTTCTTAAGAAATAGGCAGTGTTGTGTCCAATATTTCCTTTTGTTAAAATGAGTTTGGCTAATGGGTGGTTTGATCAGTACCAGCAGCACACGGAAGACTGTGTACTGCAAAAGTCAATTGCATACATGCGCAAAAATTAATGAATTTAACTGCTGTTTTGAGACATACAGCAAAGACACGCACTAGATCATTAAGCACATATTAATATGAGTAGATTGGTCATTATTTGTTGTAAATTCAATTCCTATTTTTATGACTATGTACACAGAAAACTGTGCAGAATTACTCTTGCAAAACGTGAGGTCTAGCTTGAAAACAAACTTTTTTAAAGCATGTTTTTTAGATCAGCGTTTCCTTTCCTAAACATTTGTGGTCATGGACCCCCAGTACATCCTAATAAAAGTTATAGACTACTCAAAAAGATACGTTGCAGTAAATATTTGAAATTAGGTTTCATCCACAATGGTACTAATCAAAATGTCGGCAAAACCTGTTAACCCTTTTGAAATGTCTGAGCAAAGCTTATTGACCCTGCACATCATAAAACCCTTACATCAAACTTGCAGACCCCACGGATTCACAGACTCTAAGTTAGGAACCACTGTTTTTGTGGAAATAGATGGTCCAGGGCATCACACTACCATGCATAGTTGCAATGCAACAAACGAAATTAAATTTGTATAAGTAAATTTCTGCACGTAATATTTTTTGTGAAGCATCTAATGTAACTGGTTAGATAGGCAGTAAAAATCTTCAGTGATGGTATGAAAAACAAATTTCAAGGCTTACAAGATAAACAACATTTTTATCCTCAATTAACTTAGGTAAAACTTTACAACTTTCCAAGAATGGTGTCACATGTATTGCAACTTCAAAAAATCAGTAGAACACATCCTATCCATTACCTTCATCTTGACTTCATAATCTGTGTACTTTTGTCTCCATCCTACGCCATGAGTTTCAGGATTGCAAACTTCAATTTCTAGGAAGTTGGCAGGCAAGCTATAAGCATCAGACAAATCTTGTCGAGGTGCATCAAGGCGTTTAGTGTTTAGACTGTCTGATGCCATATCTGATGCTACTTTCTAAAACACTAATCTGAATGAAATGAACTGACATTGAAAACAACATTTTTATTGACAAATAGATGCACTTAGATGAAGGTGTGCCACTTTAAGGCAAAACAAGTACTGCCTAAAGAAATCTTGGCACAAAAACATTGTCTCAAATTGTATTCTATTTGAATAATATTTCCAGGATTGAGGATGCTTAGAGTTACATGAAATTGATTTCCTATTGAAAAAATTGTTGGTTGATTCAACTGGGTTGCCTTTGTAGAAGCTTGTTATTTTTAGTCATTAATGATCTTGTCGTTGTCTGAGGACAAAAAAAAACAAACAACAACAACAATCTTATTTTTGGCCATGCTAGCAAATTTCTCAGTACATACATAGTAAGGCTGGGAGGCGGCGAAAAGACACTCTAGTCATCCTGTCTACCACTACACAATCACTTGTTGTCAAACACCCTGAGTGAACACACTCACTATAGCCCTGCGTAAACCAGCAGAAGCAAAGAACAGAACACACATTTAACTTTAATCATGCTTGTGATATCAAAAAGATGAGCAAGACCAACCAGAGCATAATGCGAACACACAAGAACGTTGAAATAATGGATATGATACATTTGCAGATAAAGTTCAAGCAACCGTTGCTGGATAACATCACTCTACATCCATAGATTGCAGGCATCATGTGTTTATGTAGTTGCTAATTAAATGATTAGCATATTTTTTCTTAAACAGAAGAAAATGTTTTGATTGCATATCTGGTGGAATTTCTTGCCAGATCTTCGGTCCCCAACCAACTATTGATTTTTTCCCTGTTTCCGTTCTAATTTTTACATGCAGGATGCACGTCATTGTTTGATTTCAAAATTTTCAGATGTTCTTTGAGTTAGTTGAGCTGTTCAAACCATCAAAGACTCAGCAAATCTTAGCGCGTGCAATGAAAAAAAAATTTTTTGGATTTGGGTTTCGATTTTTTGTGAGTGATGTCATAAGTGGAGTTGTTTTAGGCCTTTTTGGCCCACTTCATCTGACCTTAGGTTCAAATCACTAGGTCAGGAGTCAGCAATGTGGTGCGTGCGGGCATCAGGTCACCTGCAAGGACCAAGTAGGTTGCCCGCAGGCCTGTTCTAAAAATGACATTAGCATGATCAATGTCTTCACATTAATGAATATAAATACTAATATAATTGAAGGTAAGCAAAATTTTTATTTCAGAAGTTTGTATCACACTAGTAGCCCTTCGTATTAATCAGCACACAAGTAGCTCGCAGTTTCAAAAAGATTGGTGACCCCTGCGTTAGATGGTAGTAACTCGCTCAAGTTTTTATTGGAAACTAGGCTAAAATCCAAGTCTTTTGATCGACTTGCTGGGGTTCCTGGTTCAAACGATATGATCGAAAATAACCAAAATTAGTAATTAATCCACTAATTAGATAATTAATCATTTTGTTTATTTTAGGCTGTAACTTTTAAATCAGAAACAAGTCAATCAAGGTCTGAAAAGATGCAGATTCTAGCCTAGTTTCCAATTAAGACTTCAGCAAAATACTTCGGCCTAGCAGTTCATTGCAAACTCGAAGATTTGCTGAGTCTTTTGAGGGTTTGAACAGCTCAAGCGCAATCCGCTGAGGAGCTACGCAGTTGCTAAGACAACCAAAATGTCCTTGTTTTTCCCTGATTTCCAGGTATGATACATTTGTAGACCAGCAGCCAATGTGTTAATGTTTGCACAGGGTGCATTTGGCTGCAGATTCCTCACCCTGACCTAGGCTAAGAGAAGCTGACTTGTAGTGAAATAATTACTGCAAACTGATAGTATAGAGCAAACAAGCATTCAAGTCCGATTTAACCTAGCTGAAGTGCATGGTTACTTTTAAAATGGTCTGGCTAACTTGGACTTACTAAAAGAAGTTATTGATGCGAAATAGTCATTTGACAACTATCAGTTAAAGATTCAGGTGAAAATCTGAATGGACAGAAGAGATCTGTTCAAACAACTATTTCAATTTGACTGTCTTTTTGAAATATTTTTTTTGCATAATTTATGCATAACACCACTGGCAAGTAAGTCACACTTCATCCTTGTTTTGCTTTGAAAAAGACACAAACCTTTCAGTGATATCATGCTTGCTTTATCACTAGAAGGCATTGAAAATATTCAATTAACACTTTGAGAGCTGGTGTATGAATATATCGTACCCAACGCCCTAGCTCCTCCACCGATTCCACTAGAGAGCTGTTCAAGAGCTCAAACGGATCGGCCAGTCTAGTAGATTGCACTCGAAAAAAATTTTTTGGTTGGGGGTGCAGATTTTTTGTGACTGA
>JGI24158J21664_10010831_pt1 | contig 12143 bp, 10 predicted proteins | sample Ectturendosymbi3_FD_21664 | JGI IMG/M metagenome (IMG submission 21664) | reverse complement strand
CCCCAGGCAAAAAATTTTTTTTCGAGTGCAATCTACTAGACTGGCCGATCCGTTTGAGCCGTTGAACAGCTCTCTAGCGCAATGGGCGGAGGAGCTAAAGCGTTGGTAAGGCAACTGAAAATTGCTGTTTTTTAGGCCGAAATCAAAGTACGAATATCACGTGCGCTGGCTCTCAACTTGTTAAAGTAGCAAATTGCCATAGGTACTCAAAGCAGAAAAAGAGAACACTATTGTTGTATTATTTTGAGTAACACCTCGCAAAATTTTTTTTATATAACACTGCCTTAGCAGTATCATAGAGTAGTGACCATCACGATCACACATAATGTTACAGTGCAATGCATATTGAACCAACTCACAAGATGTCATGTATCCTTACGGGATGTTTTCATTTGTCGTGGCTACTCAATAGTTTAACTCCACATCAAAAAAGTCTGCAAGCAAATGTTGCATCATAGAGCAGTTTATTGGGAAGATTTTGCAGCGGTAACCTTGGACAATTACACACTATTTGATGTAGTTGCTATTCGGAGGGCTGCATGCCGTTACTAGAGAATTTGCAGAACAGGACAGAGAATTTGTATTAGTCAGTCAGAGACAATGTAGCAACTTGGGTTTCTGAACATCCCATGCAGAATGATTACATAGCACCAGGTAGCAGCTTTTATGAGCAAATATGGCTGATATATATGGGTGGAATTTAGCTGATGTGGTACATTGGCAACATCATCATTTTGACTGATATGTATCGGCAGGCTGATGCATCGGTCGAGCTCTACCCTGTACCTGAGGCAGAGCGCATGTTTAGTGCACTTTGTTGTATTAAAATTTGTTTCTCATTGACCATGACTCAACATAGGTTGGATTCTTGTTGTTTACTAAATACATGTATCCACTGTGACAGATGAACTAAATGTTGAAAGATTGATTGATGTTTGGACTGATAGGACTGCAATTCGCATAAATACTTGGGTAATTATGTGTTTTCAACTTAACATGATTCCAGTTTGATCAATTGTGAACGCCTTCTAAAAGCTTTAAAGATTATGAGTGATTAAATAACTAAGTTGTCTGTAAATTTGACATTAGTGTGAGAGTCACTTAGGAATGTTTAGTCTATTATTTTACCTATGAAAGCAGGTATGACATCATATTTTGTGATGTCATGTATTTTGAATGCCTGCAGAAACTTCAATCTCGACATCTATGATCACAACTTTTCACTGTGGGTGTTAGACTCAGGCAAGGGCATTAATTGCTGCTGGATTTGGCAGTTTGGCATAGTGGTTTCACGAGGTGGTCCTAATGACATTTTGGGTGCCTGTGAAAAAATTTCAAGTGCCACAGTAGTTGTTACATCCTTGGATGTTTACACTGAATGGCATGCTTCTGTTCAATGTATTGACCATGCATGATAATATTATATGTGTGTCTATGTTGCAATTTTCCCACTTTCTACCATATGTTTCTCAATCCAAAAGACATTCTTTGAATTTAAGAAGATCCTGTGTCATTTTAGTGCTTCAATTTTGCTGACATGTTTGGAAATTTCTCTGATTTGTACATAGGTTTGTGAATCATTAAATTTGTTCAGTTATAAGAATCTTTTGCAGTAATTCTGGTTCAATGGAAAAAGAGATGGTGTTTCTTAGGAATGGAATGTCCATGTTTAGCCCTGTTTTTGTTTCGCTGAGACATTTCGGTAATTTTTTTGCTGAGAGATTTTAGTAATTTGTCTCCCAGTTATATTTAAAACTTGCTGTAGCAGTTTTCATTAGCCTATATTTTCAGTCATTCTGACTAAAATGACTTAATTTTTTTTGGTCATTTCAAAACATTTGGTCTATGACTGAAAAAAAACAGGCTTAGTCCAAACTTTGAACACTTCTATCTCACAAGCACTTCAGGTCATATTGTATAATGTTCAACAAAAAAAATTGTATGTGATACTTTACTGTGTTTTTAATTGTTACATAGATGGAACAATACTAAATAGTTTTACCACTAGGTATCAGTGCTGGAGACATGAGAGTGAGACCATCATTCTAAATACCAATTCCTAATGCCACCAAAACATGCTATGTGTGCCTGGCCATTTAAATGGACTTAAGGTCTTTTCTCTGGTCATTTTTTTTCAAGCAATGTTCCCATCAAAAGAGATTTTTCAAACCAATAAAACAGTGTATAAATTTTTTTATTATTTTCTTACATCAAAAAATTCATTTGATTTTCTTATCAAATCAAGAACTTTTAACCAGAAATAATTAAAAGTAACTAGATCTCAGTCACAACGTTCTGTTGTATTATCTGAAAGCAGTGTTGAAACATCTGATTTTTTTAACAGCTGCACCTCAGGCTGAGTTTTAAAATTGCAAAACTCAGCCTGAGGTGCAGTTGTTAAAAAAAGAACGCCAGCACGTTTTTAAACGCCAGGAGGCTGAGTTTTAAAATAGCGATTAGGATGTCATTTTGAAAAGTCCAGACTGTCAAATCAAATAGAAATGAGTAACTCTTATTTCATGAGGCTTTTATTATGTGGTCAGTCATACAGAAAATCAATCTGAAAATGTACAAGTCCAAGCTTTTTTCTTTCCAAATGCATAAAAATAATTTATTACCCTGGTTTGTGCAATGTGTAACTCGTAATTCATGTGGGCTGTAATTCTTGCATTGCATTCATGCCTTGCTTTAAATTTACATTTGTTTTCGTTCTGACTTCTAATGTCCGCAAAAATTTTGATCAGATGTGGGGAATAGTTTTGGATTGGATAAATGAAACTTTTTATGTTACTGAAAACATGCATAAACAGTTGAATCTGCTTATGTAAAAAGTGAGTTGCTTAAAAAAGCTTGTTATTGCCACAATTTTTGTGTCTTATATGTTTCTTTTCAAGTTAATGGCCTGTACGCATTTGGCTTTAAGTTTTACTCAGCCAGATTTAATTGATCACCCTGAAGTTTAACTTTGATTGCCTTTTCAAATTTGCAATACACAGGTTGTATTCAGCATTTGCAGGAAATAGTTTCTAACAGAAGATTTATCCTTCGTGTGACAGTTTGATATGTCCTACGTTAAAGCGTAGGTGTTTTGTACTAAGTTTCATTATTTAAAAATTACACAACTGCAAAAATATTGTCTTTTGACAGAAACAGCAGGATGAGCCTAAACAAGAAACGGAGACAATGAAGGAAGATGCCAAAAATGAAGGAAAAACAAATGAGCATGACAGTAACAATGCCCGTGGTGATGATGGTGGTGGTGGTGACGATGAGGCTGATGAAAGTGAAAGTGACAGTGAAGAGGAGTTGCCGCGTAAGGATGTTAGATTTGTTATAACCTCAAGGCATGATTCTGATTTTTTAGATATGCATGATTAGGTTGTACGCGCTTGTAAGTGGTTTTTGTTGTATAAGACCTTGAGTGTTTAGTAGATTTACGCAGAATGCGTCATTTCTGCAGCTGGTTTGTTGGAAAAACCCATTGAAATTTTGCAAGATAAACGGGAAAGAAAGAAAGTTACGAGATTTGTTCCTGACGATAACCACACGTTGGCTACAGACAAGAAGAAGCTTGAAATCAAGGAAGGGTACGCATGTATATTATTTGGTGTATTAGGGATGCGTGTGCATGTGTGGTTTGTCAACCAGGAATGGTGGTATAAGATCATCAACAAGTATTTTCGTGTACTTAATCATACTCCTCGTTTCCTTGTGTCAGCTCTGGAGTGAAACTGAGCGAGCATCCAAGAGTGGAGTGGTATTTGCAAAGAAACAGAGCGGAGGATCTGAAAATTGTTCACAAACTGTTTTTCGGTGTCTTTGGCGATGTAAGTACTTTGATCGCTTTCTGAGTCACATGTAAAAATGCACAGGACATTATCTTTGAGGTTTTGATTGGTTTGCATGTAATGTTTGCGGTGTTGGCTTGGTTGGAACGTAATGCTCACCGTTACTACCTGAGCAGAGGTGAATAAACTGTTTTTTTCTGTATGCATTTTCCCAAACGTTTTTTCTGTCCATATTTTCTACAATCTGTTAGTGAACATTCACAGGAAGTTTTTCATAGAAAAAGCGTCTGTTCCAAGCGCAGAGCTTTACCATTTTACGCAGACCTGGTTGCTCCGCGTTGCCTGCTTTCAGTTAACTGCACCTCCTTGGCACTGTGGAACACTTAAATTGTCGCTCGACTGTGTTCCATCTTTCGTCTTAAGCAGTGCTTCCCTAACTTTTTAGGGCATTTCCCACCTAATTATTTTAAGTGAATGGCGTCCATCTATAAAAGATGTATATTTTAAAATCCAACTCCTCTATGAGTGAATAAAGCCTTTTTCGACCATTGAAATTCATCCTTAAATTGTCCCTCTTCGACGTCGAATTACGCCAATGTAAGGCGTGCGTCCCATGTTGGGAATAACTGACCCAGAGGCTGTGACGTTGACAACCTGAAATCATATCCATGTTTACATAGTCGTTCAGTGTGCTTGGTTTTACAAGTCGCGAAACGTTACGTAGTTGTGCATTCCCGGAGTATAGTTTGGGTGGTCACCCATTCCAAACGTGCTTTGGATGGGAATAGCTTTCGGGTCCTTTCACCGAAGTTTTTTTACCTGACAGATATACACTTGCAAGAAAAACATCCGAAACTTCACCGGCTTTGCTTTCTCCAAAGACTCATCCGAATATCAGAAGAAGGAAGATTACCTTGGGAAGTGCGTGGGTTGTTTCTGTGATTCTGACGAGACATTTGCGTTTCACTTGCCGGACATTTTTCGCTTATTTTTCAAGGTTTACGTTGGACAATTTGAAATGGGCGTTGACTATTTGCGACGTTGAAAAAAAGAAGGGCTTAAAAGAAGATCTAATCAATGCACTTTTAGAATGGTGCTTGTGTCCGAAACCATCAGGAAAGGTATGTTTTTTTTATCAATAAAGTTGGACAGCTTGTTCATTATCTCAGTTGTAAAATGTTCAGCGCGTCTTCAGATTTTGAATAAACCATCTCGCGTGAAGCCAACATCTGAAGTGCTTTTATATTTACCTCATTGAGGTGTTCGAACCAGGCGCAAGATTTTACCAGGCGCAAGTTTGCTCGGCTCCAGTTCTGAGGGGCGATGCTGAGTGAAGAAGCCAACGACGCTCACGATATTTAACCAATGCTCGCGTGCTTGAGTTGATTTTAGAAAGCAACTTGTTTACAGTAACGCCGGGAAAGTCGTAAAAATTATTTCGATTGTTGTACAGCAGTGGTTCTCAACTTTTTTTAGTAATGTACCCTTTGGGCAATATTTTGTGTATCAAGTACCCCTTGGATCAGTTTTTTTAAGGAAAATGTTAGGTACCCGGTATGGACGTGTAGGGACCCAATTTCTCTGATTCTAGGGACCCGATTTTCTATTCTATCTTAAAAACCTTGCCCTTAACTGTTATCATGAGCACAATAATTAGAATTGTACCTATAATTATACTTGTACGTTAAAATTTCATTATGAAGACTCGTAAAAATTAAGAACTTCGTGTGACCCTTGAAACACTTTTACGTACCCCCCATTTGAGACAAGGTTGCATAGAATTGTACTGAGTCTTGCTGCTGGCTTGCAAAAGCATTGTTCGACAGTGATTTACGTACAATGAGTTAATTTTGATCTTCAAAAGTTTTTGACTATCATTTGGAAAAAAGGTGTAGTTGCACGAGTTGCTTTTTTCTTGATTAAATTGCCCAAGGGACGAAAGGATTGTTTTTCTCAATGTTGGGTCCAAATTATTTCAGAAACAATAAACCTTTTATCAATTTACCTTCAATCGAGTTTTTTTGGGCATAGACCGAATTTTTTTAATGACCAAAAAAGTAGGCAATTCGGTCCTAATGTCTCAAAATGAAGAAGAGTGAAAACTGTTACGGCAAGTTTTAATACAACGCCTAAGCGAAATAAAAACAGCCTTCAATACTTGCAGTGGAAGTGGCATCAATGAATTCTATGTGAAAGTGCCATCGTCAAAGTTTTTTCTATGCACATAATTGTGTGTGACGTGTAATCGTTTAAATTTTGTCATTGCTTTTCAATACCCCTGTTGGCATGCACCATTGTTATGTTGCTAATCATGCATAATTGAAAAATGACAGTCATTCCATTTGGTATATCGGGACGATTGCTTCTTCCATCTCCTAAAGCAATGGATCTCAACCGGGAGTCACTTTGCTCACTGAGGGAGGAATGCTTAATTCCTGGGAAGGAACTTTCCAGGGGTGAAATTGGGGACATCCTGATAAGATGTTATTTTTCTGCTTCCGCAAGATCTGACAATTGTACCAATTTTGAAGCTTTTTCTTCTAGCTTGAGTTTCGTAAAGTAATATATTTAAAAAGCAGCTCATCTTGTTGGAATGACATTGTTTTGGGAGTAAATAGATAAAACGAAAGAATTTATTTACTTTTACTGACACTTTCGGTCGAACTGTAAACTTTCCGTTGTAAGCTACTTATCCTGAACAGTGTAAACGCGCATTATCAGAGAAAGTCATGTACGGTAGCTCGTTCAATAAACTTGTTAACATGCAATAAAACTCTTTTGTAATGCTCGTCTCGACACTTATATTTTTCGTGATTTATGGTGGGGAGTAAATGAATGAATGTGTTGGGAATTTGTTAAGGAGGAAACAAAACAACGTTGAGAACCATTGCCTTAAAGCATACTATATAAAGCAGTCAGCTCGTTATTATTAAACCAATTGGGAAGGATGTCATGCCACTGGCGTAGAGAAAAAAACGAGTAGGTTGGTTTGCTGTGTCTGTTTAGGTGCTAGTTTTTCAATTAAATGAGCTGTTTCACGCTTCATGAAAAGGTAGGAAAAACCTGCATTTGAGGAAAGAAGAAGAATGAAAAATGCCATCAAAATTTTTTACATTCCGCAAACGCCTGTGGTGATTAAAATACGCACGTTACTTCGAAAAAATTTTGAGGCCTATTCGAAAATAATTGCTGCTTTGTTAACCTTGACAATAGGTGTTAGTTGAGTTCAATTTCTTTATCCACGCCTTTTGTACTCCCTTTGGAGTGTCTCTGGTGATCTGCGGCGTCTATCCACGCTTGCTTGCGCCGGGAGTTACGCGGCTACTTTCGTACTGAATGCTGCATTGATGGAAAGTCCGTGGCAGCGTTGCTCGTGAACCTTATCCCTGCTCACAGCCATTAACATCCAGCAGGAGGCTCTGCTGTTTTTCAAATCTTCGAAATGACCCGACCGGGAATCGAACCCAACCCGCTAACTTTGTTATACACAGCCCACTGTGCACCACAGCAGATGTCGTGCTTGGTAAAGTCAAGTTTTGAAGGGTATAAGTACGAGTGAATACATCTAGTTAGCTGTTTCGTTGTACGTGACTCCCTTAACGTTTTTTGTAGCCTTTGCCAGAGAAGAAGGCGAAAAAACAACTGAAGGTTTTAAAGAAACGGAAACGAAAGGCAAAAACGTCGAAAGCAAAATCCAAAGAAGCGGTTGGTCGAATTTGTTTAAATCTTCGATCGCGTGGCTTCTAATGCTCGCTCTGTGGCTCAGCGTTAAGAAATACTTTTTGTGTAATAATGTACATAAAGGTCGCTCTTAAAGTTGATCTGTACGTATGGCCGAATGCGTAATAACTTTGGATAAAGTTGAGTCGCGACTAGGGATAGGGGTGTGCATTATGGAACATCTAGCGCAGCGGTTCTCAACTCATTTTGAAACCCGCACCCCGTCCGGAAGGAAAAATCATTTTTGCACTCCCTGCACCATTTGTTGTATTGTTTTTGGTATTATCAGAGAAGTTCGCACCCCCAATTGAGAACCGCTGGTTTAGAAGTTTGGAATATTCCGGAATCTTTATTTTGAATCCAGAATATCGAATCCTATTCCGGAATAACTTGTTAGGAGCAAAATGAACTGATCGCGCAGAGGTTTAGAACCCCGCCACTGCCGTGAAGTTGTGTTGAGTGTTTCTTTCTCTCACTCAGGAGCGCAAAGAGTGCCACGCAAAATTTATTGCGACTGCAAAACTTATTGACACCATTCGTTTTGCCGACTAGGCAATTTTTTCACGTTTATTTGATCCAAATTTATTTCGAATCTAAATTCTCGAAAACACTCTGATTTTTGGATCCGAATACTGAAGGATTCGAATCCATAGGATTCGATGTTCCATTATGTGCATCCATAGTCGCACCCATGGTCTTAATGTCTCTGCCGGTTACATAATTATAAATTAACTTACAAACACTAAGTCTTAAAAGTATATCAACGGATTTTTTGCATCCTTAAGTGTGGAGTAAGCGTTTTGCTTGGTAAAGGTTTAATTAAGCAGTTTATTTTTTTTTAGGTTACACTTCATGTGCTTCCATAAATATTACATTCCTATTGCATTTTCTTAGTGTTTTCAGAAACTACAGTACAACAAACTTCTATTTGCAAAATATAGCAAATACTAATACTGTAGTGAAATTTGTTGATGACGTTGACCCAAACACGCTCGACCTGCGATCGGCTTAACGCCCGGTTTCGCCTGACGTTTTACAACATATTGTTGTACAGTTGTTGCACTGCGTACATATTGTTGCACACTCGTATGTGCTCATGAAATTTCGTTTTGAAATTCGTCTGCACAGATTTGCTTGAGTCTTATTCTCTTCAGGTGAACAACTCCACAGTCGCGTCCGATTTGTCGTCGGATTCCGAGGTAAGCTTTCGGTTTCGGGCGTATTTATCAGGGATCGTACGGAGTCTGGAAAAGTATGGGAAAACGTTCAGACATTTTCCAGCCTGAAAAAGTTTGGAAAAACAGTTTTTTAGTCTGCTAGGTATAAAAAAAGAAAATAATTTTCCAAACTTGATCTTTTGGCATGCATTCTGATAATATTTTATTCTGATATTACCAACAATATCGATAAATTTTTACTTTAACTTTGTTACCTATCATAGTGTTTGTATTTCACCTGGGCATGTCATTCGAAAAAAAGGTATATTCGAGAGTGCGTAGGAACCTTAATTTATTTATTTCATTATCTGCGCCGTTTTTCTTGGGCTTCTTTTGTCCACCGCTTAATGTTCAATATGTAGGACGACAAACCGAAAGCGAAAGTTCCCAAAGTAAAGTCGCCAAAGCGCAAACCCGCTTCGGCGAATGCTACAAAGAAGAAGCCGCAGCAGGCGGCGAAGAGAAAAAGCGGACCGACCGCCGGGTTGCCGAAAAAGATGGCAAAGATAAAGATAAGTGAGTCGGGGATAGTTTTTGCGGCTTTACGACTGCTCTTGTCGTATGTTAGTGGCTTAGCGCTGACATTAAAAGTAGTGGCGAAATGGTTCCTATTTCGTTACCTCCTGTTGTGCTTTCAGAATCTCCGAAGAAAGTCGGCGATGCCGATGATTCTGACGATTCCGACGCGCCCTTGCAGAAGAAGAAAACTTTCCCTACTGTAAGTAGTAGTAGTCCACTTGTAAAATCCGGTGTTACCCGATGCGGAGGTAGCCGCCTAATAACCTTGTAAATAATTTCAGTCCTTTTTTCCCCTTTAACCGATTCAGAGCGTCGTACTGACACAGACCAATGTCTGGTCTGTCTGTGTCAGTGAGAACCCTGATTTCCTCTTCCACCTGCCTTTTCCATGTTTTCTTGGTGGTCCTAAAAAGTGCAGTGTACTTTCGGTTTCGGTTGGTTGGCAATTGTGGAAACCTTAGCGTTACTGCGGTCTGCATAACACATGGCCTATGACATTCAAATGTACTTACGCGACCGGATGCCCTGACTTCGTAGTGAGTTTTTCGCTGCTTTTTGAAGAAGTTGCTGAGCAGTGTGGTGAAGTGTTCAAAACAAGAGTTCTTTCCCACTGCAGTTTCAAACACACTAACCATTAAAATCAGATGTACACGGTTAAAGCGAGGCCCTCGCAATACAATGTTTGTTAATTTAGCTTCAAAATATTCACATGCCACAGGCAATTTCTGCACCTGCCGTCAGTAGCGACAAAAGGGCAATTGTCGCCATGTGCACTCGTGTTGGTTGAAAATTATTAATGGTTTTTAATTTTGACATCTATTAGTCTTTTCGTGTGAGCGTTTCCGGTAGACTTCAAGAGGGTTTTGTATAAGTTATAAGGAAGAAAGGATAATAGCTCCACCGCTGATTTTACCTTTTANTTCAAGCTGATAAAAATTTTCTTTTTTGTTGTCCACGAAACCTCAGGCTTCGTTAGCGAGTCACCAGGTGGTGCACGTTCGCGACGGTCGTGAAAANCGCGCCGTCGAGCGGTCGTTCCGCGTTGACAGGCGGATTAGACGTAAAAAAAGCGAGTTCCGTGTATACACGGGCGTAACGAGGGGGGTGGGCAAGGGGGACGCAATCCCCCGGGCACCGAAAAGTCTAACAATGTCACAAGTACTTTCTTCAATACAGCACATTTGCTTCTGAAAGACCTCAAGGTCGAACATGGGGGCGCCAAACTTGCTCCTTGGCCCGGGCGCCATCAAACCTCGTTACGCCCCTGCGTGTATATACAGCGGTGTAACCACTTCTGTGTTTTCCAAGCGCAAAAAAGGTTTGTTCATTGATCTGTGGAGGTTGCGCGATGAAGCTCCATTTGTTATATGTCTGCAACATTGAAAAGAACTGATTAAAAGTTGAATGTAACCATCTGAAGTCAAAATCGCACGTGACGTTTTCCTCGTAATATACATAAGGATGTTTACCTTTGAAACTGCGCTGCGTTATCACGTAATCTGCATCTTGCGTTTTTCTACTTTTCAGCATCTGGTATACCCGGCACTCTGTAGTGGCGGAGCATTGGTCGAGGCGCATTTTGAAAGTAAAACGCTCAACTTCATTCCCGTTGCTGACTGCATGTCCCGGATTGAGTTTCACAGTCACTCTTCGTTGCGTGGGTGTCGAGCTTTCAAACTTATTATAGATCAGTGTTTCTCAACCAGTGACCGCCACAGTGCAGTTTTCCGAGCGAGCCAGGGAGCTAGATGAAAAATATGTTGGAAACTTGGGATACAGTAATATCTAGACATCTCATCTATATAGCGTGGGAACACATAAATTTATTAACCTTACAACACAGCTCCGTCAAAATCGTTAATTTCGTTCTGATTTCTCGTTAAATGTTCTTCAGAACAAAGCTGCCTGTATATGCGCGCACAGAATTAATAAAACTGGATCATTGTGTTCAGCACTAAGTTTCCCACCGAATTGCATATAAGAATAAATTGCTACTTTAGAATAATGTGTGCTTCTTTATGCGTATAAAAGCGTAGCCTATGCTAGCAAGATAGTAGACCACACATTTTTTACCCAGTTCCTGGAAAAAAGAAAAAGGTTGAAAAACACTGGTATAGCTGGACGAAAACTTTTGGCGTTCAGATTTAATTTTGAGTCGCTGGTCTTGTGTAAAGAGTTGAATTTTAGCACCAAGTTTATTTCCAAGTTTGTCTTCAGAAAAAGGAAACTCAGGTCTTCGCTGCAGAATGTAAGGTTTTTGACCGACCAACTATACTTGTCTGTGCAGAATGCTCAGATCTACGCAGCGGTGGAGAAAATCCTGAAAGGCGCAAACCTTGAAGAAATCACGATGAGGAATGTGTGTTTGCAAGTATACAAGCTTTATCCCGAGTTCGACCTCTCCGAAAGCAAGCCGTTCATTAAGGAATCGGTCAAAAAGGTTAAGATCATCTTGAACAAAATTCCTTTGAACGGAGTTGTGCTTTTACTTGATAACAGCTAGCAGATGCAAAACACAGTGCAATGTGATATTTACAGGTTAATATTTTTTAAAAATACAGTAGAATTTGCCTAATTCGTCACCTCAAGGGGATTAGAAAAAAGTGAAGAATTATGCAAACAGGTGAAAACTTCATCATAGAAGCTGGTATACTTTATTTATCATAGTAACTCGTATACATAGTGCTCTTATTTGCAGTAAATGCAAGTGTATGACGTTAACGGTTGAATACAACAATTAATTCCTTTGCTCTATCTGGACTCCTCCATTTAATCAAGCACCTTTTAAATCTTTAACAAATGTTTCCGCGTTCTCTCAATGGGGAGTCGGGTCGCGCTTCGAACCTCGTGTATAAATTCGATAAACAAATTGCGAGGTGCAACAATTCTCAGATAAAGA
>JGI24158J21664_10010830_pt1 | contig 12144 bp, 5 predicted proteins | sample Ectturendosymbi3_FD_21664 | JGI IMG/M metagenome (IMG submission 21664) | reverse complement strand
AAATCAGCAATAAAATGTTCTGCATTGATGCCATTAATTTTTCTAACTTTTCTTTTAGAATATACTTTCTGAGGTGATATTTTTTTACTAATTGCAAAAAGTGGTAAATGATCTGAAAGATCATCTATTATTTTACAAGAAACAATGCTGGATTTAACATCATTGGTGTATATGTGATCAATGACAGTAGTTGAATGTTTAGTTATTCTAGTTGGTTTATCAATAAGCAATTTACAAGATAGACTATGAAGCATATCAACATAATCTGTAACACATTTGACCTTGTAATAGTGCATTAAATTAATATTGAAGTGACCACAGACAAAGTATGTATACTTTTCATCACCATAGACAAAGTATGTATACTTAACAGTGTCTTTTTCAGTGATTTCATTTTTGTTCTGTTATGGTCAACAAGTTATAATACTCTTTCTGCTGATGAAGAAGAATGTGGCTAAACCGTAAGTTTGGTCATAAAACCACGAAGTATTCCAAAATTCGAGTTATCTCAAGCGTCTTTGATACCACGCAGAGAATACCAGAAATCACAAATAGATTTGGTTGACAAGGAGAAACCTTTGAACCAGGGGTCTCCAAACTACGGCCCGCGGGCCAAATCCGGCCCGTGAAGCCATTCCATCCGGCCCGCGAAGCTAATAATGAAAAAATAATACATTTATGAAGCATTTCTTGATTCGGTAGAATGTAACATATCACAGAACAATTACGTTAAGTAAGATGTCAGGCCCTCGAAATGTTGTGTAATAGCTTAAGTGGCCCTCGGACAAATAAGTTTGGAGACCCTGCTTTAAACTGCCAGAATAGCCTATATTCATCGTCCAAAAACATCCAGCTCATCTTCAAGCACAAGATGAGGAAAATGTAGGGCCGCATTTGTTGTTGAGCTATGACTTTTTTGAGATCTTGATCTGAAGCGGGATTTAAATTTATGACGAGTAGTTCAGAGAGCTATTGTGTGCATATTTTGGTCACTGTTGCAGGATGAGAATCATCTGTATATGGTTAAATTCCGAAACCTTAACTGCTGCGTTACTTCCACATGTTGTAGCGGTCTCGATGTAGGATTAGAAGCATGTGATTGTTTTCTCACGAAGACAAAACTGAAAATCGCCCGAGGTGGTTTCGTGATCATTCAAAGAAGTTAGCAGCATTCAAAATCGTACGTATGCTGTCAACTCAACCATTCTACGCTAAAATGAAGTTGGGCGATATTCAGATGGTCATTAAGAAACCTACCTTGTCGCTTTTGCATTTTTAAGCTATTCAAAAAAGCAGAATATTTCCAACACATTCAAGGTTTTTCAGCAAAGTCCAACATGGTCTTTGTTTCCGTAACATTACCTCAAAAAGTTTAACAAAAACTACATTCCTTGTTCTTCACCCGCTTGCGACTTCACTAACAAAACAAGTCGTTGACACTCAAAATCTGGAATGATTAAAAATACAAAAAATTCTAAATCAAATATTTCTGAACATGCGTGAATAAACATTATTTTTCATCGTTAAGTTTGTTTTTCAAACATACAAATAAGAAGCAGGTTTCTCGCGCTTTTTGATGCGGGTGACTTTATATTGGGATACTTTGTTTGGCATCCTAATTACCCCTTTTCCATACCAAACGTGCTGCCTCAATTTTGAAAAGTGTGTTGCGTTATTGCTTCAAAATTTTTAAATATTTCAAGTTGGAATCACTTTCATTTAAATCGGATGCATTTTGGATGATTTGGATGATCCTGAAAAACATTACCAAATACAAGCAAATCCATCAAAAATGTCACAAGCAGGCATGGGGTAATCGTAATCGTCACTCGATAAATCGATTATAATTGATTACAGTTTTTTGAGTAATCGTAATCGAATGAACTGACCAAAAATGAAATGTAATCGTAATCGATTACATTGCTAATTTAATCGTAATCGACGATTACTTTCGCGTTAAACTTGGTAATCTTCACCCTATATGACTGTGCGATGAACCGCGGTTGTGGTGGCTGGGTTTCGTCCTCTATCATTGTTTGTTATGGTTATGTCTCAGGGGAGGCTAATTACCCATATATGTGATTATTCAGACAGTCCAGGGGCAAGCAAAGCGTTTCTAGGTAATTCTCGCTTTGTTCCAGCTAGCTTTCCTGTTGGCCGCCAGAAGTAATGTAGTGAGTCTAATTTAGCCAGACGTAGGAAAAAAATAGAAGCTCTTCTTAAAACACGGATTGACACGTCGGCAACAGAATAACGGGACATTACGAGGAGAGGTTCTCGTTTCATTTATATATGTATTCAGAGTGAACTTACGAATATAAGTGCTGGAGTAGGCTATGCATATAATTGATACATAATTTATATACAGTAAATTAACTTTCTTTCAAGGGAATAATGTACTTTGATTCAAGTCGAAAGTACCTTTCCACAACACTGATAACTAGCATGTCAACCGTGATCCAGCAGATAATGGTAAAAAAATCTCAACGAACTCTGTGGCATTTTGTTAACAATTAACTATTGGTCCAATAGACAGATGCCGAGCTATATTGGCATCACTGTTCATTTCCTTTCAAATTTAAAGCTGCACATTTCTATGTTCACTTGCAGACGATCGTAACCCGCAGTTAGAAGAAATAGTCAGCAATTTCAAAATTCCTACAAACGAATTTTCAGCGTTGCTGGACAAATGTTCAAGCCTGATGGATGTCGTTTACCTGATAAAACATTTGAAGCGTTGGTGTTTATCAACTGTAAAAAAGATTTTAAATATTGATTATTTTTGTTTAATCAATATTTCAAAGTGTTTGTTGCAGTGGAGTAACGGACGGGAGGGAAGAGGGGAGATTTGACACCCCTGGCCACATGAATGTAAAAACCACTCTCACACTTAACTTATATTTCCGTTTTAGTATCCTTTTAATAGGTTTTTAGTACTGTGTTGTCTCTGCGTTTTTAGGAGTATTTTCCGTTGATTTGGGATTTTAGTATGGCCACCCACACCCGGATTCACCATCATTTCTTAAGTGTTTTTCTGTATGTTGTCTAGTAGGTCCCTTACAGAAGCCAGTGGGCCTCTTTCAGATAAGTTTTTCCTCCAGCTCAAACCTCTAGTTACGCCACTTGTTTGTTGACTGCACGAATATCTCAGCAAACAATCAATGTTTTTCTCTTTTTCCGGTGCTTGATCCTTACAGATTAGTAATTTTGTTTATTGCATTGATTCATATCGTATGTTGTCCGAAAATATATTTACATAAAACTATGCATATTTACATAAAACTATGCAATATATTTACATAAAACTATAATCGTAATCGATTACATTGTGATTTTGTTTATTCGTTATCGTAGTCGAGCAAGTGGCAAGTAATCGTAATCGATTACATTTGTGCTGTAATTGTCCCATATCTGGTTACAAGGCTCAGACACACTAAGACGCTCAAAATTAATTAGATTGAAACCCTTCAATTGTAGCAAACCAGTTGGCGCGATCAAATATCTTTTTGACAAAATGACAAAGTTACAAAATTTCCAAATATTTGGTTACAGCAAAACCAAAGAAAGCAAACAGAATCACAATCGTAAGTTAAACACTTGCGTGAACGCCATCAGTTTCAGGTTTGGTAAAGTTCATCCAAGACTTTCGATCATAATCCTAAATCAGGGTTGGACAAGTAGCGTCACGCGGTCCACATCTGGCCCGTCAAAGCGTTTACAGTGGCCCGAGGAAGAGTTTAGGAAAAATCTTCAAATCTTAAATTTCTTCCATTTGTAACAGTAAATGTTAGTGCAGAGGGAAACTTCAACCGAAACTCGTTTCTAGTTCCCGCGTCTTGTTTCTGTTTCCTTTAAAAGGTACGGCCCATCCGCCAAGTGCGGCCTTTTGAAAAAAAAGGGGCCCGAGCCAAATTAATTGCCCACCACTGCCCTAAATTATTCAATTAAAGATACATGCTACTGGTAACCCAACGTGTGCTTTAGGTACCTGCAATGAAACTGCTGAATACCGAAAATGATTTTCAAACTTTTGAAAGCAATATTAACATAATCGTAACCTAGCGGACCAGCGGGTCTTCCTATTTAGAAAATAAATTGTAACAAAATATAATAAAAAGGAAGAGTTTGTGCTGAACGCAATCATCAGCAATCGTTGGTTGGTTTTTTAAAACTAAGAAACGCTATACATTGCTAAAAGCAGAACGAAGCAGTACCAGTGCACTAGCACGCTTTCAAGGCGGCCACAAACGAACATCCATGACGAGCAAGGTGAGTCAAGCACCATGAACCACGGAATGCTAAGTACGTAATCAACGAATTAAGCGCAAGCGCAGGAATTTTATCACAGTTTACTGCTCAGACGCGTTTCTTGTTTTGTTGAAATTTAGGTTGAGAAAACAATGGATGATCTTGTTTTGCTATTCACTATTTTTTCGATAAAATAAATAGTATTTTGGGATATTATTACAGAAAAAATTGATCTGCAGGGACTCGAATTTTTCCCAAAGAAAAATTTTTAAGTATGTCACTGAACGTAACTCGAGCTCCACCGATAAGACTTTTTTGGACTAATACCGAAAAGTAATCTCTTGTGTAGGCCTATGTGCCTGCGCTCAGATCTCACAAGTGGGTAAACAACGATACGCGACTCATTACTAACAGAAACCACCACTTCACCGTGATGAAGAACCATACAACATCGAATTCTGCGCAAACCTTGGTCATTGAAACAGTCAACCATCGCAGAACGTACATTGATTAGTTGGCAGGTGTTCATCTGCTTACCGCTCAAAAGTCTGCAAGTGAACGCTACGTCATAAAGCGGCTTATTGCGCATCGGTCTGTTTATTACGCATTGCTTGATATAGCCGGCAGGCTCGGGTCGTAAAGAACACGACAGAGAATTTGCGTTAATCAATCAGAGACGAAGTATCAACACGGGTTTCCGAACACCCCGTACAGAACAATAGCGTAGTGACTTTCATGATCAAATGTTACCGTATTTTATCGGCAATATCGCCATATCGGTCGATAAATATTGGCATGCCGGTGCATCGATCAGCTCGAAACGTCACTAAAATCGTTTGAAAATCATCAGGACATAAACTTCTATATATCCAAGAAGTTGAATATTTTAATGCAGGAAATGTAACCGCGACACCTGTATTTGTCTCAACAAGATTTTTCGACATGTTGCACCAGTGAAGATTTAAGGACTGAATATTTTTACGCATGAAAAAGACTTAAAAAGAGACATGCAATTTTATTCTTGATATGGACAAAGCTATGAATCACAATGGAAATTCCAAAATGAATTCACCGGTGTGTGAAATTCATAGCGATCTTTCGAAACTAATTTGAAAACGAAATCAACCTACAACACTTTTGCTACGAAATGATCCTCACCGGTTTATCATGATTCACAATATCAAAAAGACATTCCTCTTAAGCTTGCATAACGATAGACACAATTTGACGAGACAGGCTTTAGTTCAGAAAGACGACTATCATCGCAAATTGCTGTATTCATAAGTCAAAGTAAAACATCTCCGCACAACTTGGGGATAGATGCTTCACGAAATAAAAGCACAATATATAAATGTTGAACTCATACCTAGTGACAAAGTTTTCAGGAGAAAAACTTAAAAGATTCAACCCACAATTTTGAAACATGACCTTAAATAGAAAATCCTTGCACTGGTGCTTTCTTGTTATTTCCAACAAATCACACCACAGATATTGGGAAAAACATTGAAGTAAATGCATAGGTTAATTTTGTCACAAATAAGATTCGTTGTCTCTCTGAACTCAGTGTTTGAAATAACATATGTGAACGGTAATGACAAAGAGCGATTCAACTTTAAAGAATCTTTCCTTGCGCAATGTAAATCCCTTTCGATGTCGCTTTCACTTTTATTAGTAAATTCTAGATTTTTCAGAAGTACAATTCAGCTAGAAAGGAATTTTATTTTTTCGTGTCAGAAACTTATTTGATGAAATCAAAGAATGAATATTTGTCTGTAAAAGTTTCGACATCACGACTTACTAGCGTAAAGATGTTATAGGTGTACATACTCAAGATTTGATAATCTTTTTGTTGTCAAATTCACTCCAGGTCTGAAAAGGCATTGCATAAAATTTGCAACAAAGCTCCAGCTTAGTCAATCCGAAGGGCCAAAGACCGATGAGACGATGGTCAAAAACAAACAACGTCTGGCAACATAACCGAACTTCAAATGCTGCAGAAAATAAACTACGACAAAATCTACCGAATTCGCAAGTTCATTTGGTTAAAAATGCAGTGGAATATGTACCTTAATTCAAAAAACTGCGCTATGGCAACAGCTGCGGGTATAGTTCGTTGTGAATTTTAGGGAAAAAATGACACAAAAAATATTCTAAAGGTCTCTGTGGTAAGTATTTTTTCACTGCAATTGTGCTTTCAAATTTCATGAAGTTTTGTTATTTTGCTCTTAGCGTAAACGAAAACACGATCTACAGCGGAGTTTGCCTTTGTTGCTTCGCAGGTCAGATCTTGTTCTTTGGTTGGATGCAAAACCGAATCACTGTCTACATGTTTGGTTATAACGGTAGCAGACAATCATCAGCCCTTTTCAGTTCATTCCTTCAGCTGTATTCAAGATTTCACGCGCAATCTGAAATGAATAAATTACTGCTCTCCATTTGTCCACAGTCAGTTAATTGCTCTTTTCTTGCAGCTGGGCAACAAGGCAGTTTTTAAAATAAATTGTGTCTATGTCTTTTGCAGCAAAGTAGTGAAACGCGACAAAAGAGCACACAGATGAAAAACAGTAATGAACAGGTACTTTTCTCCAAACTGTAGAAACACTCCTGAAAGATTCTATTTGAATAAGAGCTGATGATGCCTACTTCGTAGGCGAAATATATACTCTGTAAGATTTTACTGTCTGGTTCTTTGCTAAGAAAGGATTTCTTTCCTTAGACAACATTCCTGAACATAAGAATAAATTGTAGATGAGATTTGATATTTCAATCCTTGACCGAAGGAGTGTTTACGAACTTGAGAAAAGATGCAAAAACAAAACGTGAATAACCATAAAATGGGTAAAAACCTATCATTTTCTTGTTTTTTTCACGTTTCGTTAATTTTCCGCGTTTTTCAAACAAAACATAACTGAATCTCGCACCTGACGTATTAAAAATATTTATGCAAGTTTTTGTATCTCCTGTAATATATTTGTGAATAGACTACAGCAGCATATGCAAGCCAACTGTGAAGCACTAAAGCATGTCGGTAGTCCATCAAGTGCTTTAGCAGTACTTACAGCGTGACTCACGAAATGTGCTATGAATAAAGTGAAAGAAACCATTTTCAAGTTAAAGAGCAGACGTGTTTCTCACCACAGTCTGATAAAACACGAAAAACGTATTGTTAAGAAATTAATGTTTGACGTAAGAAATGCGCTATTGGCATGATTTTGAATATATTCCTTTGAAGGGGTATAAACACTGAAGTTACTATGCACGGGAACTCTTCTTTTTCGCGAGTTTTAACAACCTAACTCTTGTGTTGACGACCTTACCTTTCTTAACTTGCAGAAGTGTTTTATTGGAAATAACTTTTCAATGGTCAAATCCTAAACAAAGTGTATCTAAATATACAAAACTTTGTTTGACCCTTACTCATCAATTTTAACCACAATGTGTATTTTTTACCATTTACCAATCGCCATGTTTCCAATTATTCGGAAATCCAAATGAAAACTTTGAGGTATTGTAAATTTTTTTTTGCATAACGTAGAATCTAATCTGTTTTGCAAGATTTTCGTTTTCTCCATTGTCTTTTTTTGTGACCAACTGTCATGGAAACCATTGCAACGACGCCAACACTGCACAAAAACACAGTTAGAGCATTTAGGGCAGTGTTGCTGAATGAGGAAAGCGCTCGGAAGTTGAAAGTCACCAGTCAAAAATCACAGACATTACTTCAGGCAGTCTCAATGAAGTTGAGACTTACAAACAACCTTCGACTCTTACGCCACGTCGCCGTCACAACTATCGGGAAAATTTTAGTTGAAAATTTTAGGGAAATTTTTTCATCAGAAAATATAAAAGACTGTAGCTTGGAATAACTTTTGGTCAGTTTAGTTCTGGATGAACCCGAGTCTTGGATTTCATTAGTTCGTGGAAAGAAGAGTCAACCATGTTCAAGATTTATTTTTTCGTGATAGGAATCACGATTCTTATGGATCAGTGTTGCTTATCTTTTCGACAGCAAAGAGTCCTAATAGGGTTAAAGAAAATAATCAAGGAAGATTATAAATGCCGAGGACTGCATTCCAAACATCGTCGGTAGGTATGAAGAAAAATAGTTATTGATCATTCAAGTTATGAAAAAATTTACGGAAATGTATTTTGAAATTGAAAAAATTACGGACATGTCTTTTTAAATTTAAAAAAGCGTGTGAGCAAATAACCTTTTCTATTCGCACAAAAGGTTAAATTTTCGGTCACAAGTTTTTGGTTTGCTTACAATTAATCTCAGTTTGTTGTTTATATACGGTTTGTCTGTTAAGTATTTTTTTCTTGTCAGATTAATTGAATATAACTCGCCTAACATATGTTGTTTGTTTCTTGAATTATTGTATCAAGAATGTGCGCAACGGCATTCAGCACAGTTTAAATTGTGTTTTTTTGTTACAGCCATTTTCGCAACAAAACTAGTTGTGAATTTTGTAATGCAGATATGTACAAACGGTACCAATGTTATATAAATTTCAACATGAACTACTTGAATTTTAGCCCTAAGTGTTCATGAAATTTTACCTTTTATAATGCTAATACATTTGGATAATCAATTTATAAAATGCCTAATGTAATAATAATCAATGTTTTCAAGTTTTTATCTCGGCCGTATGAACCAAATGAGGTCAGATTGCAACCTATTCTTGATCATAATATGAACGTGTTGCTCTGATCACTCATTCCGGACAATTTGTGTTTTGCTGTTGAAAAGTGAAGGATATTCCGAATGCAGCGGTGCCCACAGAATGCAAAAACGAGAAATACACAAAGATGAATTGCTCAAGTGTTCCTGTGCACGCAACCTGCAGAATTTCGTGCAAAAACATTACTCAGTGAAGTTCGGATCTGATAATGATCAAGAAAAGCGAGACACAAACAAATGCAGCTCTCATAATAAAAATTTTTGCTCAACTGTTCTAAAATCTTCAAAACGACACCGACGTTTCAGCCAACCAACAGAAAGTCTTCGTTAAGGCGAATGAGAACGAGAAAAGGAGAGCGGCAGAATCCAACATACACGCGTGACTGCATTACTGCAAACAGAAATACTTTCGAAACAAAAATGTCCTTCAATGCACGCAATAAAGAACACATCAGCTATAAAAAAAACTTCATCCTAACAAAAGCGCGGTTGCCAAACATGCACTGGAGTTGGGAAACCGCATGCACTGGCCGAGATAGCAGATTGCTGCGTTTGAGAATGACTTTAGAAAAGGACGATTTACCGAATCGTTCTTCATCAATACCTCACTAAAGTCACAAATGAAAAATCTTCATAATTTCAGCCACAAACCTACAACGCAGTTTTTGGCTTTGCTTGATTGAATAAAGAATTGCATACTTTTTCTTCGTTTTTAGTTCAATTCACAGTTTATTTTCATCGTTCTTACTTCTGTTTCTTCACACCCTGCACTCCGCTATCTATACATTGACTTTTCAACGTGGTTCACGAGCGTTCGGTGATTTCTACTGTTTTCCTGTTCTCGTTGCAAGTCGCCCTGATGAAATCCTGCTATTAGTTGGCTGAAGTATCGGTGTCGTTTAAAATATACGACAGTGAGGAAAATAATTTTTTTATTGATGTCCTGTTGGCTGGTTCTGCGACATGTGAACAAATGCAACCCTCGTCTTACCAGCGGTATATGAGTTACAAATTTTCCTACGTCCCCATTAAAATATTTTGATTATTACTATGCCATTCCTGTAATAGACTTTTCATCATTTGTGGTGCCTCCTTTCGCTGCGTAGCCGTTTTATTCACTACATACCTATGGGTTTATGAATTATTGTCGTTATTGACTCCTTTGCATTGCCTTTGCGCGCAGCTTGTGCAAAAGCATCATGAATAATATATTTCTGATGGAATCCTACGAAGGCCTTTTCAACAGAAACAATGATCACTTGAGGTTAGAACTTAAGTCATCGAATCGTGGGTGTCCGAACAACGAAATTACATACTACGACCGAAATGACCTGAAGGTGGAAGATCGCAGCTTATCACCGTTTGAAGATTTTATTGATTTTAATCCTATCCGGTGAGTAAGGCAAATTTTTTTTGTTATAAGCAATTCGTTACATTTTCACTCGCTTACATTTAGGTGTAGTTTAGTTAGACCGGATATATCACTTTTCAGAAACTTTGTTCTCGTGAGTTAAATTACTATTGTAAAACAAATGCAGAGAAGAGATTAAACCAATTCGCTGGTTCAGTACATAAAACAATTATTTTACCTTCTGTTAACGGAAATCTCACAATGATTGCGCATTTGATCAAACGTTGTGTAATAGCTTCAAGCAGAAAAATTTGGCATGAACATCGATTTTTGACTCTCAATCCCGAAACGAACACAACCGACTATTCCCCCATATGAAGAAAACAGGCATCTTTAACAAGAAAACATCTTTAGCTTCTCTGTAATTTTACCGACTAATTAGGGTGCTGAATGTTATTTTGACACCAGTGTCTGATATAGAATTTCGAGCCCTGTGTCACTAACTCAGGTACAATACTAAAAATATTTTCCAAGTACAGGGGAAAATTTTGAGGGAGATGTGATAGGCTAAACATTGGTAAGTAAACTAAAAAGTGAAATATGAAATTAACATTATCAGCCAAGATAGGTTTTGAAAGGAATTTATTCAGTCAACTTTGCAGTGACCTCAAATCTACAGCTCATTTGGATAAACCTTATGCAATCAAGTTTGAGAAGATGCTCTGTAAAACAAGACAAAATAAGCATTCTGCTTGAAACTTCGTTATTGCATTATGGTATCAATCAAGCTACAAATTTTCTAGGGAATAATCACCTCTTTCTGCATGCTAGGATTGGCGTTTTATTACAGGTATCATGAATAATTTCAATGCTCATGTGATTTGTCCTACAAATAGTTAACAATTTATTAAATTTACTCCGCGTAAAACACTTCTGTTCAAGATTACTCTGTGCTTTACATTTAGAGGTGCATTTGCACAAACAACCTTATAACAGCGAATACTTCCTTCTAGAGAATTAAAAAGTGCGATGATCTTCTGGCTGATCGCTTTTTCTTTTGTGATCAACCACGCAAAATGAGTGCGGAAAATATTGTTGGAGAAAACACGAAACTTTGCTGTTTGTAAAGTCCGCTTGCAATTATTAGAAAAAAGTAAAATCGAGCTAAGTCTGTCTGCTAGCACAATTGAAATATTTTGCTTTCAAAAAGCATTTCCAGCAACTAAAGAAGGGGTGCAAACGTGATGAAGAAAACCACTAATGGGAGTAATTCATACAAACAATGAAAAATATCAGTTAAATTATCTTACAACTGACGTTCAACCAGCCCACTTGCTTATTGTATCTAAATAAAAATACTCTACACATGCCTCAGCGTATTGGCAACAAAACTTTGAATTCCCGATACATGTGGCAAACTTGTTCTCTTCTAATCCGCAATTTAATTTTTATCGGATGTGTGGGGTGTAGCTGAAATTCAATACAAAACCTTTTTGTCCAAACTCAAATTGATTCTGGTTGAAATAAATAAACCGTTTTCAAAGTCATTCAGATTTATTTGGAACCAAAACGAACATACGGCGCTTTTCCTAAATAAAAATTAGAACTTATGATTACTAGGGCCATTTTTTATGACCGAAAAAATTGATAATGTGACTTTAAATTTCAGAAAATATGACTTTATATGACCCAACAAATATGACTGAGCTACAACACACATCTATTGTACAAAGAGGTACAAAGAAATCATCTATTGTACAAACAAATAAAAATAACTATGTGTTTCAGGTTGCCAAAGTATATTCTACAGAAACGATGCCTTTGTCGACATTGCATCATGATATCCACAAGCAACCGTGGCTTT
>JGI24158J21664_10010828_pt1 | contig 12144 bp, 6 predicted proteins | sample Ectturendosymbi3_FD_21664 | JGI IMG/M metagenome (IMG submission 21664) | reverse complement strand
TGGGGGGCACCTATTTCAAATGGGGGGGCCGGGCACCACTGCCCCTCCCGATGGCGACGGCCCTGGCGATATTGTGCTTGTCTGTTTAGAGTGCAGTCAAAGCGGCGTCTGAAGTATTGTAGGATAAATGAAGCGCCGTGAGCCTCATCGATCATGTTGGCATGGTCCAACCAGGGTTGCCAAGTCTAAACAGACCTTTCAAGCTAAAAAACTGCAAAATTCCGCTAGAACAAGACCAATTGCATAGGACGCTAGACCAATTATCCGTTAGAATTAAGCGGATTTAGGCCGCCAGGCCATAACTTTGCAGCTAGACAAGATTAAAATCCGCTAGATCTAGTGGAAAGTCCGCTAAATTAGCAATTCTGGGTCCAAACAGAGCCAAGGCAAACACGGCAAATACAAATTTCTTGTTGTTGGTCTCATTGAATCAAGCATCGAAAAACAGCGTGCGCCGTATTCACTGTTCTTAGTTGAAGAGCTGCCCAATTTCCCCTTGCATTTGATATTTCAGGTTAAGCGAGTGAAAGTAAACACATGTAGTTTTCCTTTATAAGAGTTGTTTTTTATTACCTGAAGGGCTTTTGTAGCTGACTACATCATTGGAACAATGCCCTTGCCGCTTAAAACTACCTACACCAATCGCTAATCAGCAGCAGCAGAAAGCTAACTTAAGCTCTTTCCTTAAAATTGGCTTTTCTGGAAGGTTTTTGCCCGTGTGCTAGACGTGCTGCAATCGAGTTGACAGACCAACAGTTTGTGTCGCTAACTCAACAATCTAAACAGAAGTTGCGGCAAAAGAAAAAAAACGCAAGCCTAGCCAATGTTGACAAATATTTTCACCATCTCATTTTACGCTTGACAAAACTGTAAAACAACAAGCAGCACACTTTATACTGTACCTGTCTGCGAGATTTAGGGAAAGAAAGTTTGCTTTCTACGTGTGGTGAAAAGCAGACAACAGCCACACTGCTCTGGTTGTGTTGAAAGGTAGATCAAACATGCTTTTTTGCGCGCGGTGACCAACGCTGCAGAATACGGCTGCTGCAAGGTACAGCATCGTTAGAAAGTTTTGCGAAAAGGTCAGTTTACAATTGTCCTCATGCGCTGTTGGATATTTCTGCTTAGTGTGCAAGCTCTTACAACCGTCTCGGAGCAACAGAAAGGTAAGTTCGTGTCACCAAAAATCTTGAAAGTTTTAATAAACGCACTGTCGCAATAATCGTATCCTAAATCACGACAGGAGAGACCAGCGCTGCCAAGAGGTAATCACATTCTACAAAATAGCGTTTCTTTGAAGAATTAAGAAGTCAGAAACATTCGATTTAAAGGTTGTGAAACGATTTGACGTTTTGAAAGGAAGTGGGTCATGGGTAGGCCTATTGGATATTATTATTTTACCAGCGGTTGGAACCTTTTTCAAAGTGGTGGGCACAAGTGCACGTCAAATAAACTATGGAAAATTTTGTAGTTTGAATCGACAACTGTGAGGTCACAAGCATTGGAATATGACGTCACTAACTTTTGTCAGTATATTTAAGCAATTTGATGCAATGTTTTATAAACCTTCATTTACTTTAACAATGGACCCAGTAATAATTGTGTTGCTTGAACATATTTAAGCAAAATTCGATACTTAAAAGTGGGGGGCCGACCTCCCATGCGCCCACCAGATCCTTCACTCTTGTATTTTATCCAAGTAAGATTCTCTTTGATCTGACTAACTTGTTGCTCAATTAAGGCTACCCGTGCACTCAGAGCGAGCAAACCTAAGCTTCATCAATTTTCTACGTAGGTTTTAGTTCAGAATATTCCATAATAAAAAAACTTTTCGACCAAAAAGGAGGCCTACTGCACGTCCGATTCATCAAAACTAATCAGTGAAAACTACAGGTCTTAACACGCTACCCTAGTCTACCGCAGTGAATCGTGCGAAAGGAACAGTCATGCCTGCACTTACAGAGTTAGTGATAGAGCAGCCATGTCCAACCGAAATTGATTACAGAGCCAAAAATTATGTCACCATCTTAACCGGGCCGCACATTGAATGGCATATTAATGAGGGCTGCACATTGAACGATTTACTTTGATCGTGCATCGTGGCTAACTAAATTTAGTTAAAGCTAATGTACTGAAAGCGTTCGAATCCTAAATGCAATGGCAAAGACTGTTTGGCACCTTTAACCACTCCATAAGTGTGATTTCGTAGGCACATTCAGTACCAATGGAACAAATGTAGAAATCAGAAAACTAGTAAAACGTTTTGCACCAAGGTGTCAGTGGACATATGGAAATGTCCCAGCACGCAGTACAGATGTGATGATGTGGAACTGAGGACCACCTGCGACAAAAATGTCAAATTTAAGATTATCAAAATAAGGACAGGCTGTGAGTATGTAGATTATTTATATACTACAGCGAAAACCTATACTGGACCGCACAAAACCTTCGTCTGGTCTGCATGCAGCCTGTGGGCCGCGGGTTGGACATAGTTGTGATAGATACTACTCAATAGGCTTATATCCGTCAGTTGCTCAAAATTCTCCACGGATATTGTATCTCATACTACAGACACTAAAGCTGGCAAAATTATGCGCTTTGCGAAGCAAGTACTGACAACATGTTACATGTGCCCTGTCCACAGGTTACCTGCGCCTGAAAGGCCTCCCCAAAGTCGGGGGTGGTAGAAATGGGCACCTTAATATTATACGCAAGGCGAAATAAACTTCCTAGCTCCTCTGTAAAGTTTTATTCCGAATGATAACAGGCTTCTGCTGTAGATATCACGAAGAAATTAGCTGCTTGGCCACTAAGGACGGCACTGACAACAGGATGAGGTTTTCAAAGTTTCAACTAACTCCTTGTTCGTGCAGATGTGGACAGGGGCATCGTACTAACCAAATTATTGGGGCTTTTCAATATCTTTTTCGACGGAGAAAGCATAAAAGTGTTCAACTTCTGCGTATCGCAAATAAAAAATCGACAGTCACACTCTACCCACCTGTGATTGTGAGCATTGTAAAACTTTTAAAATTGCTTTTTTGTTTGTGAAAAATGTATTGGTTAACGTGTTTGGAGTTCAAAAACTTTAAACTTCTATTTTGGGGAAAGACCTTTTTGTTTTGGCGACGGTTTTGGGAAGGGAATTCTGAAACAACCGAGATTGTTTGAAATAACTCGAGATTGATGTTTGGATGAGGCACTNACTACCTAAGANATTTTTCCCATTATGCTGCCAAAATATTTTTCAAAACGTTAAGAACTTGTACGCAAGCTTATAAAAGTGGCAATTGTCAACAACGTTTCCTTAGAATACCACAATATTGCAAATTAGCGCAAGGACAATGCACATCATGTCTTAAATATAAACTCCGTCACAAAAGGAACAAGTTGTTTTTTCAAATATTGCTCTGGCCGTTGTCTGTCTCTACGTAATCAATTCAATAGCTGAGCAACATCCTGCTTGACCAGTAGAAGCATTCAAGCTTAACCAAGCGTTTCTGTGAGGACTACGTCAGATTAAAGTTAAGATGGCATGTAAAACTTATTCCGAAGGAAACCAACTCTGTTGTGGCGACCCAAACAAATTTTGCTCGAATTCTCGTTCAGTGAAACATTCGGGTCAAAAATGCTGCGTACATTCAGAACAAGCGCTCGGGAAAGTCCAAGTTGTCAAATCTATCACTCTTGAACAGCAGTTCTTACAAGATGAGGCCAACCCCCACATATCAGATGACTCCATACATGGCTGAGAAAGCGATTTGAAGAGAGGCACCGAAACTCGAATCATCCGGATTTATTTCTTTGGCGTACGTTAAACTCAAAGATGTGCACCACAACAACTCTCAAACGACTGTTGAACTGAAGGCGGTAACCACAATCAAATCAGCGAAATCCATAAAGAGGAATAGGTTTGAGCAATAGGCAATTTTCGCGATTTTTATGCGAAATGGCGGCTAAAATTGCGATTTTCTACACTTTCCGGATTAGCGTCGTAACACAGCGTGAAACCTGGCCTTTCTAGGTTTTGTGGGCTGCAGATTACGAAAATGCCACTTTTATGACCCTCCCATAGAAAGGCGACCGCATGTGTGGTAATTATATTCAGAATAGCTGTCAAATGGAATACAGCAGGTTTTTAGTAAGTTTCGCACAAGCGTACACTGTCATTCAGTGGCATTACGCACAAACAAAAAATAACTGCTGATTAACTGAAGAAGCATCGGGAACGCAAAGAAACTCTGTAGAAGGGGCAGATAAAGATGTTGAAAGATTGCTTCTGAAATTTTTCAATTACGAGATTCTCTTGAGCATTCGAGTTTATATTATGTATTTTTTTATCGGCACAAACCATGTTCGTCAGAATTTTAGTAGGTTGCCGTAGACCTGCAATCTAGACCGCAATAAGCATATCACATAGTTTTCAGATATACCCCACTTTTGCTGTATTTTCAGGTAAATATCATTTGGGCCGGAAAATGTGACCGCATGATTTATTATTTTACATTGATTTCTTTCGCCGAACAACTGGAAAGAAAAGAATTTTACGCTGCATGCTTTGAAGCATGGAAACCATGATCTGGAATTCAGTTTAACGTGGACTGGACATGCAACAGAATGTCAGAGTAAAAATCTCTTCTTTCCCGTTGTTCTGTAAAAGTGCAGATATGATAAATTATGCAGTAAATGCAGAAATGATAAGTTGTCCTATGTGGTCTTATGTTTTCATGTTGTCTTTGTGTAACATAACCTTTTTTTACTTAACGTCTTGTGTCCCCTACCTCGCGGAATAAGGCAAAATTTTACTTTGGTTTTCTACTAATCCTATTTATTTCACAAAGCGTGGTTGGTCTTTCTTCGAGATATAGCAAAGTTTTACTTTTGCTGTTAATGCTGGGATAATGAAATTCAATTGCTGACACACGTTGTGGGTTATCTATTTAGCTGACCATCACTAGCACGTAAACGCGTTAAAAAACATTTGTCACTATTGTTTGTATTTTACTTGACGTCCAATGCGAGGAACATCTACTGAAATATGAGTAAAGGTCAGGTGAAAGATTTTGTTGGAAATTTACGCGGTTGTGATGTCCTGCAGAGTGTAGAGGAACTTCGTTCTAGTCATAAGCCACCGCTGGAACCGCGTAAAGCACCATTTATTGCTGTACCGTTCAAGCTGAAACCGTTAATTTATTTTCTGGAAAACTTTACGGTGGTCTAAACTGCGCCTGCTTTGTGCATGAACTTTATTGCTTCAGTGGGGAGCGCGCTGTGCATGATGATGATGATGACGTAACTAACAGTTGCAGGATTCAAAGTTGCGAAACAAAAAACCTTTCGTAAATACTCTCATTTATTACGTTATAGAAAAAAAGAAAAGGGCAGAAAGTCTCGTATTTAAGTTGATCACAGATTCGCATTGCGATAGCAAGGAATTCGCTTGTTGAAAATTTGGTGGAATTAAACGCACCACGTTTGAGGCGTGTTGAGAATCACCCCTTACGAACAATAAAAAATTAGTTTGCCGTCATAACTTGCTTTCGTGTAAAAAGCCCTGTCTGCAAAAATTCGAAATAAGCTGCACTGTAAACACTTCATCCCTCGGTGATTTTAGGCATTAGATCAGGGTTAGACAACATTCTTTTTCAAGACACTACATGGCAAACCTCGACTGTGTTGGCGTATTCTTTAAGGAATGTCATTGCCCCAATTCTAACCCCTCTGTGACATTAAAAGCCTGGTTACTGAACCCGAAAGTATATGTTCGCCGTCTGAAATTCGGCGAACTTTCTGCAAATCCCCCTGAAAAAAAAGTGAAGAGCAAGAAAGGTTATTCAAATTTTCTAGAGCTAGAAACGTCAAACGTCAGCACTTCACATTTTGTACGAGTCATCTCCATGTGTTTCAACGTAATCTGCATGGTTTGCTGCTATGCTACCTTGATTGTTTTTTTCTGCTGCTTGTGTGCCAGACAAGGCAGGTCAGACCAACGCAAATGAAATAATCACGTTAAAAGCGCCTGCTATCGCTTGAAGCACCAAAGCAATGTTTCAATGAGTGAAAACATTGACAGCACATACAGTGCATCTGCACTTGGAGCACATGATTTATAGGACAAGCTACCTCCAAATCTCACATTTTCGTTTGGGTCAAAACCAAGCGATGGGTTGAAACCGCTTACCGCAGCATTTTATGATCAAGTGGTTTTCAACCGTTTGCGACTTTTCTACATTGGATATACAGTGCTGCCAGCACCGGTGCTACACCATGTGAATTCAACAACTTTCACCGTCGGTTTTGACGATAGTGGAGCTTCAGCTTTCACTCTGCAATATGCACCAAGGTACGACCCAACCCAAATTGGTTCAGCCCACGTGACAACATCACCTCATACGGTAAGAAAAAAGCAGGACAAGTTTTGTGTTTTATTTTTTTAAATCGGCATTTTTGTGTTACATCAAAAGAGATATAATTTGACAGACGAGTGGGAATCAGTAAACGAATTAAATTTTGGAACGAATAAATTTATATTTGGATACCTGTTGCAACTTAAAAAGTTGGTTTTCAAGACATTTTAATGGGATTTTCGGGAAAGCAGTCAGGTTGTGTTCAAAACCGTGCAGTTTGTATATAGAACCTTCGGGAAGCTGAAGCTGTGTGACCCGATGCGCTGTATCCCACGTGATGAGTGTTGTGCAATACCAGCGATGCCGCGCCACATGAGTCATTTTTCAGTTTTTGTCGAAAGTCTCTTAGCGGGAAAGCTCTGCCATCCAGGATGATACGGTCACGCCCAGAGTTTCGACGCTCCATTTGGAGCACCACAACCTGGAAGATTTTGTCAACCAATTTTTTCTAGAGGGTTGAATATTATCACTCAGTTTTAGTGTAAGCTTACTTTTTCGGTGAATTCGTTTAGTTTACCCCTTCGGTTTAGTGACATTGTTGCTGAGATTCGTCTGATATGATTGGCATTGTCTGATGCACGCAATTACCGAGGTGCTTGCGGCGTACTTCGTAGCTCGTGCGAAACACTGGCGAAACAAATCCACCCGGGCTACGGATTTCGTCGATGTTTAAGAAATCCTGGTGTCAAAATTCTTCGCGGCACCTTGGCCTGATCAGCTACATGTTTTGCAACGTTACGGCTGAGTTCAAGCAGAGACGCCACATAACTAACCACAATGCACGATAGCACTTCGGAGCACCTACATTTGCAAGGTGAAAGCAGAACCAGTAAGAGTTTATTTCCTCAAAGTGCTCCCAATGTGACTGAAAAACAGAAATTAAATTAAACGGCTTTAACATAAAACTGTTAAAACCAACAAAGCTGTTGGTAAACTTCTGATAGGTGTCATTGATTATGTTAGTCAAAACGATTCTAAGCTGCAAACACATCTTGCACTGTTGACCCAAGGTAAGTATTGATTAGCTCGAGGACTCGCCATAATCTGCAAGCATATCAATTTCCTTTTGCCATCAGTTTTTTTCAAGTTAGAGTAGTTTCTTTAGGTTTAAACGCTTTGAAATGAAGCAGTGAAAAATCGAGATGGATTTGACTTCTATGAATGGTGGAATCAAAGCCGGTTACTTCACACACTTAGCCCCATTGCACGCGGTTGACTTCAAAAGATTTGTTTGCACAGTTTGGGGTGTTCAAACTTGCACTGCATGGAGAGGATGATAAAAATCTATCATTACTCGCTATATGAGTTGTACCGCTGGCTTGGACGTCTTCAAATAGATAAGTTGTGGAATGACCATTCGCCACGCCTCACCGTAGAAGATATTTTTTTAGCGCATGTTAAATAAGCGATCTATTCAAGTCTGAGCGAACGTAATGCGCTTGTGATTGTCAAACGCAAACGAAACCGAATTTTGATCTGTGAATTCGTGAAATGGCGACCTGCCAGGAAATGGCGCCCATTTCTATACTGTTTTTATTCAGTAAAAGCGGTGGCTTATTTATCCACAGTATGGTAATGAAGGTCATTTTGCTTGGGACCTTGACATAAAGGACTCACTGTCGACCACTTTGATTAAGCAGCGTTACTGAAATCGCGACTTCAGCACTAACCACAAATAGAAGACTTTCATAAGAAGACTTTTATAGATTGCTTGCAACGATGGTTCTTCAATACATTTTTCATCCAGTGGGACGATTGTTGCTACTTTCAACCTTGCAATCTTGTCAGAGAAATACGATATCCACTTTGCTGCTCATCTCTTAAACGAAACCGATGAAAGTGTTTTTCGTTTCCATTTGAATGTTTCAGATGGTTAAGCTGGCGTCCTACGTTTAGATCCTGGGTCGGTCACTTGCAACCACCGTCCAAACATAAATTCTCAAGATAAGGGAAGGTGTCAGCTAGTGAGCTAGATGTTCCGAATCGACAATCGTGTCCACTTCTTTGGAACGCTAGTACCGCGTTCGTAACACCGAAAAGCAGTAACTGAATTCCCATAGGCGGCCTGCAGTTTGGAAAGCTGTGATAGGTCTTCTATTTTCAAGCAGCTTCAACTGATGATACAAGCTTTCAACCAGGCCTGAATGGATCTTTACTGGACTCAGTGACGTAGCCAGTCCAAAAATTTGGGGGCTGCCAAAATGTTCGATTTTAGGCGAGCAACAGTATGTTTGTTTGGGACGCCGCTTCTCAAAGCACAAAATTACTAGATACGCTAAAAATTTGGCAGGTCATAGCCCCTGCCCTCACTGGCTATGCCTATGGCTGGACTTAACAAATATTTAGAAAAACCTATAACCCATAATATTTAGCGCACTACTGCAACCCTCCATGTATTCCTGATGTTGCTTGTGGGCATCATATTCACAAACACGAAATGCTGATATTTGTAAATTCAACAGAAAAATTAAACTTTTCCGTGAAAAACGTAATTTTCAAGATTTCCCTGAAAACATGTCACATTTGCTAATGTACTTTTACTCCCTTTTATTTGATGGTGTCTTACCCCAACACCCATTAGGGTAAAATTCTATATGGGTTGGTAGTGACCCAGTAAGGTGAATGTATTGAAATCTCCGTTGGTCGCTTGCGACACAGTAGGTAGGAATGAGTGATGATCAACTTAGGCGTTTGAATGTTAAGGTCGAAGTTGGAAAGAACAAAGCATGTTGCCAATATTTGCACTACTTCTGTAGTGGGAAGGCGTCGAGAACGGTAAGCAAAGTCTGGGAAGAGTCTATGCACAGGCATTTTTGCCAGCATTGTGATCAGTACCGACAGGCGGTTGCGGGCGCCAAGGAGATTTGTTTGCTCGTGCAATAACTTTCTCATACAGCTTGCTTGATTTCAGACTACTGTATGAGTTCTGAGTGGTTTGCACTGCATCGACGAGATGGTACACTGTCACCGGACCAATCCAGGGTTGTGTCGTTGGACAAAAATACGACTGCTGATGGCGTAGGCTTGATGTGCCATACAACAGCTCCGAAATGCTTGCCATTATGTCACTATCCTAACCAGGGCCGCACATTCAGTGATAAATTAATGAGGGCCGCACATTGAATGACTTACGTTGATCTTAGCAAACTAAATTTAGCTTGAGCTAATGTACTGAAGGCGTTCGAATCCTAACTGCAATGGTAATGCGATTTAAAGCACAAGATATTCTGACACTGTTTAACACTGACACACAAATCCCAAGTTCAGAATTGCACAATTTAAATTAACATACAATCAGCAAACAACAGTCAAATGCAATCAAAACAATCACACAATCAAGCACAGACGCGCCCTTGAAGATGTTTTCGCTACCCTTTTAACAGAATTTAGATAAATTTGGTTATGTACCAATTCTGGGGAAAAACTCAACGAAAAATGAGATGTCTGGCTCGCTCACAACTTAGAACACGAAGTTTCTCCCAAAAACTTCCCACGAGACCATAGATGGCGTTTCAGGCTTTTGCAAGAGTTGAATAGAGCTTTTTCATCCCGAAATGAAATTCAGATAAACAGCTCACGTGGCAAAATACCGTTTAGGCGTGTCACAGCAGTTAAAATAAAAGTTTTCTTTTTTCTCGCGAGCTGCCATTTACAAGCTGGTGTTGGCGAGAGCTAACTCCCCGCTACGGGTTGGCCACACCCAGTACGACGAGCTGCTTCAACCTTTTTCTCACTCTGGCACAAAGGTCTGTGTGACGTCACGTTTCAGTTGGTAAGGGTTTGCCCTTCGCCTGGCTGTTCTTTGCTTGTGGCAGCTACATATTTTTTGATTGATTCGGGTGTTTATCTCGTGGTACAGGTTGCAACAGAGGTTGGTTTGAAACACACAAGTTGCTTTAAGTTCAGCCTTACCGCAAATCGTTGAATTTGTTCCCTGTGCTTTTGTGCGCGAGCCAGAGTGTGTTTGTTCTTTATTTTAGCTGAAAGCATTTTTGCAAAGCGGTTTGCTTAGTCAAGCTTTCCCAGTTGGCCCGCTGCAAATGGGCAGTTTGAAACCGAGCGATGGCTGGACCCCAATGCTGTTAACAGCGCGTGTGTGCGTTTACGGCAGTGGTTTTCAACCTGGGGGCCGCGACCCCCGTGGGGGTCGTTTGCTTTTTTTAGGGGTCGCGAGAGCTTCTGATGAAAATATTCATAATTCCGTCTATACTTTACATTGCGTATGTGGAACCACTTTTTGTCGTATAGCCAAAATAGTAGGATCACCTGGTACAAATGATATCCTAATTTTTTATTCAAAATTGTTTTAAGTGTGGTTATGACCATTACAAAGTTTTGAGTGTGATTATGAACATTACAGTACTGTTGCGTTTGGCAACGCACGAACAACTTTGTGAAGTATAAATGTGCTGTGTTTGTAAATAACTTGGGAGTTATTCTAGTTTTCAATGAGTCGTGCTGTGGAGTGATTTGTACATGGCACGAGTCTCTCTCACTGATGCTGCTGTGTGCATTAATTTAATGAATGAGTCTTTGTTGAGTTGAACATAGTGATATCGTGCGTTAGTTTTTAGTCATTGTGATTTTCTATTGTGCAAACGCAACTGCATTTCATATGCCTGACTAGAAATATTCGGAAGAGGGTCGTTAGCTTAAATTGGGTTGGAAAATGGGTCGCTGCATGAAAAAGGTTGAAAACCACTGGTTTACGGAAGAGCACGCTGAGCACTGCGCTGATTCTTAACAATACTGTACATTGCAATCTGCGCGTTTTAAAATGTTTTTTTGCGTGCGACCAGTTTTTACCGGTTAAACATTACAGAACGCGTTTAAACACAACAGAATAAAATAAAAACACAAAGCTACACAAAAATGTTTATACGATTCCCGTTTAAATTTATCAACACAAAAACTTCACGAAACGATTTTACCATCGAATGCAGCAAATGAAGACTGCATTGTCCAAGCTGCAATGACAGAAATGTTCAAGTCACGCTCCAACGCAGAAGCGTGTGCAGTTTCTTAGCTGATGCTGAAAAATAACGTTCGTTAAAAGATTTTATTTACAAGCAGACAAATTAGCTCTTCTGGTGATTTTTATTATTAGCCGACGTTTCGCCCACCTTTTCAAGTGGGCTTCGTCAGAGCAAAGTTTTTTAACCACGTTACACCTATTGTTGCATGTTGGCCGAGCAAACTCCGAACTTTTTTTTAGAACATGCTCGGCAAACAAATTGTTGTATGCAATACTAACAGATGTGATAAAGTGGCACTGAAGACCACCTGCATCAAAAATGTCAAATTCAAGATTTTATCAAAATAAAGACATATTGTCAGTATATAGGATACTTTTACTGCAGCAAAAACCTAAACTGGGCCGCACAAAACTGTCGACTGGGCCACATGCGGGACGCGGGTAGGACATAGCTGCTCTAAGAGAACTTCACACTGAGCAAATATTTCTTTCAGTGCGCATGCAATTCCGCAACCATGTAGACACACAAACAATGAAGCGTTTCAAGTGTTACAAGGACTATGCGACATATATAATATACTACATTTTAAATGTTGCAAGTGCACGAAAGTGAGATTTCACTGCACAAATGATCTGATGGTACTGCGCAATACTTTAGAGGGAACGCTGATTGCAGTCTTTGCTTATTTTTCGAAGCAAGGCTCGACCTGAGTGTTGAGAGCAAACGCCGGGTGAAAACCTTATTGGGGGTTTTGATAAAAT
>JGI24158J21664_10010827_pt1 | contig 12144 bp, 5 predicted proteins | sample Ectturendosymbi3_FD_21664 | JGI IMG/M metagenome (IMG submission 21664) | reverse complement strand
TAATGTGTGGTTGTAATTTGAAATAAATAGCTTTTTAATCAAAGTCACAATTGAAATTTTCATGGGTACACATCTTTTTGGGTCACCCTGTACATGTAGTGGATGTTTCAATTCAAGTTCTCTTCAGCAATTTTTATCGTGGCAAAAAATGTCAAACAGTTTGTTACTTGTTTCCTTGTGGAAGGTAGAACCACATTTCTTCTTCGAGTATCTTTCAAGAAGACTAAATGTTTGCGCCAAATATTTTTGTACAGGCAAATGCATGGATATCATGCAATACAATAGTACTGTATTAGTGCTTTTTCCTCTGGTCAACATGTTGATGAAGCAAGATATGTCTACAAGTAGATATCATATAAAATCTCAAAACAGACAAAAACAATATTAAAATGCATGGTAACTCTAGCAATATCATGCTTGATATTTACTAACTGTCAAAAGTATTTTTTAATATTTCTGTTTCAACGATGTAGTAGTAGTGATCCAATTTTTATCCGATCCTGTCCCCGTCAATGAGGGTGGCCGGATGTACCACACTTTTGTGAGGACTTTTTGAGGCAGAAATTTTTACAGCCAATTGCTCTTCCTAACACCAACCTGTATCACTTATCAGGAAAGTGGCCCAATAGTTGCCTTTTACAACAGGACGGCCGCTCTACTATTCTCAATCCGACAGAGCACAGTTGTATGCAACAAAATATCTAATGGTGAAACTTTATTGATTACACCACAAACATTTATTGAAGGAGACAGCTTGTTTATACATTACCAAAGTAAGAACACACAATGAACATGAGGTGAATTAAATCACAGAAAGGCACGCTAAAAAAACTTTTTGATTGTTCATTGTTTAAGATCTTTGAGCATGCTGTCAAACATATATTTTTCCACTTAATGGGTTCATGTTTATCCTTTGAAACTGAAATCGCTGACGGGCTGTAATAGGTACTGCACCTCTTATTTTTTGGGAGGCTCAAAAACTGCTTTCAAAACCATCTGTGCAGCGCATTTTGCACTCTCTTGATATATAATATATATACAATTAGGCGGTACTAATCAAAAAATAAAAATAACACATGCAAATATCTAGTTATGCAATAAACCAGACTATTTTCTTGATGTATGAATGGTTTTGGTTTCAAGAAACCTAATAGTTAAAGTGGTTTAGACCCTTAAGCAATTTGCAATTATCCAGAGTCATCTGCCTGCATATAGCAAAAACAAAAATGTAGATCCATAACTTGTTGTTACGATATGCGCTATAGGTGAAATGGGACAGCCACCATAAAAATCAAATATATTCCTCAAACCTGTCTACTCCTTTAGAATTCATGAGCAGGAACACACTTAAAACTGATGACAGATGCATAACAATTAAGTCTTAGTTAATAGATCTACGCAGCCTTCCAGAGAGACATCCACAAGATAGTTGAAATGTGGTGCTTCATAGTCTAAAATAACATATGTTGTAATCAACTGAAGAATACATGCTACTATGATTTTCACCTGGCAATCTCCATATATCCACAAGAAGCTGCTGCATGTAACGGTGTCCACCCCTCATTGTCTTCTTGATCAATGTCAATTCCATGTTCAACAAGGTATTGAACAACATCTAAGTTGCCATCAATGCATGCCTGTAATATATAAAAGATCGTGTAGTATGCATCACTGAATTGAAGAGGTACCTTAACACTATTTCCACAAGCAAAATCAGACAGAAAATATAATGTGCATATATTAATAAAATCCTGAAGTAGACAATAGTTAAGATCAATTCTGGTAATGATTTTTTTTTCACTAAGACATTTCGGTCATTTTTGCTGAGACATTTTGGTCACTTAAAACACTTCGATCATTTGTCTCACAGTTGTATCAAAACTTGCCATAACAGTGTTTTTTAACCTATATTTTCAGACATTCTGACTTAATTTTTCGGTCTTTGACTGAAAAAAAAACAGCTAACGATATGAGTATGAAAATAATGAATGTGCACAACAGTAAATTAGAGTAAGCGGCCATGCACATTGCACATGTAACATTTATGCACTTACAACTATTAACTTTAGAGAGCCTGCATACTTGGTCTAAAACAGCTAAAGATAAGAATCAAAAAAACTAAGAAATATGAAAACACTGTTAATTCTTAAGCTCACAATTCTACCAAGAGCTCTATTTATTCAATGTAAGCATTGCACTTTTCATTGAAGTGGCCAAATGACGTCACTCACAAAAAAACCGCACCCCCCAAGCAAAAAATTTTTTTTCGAGTGTAATCTACTAGACTGGCCGATCCGTTTGAGCCGTTGAACAGCTCTCTAATGCAATCGGCGGAGGAGCTAGGGCGTTGGTAAGGCAACCGAAAACTGCTGTTTTTTAGGCCGAAATCGAAGTACGAATATATCGTAGACCGGCAGCCAACGTGTTAAATGGATTTGTGGAAGATTAATGTGCCTTATAATCTGGTGTGCCTTACATATGAAAATAAACCATTCAATGATTGTTCATTTATATTGTGCTTTATAGTCTGCAAAATATGGTTGAAATTCACTTTTCTCTACTGTTCTTTCGTTTCAACTTTGTACTTTTCAGCTCACTTATATCGTTTTTCTTTCATTGCTTAATTTAAAAGCTGTGTTTTCACTGGTCTTTTGGTTTTCTACCAACTGCAACAATATGTCTGCAAACTGTAAAGGAACTGATTTAGATATCTTTCTCCTTCAGATCCATAATCAATGCATCGCTTATTTTGCAAGAATCTTTCTTACTTTGTTGGAATAATTAAGCATCGACTCTTGAGTGGTTTTCTTCTTGTGACCAGACTTCCCTATGAGCATTTAAGAGAAACCAATCCAGTTTCTTGTTTCAACTTGATAACACAGCTGACAGTTGCAAGACTCATACCAACCACTGCAGCAATCTCTTTATTCATCTCAGCTATGTGTTTGTACAAAGTTATGATTTTTGTACGTTTCCTAAGTGTCAACGTCCATCTTGCACAGGAGTTGACTTACAATTATTTTACAGTTGATTCAAGCAGTGAGGTTTATCAAATCTGACACAAAATTTCAGGCTACTGTTAACTACAAATGCAAGTGCTGTATATCTGATGCAATAGTGGATGACATAATGATTGCATCAGATAATTGATAAACCTGCTTATTCATTAACAGAACTTTTTTTTTTCTGAGACATTTCAGTTTTTTTTTCTGAGACATTTTGGTCACTGAAACATTTCAGTCATTTGTCTCATAGTTGTATCAAAACTCGCCGTAACAGTTTTCATTAGCCTATATTTTCAGACATTCTGACCGAAATGCCTAAATTTTTTTCAGTCATTTGAAAAACGTTTATGTCTATGACTGCAAAAAAAGGAACAGAAGACATCATAATGCCAATGACATACTTCATAATGGCCTGCACGTATAGGACTTAAATTTTCAATTGAAAAAACAATTTTTTTCAATTAAACTACAGAAGGGTGTAACCCTCTGATGCAAAGTGCTGTTCCTCTTTATTTGAGCGAGTTCTTTCAATCTACTGCTAGGCCACACTAGATCTTGGGGCAGGTGCAAAGCAACCATTCAATTGGCTTGTCGTCCAGAACCATCAGGCCATGTGCTGCATGGGAAGGTTGATGGATTAGACCAATGGTTCTCAACCTTTTCTTTGAAGGGGGCCGAATCCAGACTTACAACTTTGTTAGAGGGCCACACTAAAGAAATTTAATGCAAGTCAATGGCATGATTTATAGCAGAACCAAGTCTGTTAAACGAACTATTAAAGTTTCTATTGACAGACTGCTGAGGGCTGCACAAAGAGTGCTTGGGGGGTGCATGTCGCTCTTAAAACAGTGGTTGAGAAGCACTAGAGTAGACAATGAAGGACAACATGGTGAACAGCCTGTTCTTGTGTGCCACACTCACAAGTCGCCAAAGAGGCCATACTCCATTTGTGTGAGCAGGAGTGGAAACATTCAACACTGGTACAGAGGTGGTTAAGCTGGACCCACACTGTTCTTGGCAGGGCCATTCCAGGATGGTGGGTGCCGATGTCAGGGATGAAAGTATGGTGTCTCATAGTGTTCTCCAACCAACCTGCATTCCATCAGTGATCAGCCCAGTGTGCTGCACAACTGTTGTAGTCGTCAGTTGAAGTGATAAGTTGTGGTGCGGCAGGTACAAATGGGTGTTGCGATTTCATGTCATGCATTCCAACTCGATGGACAGGTTAACACTGAGTAAAACAGATGTCGAGGCTCCATGGCATAGTGTGCTAAAGACAGTGTGGCTCCTTTGCAACGAAGCTCAGCAGTTTGGATGCACATGAGAATAGGAAGGTTGTCCACTGGTGTAATACACAGGTATCCAGTCACAGTTCACAAGATGTTGTTGATGACAGGACCAATGAGGCATGTGTGAGCACTGTGGCACAGGCCCGTAGCCAGGTTTTAAGGTTTGGGGGGCAAAATACATTTTTAGGGGGGTAATATTTTTGTTTTATTATATGTTTAAAATAAATTATTTTATTAATTTTGAGCGATTAATTGGGCAGCATATTGCCATTTGTCTGTTTTCAGTTTGATCACATAAGATTTGTGATTGTACCGGTATGCTGCTTGCCATGGGTATTCAAGTAAGGGAGGAAGACTCCAGCACCTTTCTCAAATTTTCAAAAATGATGACTTTCCAGAAAAAGTATCCACACAAAACTAAGAGCATTTGTTTAGTTATGTGCTTTTCTCTGGAAACAACATCAAAAACTTCGCGTATAAGCCCCCCTAAAATTTCTTTCTCCCCCTGGAAAATGTGTTGGACGTAGTTTAAAAAATTTGGGCCCCTCTCAGAAAACTCTTCGCCCACCCTTGTGTCCCAAGCTGGTTACGGGCCTGGCTTCAAGATATTTTTCTGACTACGTGCCAGTGCTTGATGTCTGCTTGTCGCATTTGATTCAGTAAAAACTTTGTTCGATGTTAGCCTAATGCACTGTTAACTTTTTCGAAAAACATAAAAATATTTTCTCATAAACAACAAAACTGAACCAATTTTATTCGTATCAGCATTTAAAGTGAAGACACTGGTTTGAAAGAAACTCCGTCTAATTTCTCACAAGAGTCACAACAATGCACGAGATTATACATAATAAATACATAAATTCTATTGGTCACTGAAACAATCAATCAATCGTTCCTGTTAACAGCTGGAAGTCGAACCAGGTCAGGGATGTTGTGCCAACAAAAAAGTGTGGGAACGCATCCAAAAAATAGCCATTTTGAAACAGCTTCAAACTCATTTTAAAACAAAACGTGAAGGTGTGGAAACGCTGTTCCCACGCGTTCCCGTCCCTCTACACCCCTGAACCATGTACTCTAGCATGTAGATGTTCTACCTTTCATCAACAATCGCAGTTTTTAAAACGTCTTTTGGTACAATGAAAAAATGAAAAAAACAAAAGAAATTTGAGCATAAACTGTCACAAAAGCTGCAGTTCTGACACCTGCTACATAGCATAATAGGCGGAAAATATTCATGGAGGCACTTGCAGTGTCAAGAGAAGACTTCAAACATGCAGTCGTCGAGTTTAAGTTGAAAATATAGAAACGATGTCTTCGTTTGCCACAGCAACTCTTTCATTTTTTTCAAAACCAGCTGACATTTATACAGTCGCAGGGGCGTAATGAGGGGGGGTAAGGTGGGCATAATTCCCCGGGCGCCTAATCACTACGGGGAGTGCCGAATGACTACGGGGATACCAAAAAGTCTAAACAATGTCACAAGTACTTTCTTCAATACAGTGCATTTGCTTCCTAAAGACCTCAATTCGAACATGGTGACGCCAACTTGCTTCTTGCCACAGGCGCTGTCTAACCTCGTTACGCCCCTGTGCGGTCGTTGTCATGCACCTGCAATAAGGTGTGAGTATCCTTACCACACTGGAGAAGTTTGCTTCGCCTGTTAAGCCATACGAAACTCCTACAGTTAAGCCACAGGTGGCGGAACCAGGAGAGCCGCATGGGCCTAGGCCCCCACTTTTTTGGGGGGGTCTAGCCCCCTACTTTTAAATTCCGAATTTTGCCTAAATATGTTTATGTCAAACAGTCAATAAGAACAAGTTACATTTATGTGCTCAAGTCAGTACAGCATAGATAGGTAAGGTGTAGTTAGTCAGGTGCATAGCCAGCAAGGGAATGGGTGCAAATGCTCCCCGGAATTCTGAAAAGTTGCACCAAAATATTTTAGGTTAATTAAGCGTTCTATGTGTAATCCAAAGAAATATTACAGTGCAAATTAGCAAAATTTTTTAAACAACTTATCCTACTTTAGCTTCTACGTAGTCGAACCGGATCAAAGTAATAAACTGACCATGAAGTATAATAAGTGTTTGGGTGACCTTTACCTCAGGTGAAAGCTGTTAAGTTAGAATGGCTATAAATCAACCAACCTACCACTGTGTCATTCTGCGGCGACAAGTGTTTCTTAAGTTTAATGTGGAGCTGTGGAAATAACCGATTGTGGCTTTGGTGTCGCAACTACATAGCTATTTTCATCCTTTGTGTAGACTGACCAGGCCCATTGCCAGGATTTCGCAGCAGGGGCGGCAAAAACCACAAGGAGTTGAATTTTTTCAGTACAAGATTAGATTATGCAGTAACCGGGGAGCCAATCATGAAAGCACGACTTGCCCCCCGCTGGCGACGGCCCTGAGACTGAGTGAGTCAGACATGTGCAAGTTTGTTTAGACATTAGAGGACACGCGTAACTTTCCCCAATTTACAATAATGTCTTTATCATATTTGTGAATTATTTTTTAAACTCTATAGCGTAGGGCTAAGTAATGTACAAACATGCTGCCACAGTCGCATTCCATAGCGTGTACTTACAAAACCAAACATGTTTCAAACCGGGTGGGGAGACTGTACTGCAGGAATTGGTAACCTTTCTCTCGTCGCGGGCCAAAAACAAACTCTGCGGTATGTCGGGACGTACTAATTTTCTACCAACAATTCTGTTCCTTTGCTATTTGTAATGTAGTTAAAACTTGGGAATTTATGGAATTTGAATCAGTTTAAACTCCTGATTTTCACAGTTCATGGTGAAAACCCAAAATATAAAATACAGCACAATTGTAGCACAGTGCGGTTTCTCAAAAGAAGTCCCCCTTAATATGCAATACAAGAAGCTGCAAGGAGGGCAGATTCATAAAATATAATTGAGCTCAATGCCACTAGACGGGCCATACCGTTACTGTACTATAAATTGTAAAGGGGCTGCGAGCCAGATGATTTTGCTTGGCGGGCCGGAACCAACCCCTGCTCAACTGTTTACGCTGACCAGCTACATACGTCAATTAGTCGCTCGAGAATTGGTTGACAACACGATCCACGTTCTATATGCGCATACGTTTTCTAGAAGACTTGCTTCAGAAGTTGGTGCCTTAAAGCAAAGTCTCTACTCGACTTCGATTGAAATCGTGTTAGTGTATATCAGAAGCATGTAAATAAAAAATCGCAATCATAATGACGGCCACAATGACTTCTTGTTAAACTGTAATATTGGCTGAAAAAAGCATATATACAGCAGATCTTACACTTATAGCAACGAGATTTTCACAAGCGCTTTTGCAAGAAATTTTTATGAGCAAATGGTGGCTTCCATCCAAAATAAATCTTGTAAATTCTCTAAACACAAACTTTCAAACTTGTCAATTCAATGAAAATAGACTTTTTATTTCCGGCTGACATCTAAACACAATTGTTCAGGAAAAAAACGTTAAATAAATGCCCGTTTTATGAATGATGCTTCTAGTACAGGTGGCATTAAATACTTAAATGTTGATACTTGGTCAGGTTTTTTAAAGGTGTTTTAGGGACCCGAATCGGGTCCCTAGAATCAGCGAAAATTATCATCGGGTCCCTAAAATCAGAGAAAATTGAGTCTGTAGAATCAGAGAAATCGGGTCCCTGCAGGTCTATCCTGGGTACCTAACATTTTCCTTAACACTTTGGCGTCCGGCTGCTTTAGGGGATTTTCGGAAAAAAGTCGCCTAAACGCACGTGGCTTTGCGCGGGAATATCTCCGTTCCTGTACGGGTTACGGACCTGGTCGAAGCGTCAAAAGACGCGGCAAGTCTTCTAGTCTGCACTCGAAAAAATTTTCTGCTTGTGGGGTGCAGGTTTTTTGTGAGTGACGTCATAAATGGAGGACTTTTAGGCTACCTTGGCCCACTTTGCCAAAAAGTTATCATGTTAACTGTTTTGGAAGAAGCATTGTAGCCTATGTGCCACAAGTAAAGTTGTTTGATTCATAACTATGTAACTCGAACAGTTACTCGAAACTCGAAAACAACTGATTGCAAGCACAAATATTCATGTGCCAGTATATAATTGATGGCATGCAAAAATGAATATATGTTCATCCACTGGTGTAGAAAAGGTATTAATTACAGGTTAAGGTATTTTAAGTGTAAAAATTAGGTAAAGTAAGTGGTGTTCGAGCTTCTGTTTGTCTGCCAGTTGTTGTTTCTGTGGTATTTCCCACAAAAAAGCCACCCATACAATATTTAGTGAATGGGCAATTGCAGCATCCTGAGGTGGACTTTTAAGAAAAATAGCAAAGGGCAAGTTAGAAGTCTTATGAAATCAAATAACAAAAAACAAATTAATCATTTAATTAGGAGATCAAAATTAATTTGTTGTTTCAAGGCCATAACTTTTGAACCAGAAACATTAGAAAGCCAATCAAAGGCTCAAAAGACTCTGAGCATGGCCTAGTTTGCACTGAAACCTTGAGTCAAAATATCCCTTTAGCGGTTGAAGCCTGGTGACCTTAGTTAAAAATAGGGACGGGCATTTAGGAATACTGAATCCAGAAAGATTCGGATCCTAAACTATTCCAATCCAAAATGCTAATTTAAACCGGGTAATTGGATTCAGTTTAGACACTCCACAACATCACTGGTGTACTTGGTTCCACCACATGAAAGTCAATGCGCACAAACAGACATTTTTTCAGTCCATTCACGTGTGCTCTTCTCTTGCACCGTGTGGAAACAGCACTAAGTACGCACACACAAACATTTTTTCAGTCCACTCCCTGTGTATTTCTCTTGCATCACGTGGGTAAGTGGAAACTTACCGCTATTGTGCATACACTGACATTTTGCAGTTCACCACATAAGCTGCACAGTGATTTCTGCGCAGTTACTTAACTGAATACATGCATTGGAAAGTCATTGAGTGCATTGTTTCCTGCCTGTTTTAAAATCAGTTGAAGTCATTTTGTTAACGTGTCAGCTACAAAAGTGCGTGGAGAAAGGAAAAACGCAAATGAGCAGTTGCCTTTGCTTGCACAAATGGTTTAAAACATCTTTGTATAACTTGCCACGTCAGCTTCCTCTAAAAGATATTTTTCCAGTGCATAAGTAACTACCACCAAGTTGCAATCACAGTTAACATACAGACATTTGGAAACCCTGATGTATTGCACTACATCAGCAGCACATCACTTCACTGTCCTTGCAGGCCCCTTTGTGCCGTTGGTACTCCGCGGTAATGTTGATCGAATATTAGATGCTGCTACTGCACGTTTCCAATGCAAGTGTTTTGGAACAGGTAAGAGGACAGCATTTGCCTTCTAACGTTGTATACGATTATCATGGAACAATCACATCACTCCACAGGTTTGCTACCTGACATCGTTGGTATATGTAGCTTGACAACAAACTGAACACAGAGATTTCATGAACTGTGGGATATAAAATTGGTTTTAAATGTTCTACAAATCCCTTGCTCCTGATACAGCATTTTAAATTCTCAAATCCTTTAGTGTTTAACAACCCAACGGGCATCAGTTGAAATGTAAATTCAAAGTTGTTGCATGTTATCTTAAACATGCACACTGCGTGTGTGATGTAATAATTGCCCGTATTAGTTGTGGAACGTTTCCCGCACTTGTGACCATTTTTCTGCTTGTTTAAGATTATACATACACTGCAGTTGGGAACACATTTATATCTCACAGCCGCCGTGTATGAAGATTTGTAAAACTGTGGAATATTCAAATGCCTCGAGAAGTTCTAAAAATCTCATGGTCCTGATGCAGCTGGGCGGTGTACGTAAAGACTTAACTGATTTGTTAGCCTGTGGATTCATGAAGCATTTATAATCCCAATGGTGTTTGTCATGTATCATACAATTGAGGCGTTCATCAAATGAATCTTATTGATGTCAAGAAACAAAAAGAGTGAAGTCAAACAAGTAACGAAGTTGAAACAGCGTATTGTGCGCAGCGGAACGTACGGCATATACCCGCATTTTAAACTGTGAAGTGTACTGTGCTCAGTGCTTCGGAATATAAACTAAAATTCGAAGTTGGTGTACAGTAGGCTACAGGTGCACATTTTTTCGTTCTGTAGAGAATTTAACACGTCTAGTGCAAAGGTGTTAAACATAGTCGCATGCATCTGGAAGTTACCCAATGCCATAAAATAAACTTTAAAAGTGCTACTTTCGTGACAAACCTTCACACAGGTAGGGATAAGACACAACTAGACAGCGCTGAACACAATGTGCCGAAGACGAGAAGTTAAACGTGCGGTGTGGAATTTGGCACATCGGCGAAAGGAGTCGTTTCGGCAAGAGTTGCTGTGAATAAACGGCACTCAGGTTTCATACCATCTGAGCAGCGCACTTTACACTCCTTCAAAATTCACAATGTGATTAAGTGATTTAATTTAAGTTTACAAATGAAAACAACATTTCCATTCAAATACCCAGTTTACGTAAATAACCCTTATACGATTCACCGTACTATTTTTTTTATATTTATGGTTTCGGTTTGGGATTCTGGAATCCTTGTGATAAAGCAGTTTGTGTTTAATTGGTATGAAATTAGCCGAAGTCATTTGTAGTTGTGCTAGGCCAATAGCCAAGTTTTATTGGGTCTAAAGACATCTATAGCCTAGAAAAATGAGTTTTATTCTTAAAGTACTGTCAAAATCTGGCCTTTCCTGACATAACCACTTTCGCTTAGCAATAATGCACCACTACATTATCTGGAATTAAAAAATTCGTTGTTCACTGTTGCAAGAATGTATTGTTTGTGTGATAAAATGACAAATTGTTGATTTCCAGTGCTGGATTAAGTAAAGTGCGCTGTGTGGGCCTCCTTGGTTTTTGAGTGAAGGACGTTTTTTTAAGCAATTCTCAGGTGCAATGCATGGCAGGAAAAAACAGAATAAGATTCGGTATTCTGGATTCAGTTTAGCTATTCAGGAATAATTCTAAAATAGTAAACTATTCTGAAATGCCCATCCATACTTAAAAAGGCCTAAACCTACCCCACTAAACACCCGAAACCCAAAACTTTCAAACTTTAAAAAATTTAAACTAGAAGACTTGCCGCATCTTTTGAGGGTTTCAACAGCTCTGCAGCGTAATCAGCTGCCGAGTTTCAAAGTGATGGTGAAAAAGTGGATCACACAGGACTTAAAAGTCAATCCACCTGGCAGCGAAGGTATTAAATTTAAAAAGTGTCATTGGGCTTAGTGGTTACCGAGACATGAGGTTGTTGATTTTGCTCACAACTAGGGGTATGCAACATACTTAACACGTTGAGAGCCGTATACGGTATATTCGTACTTCGATTTCAGCCTAAAAAACAGCAATTTTCGGTTGCCTTACCAATGCCCTAACTCCTCCGACGATTGCGCTAGAGAGCTGGGGGTGCGTTTTTTTTGTGAGTGACGTCATAAGTGAAGTAGTTTTAGGATCATTTTGGCTCATGTTGCCTGGCGTAGGGCCCAACCGCTAGGCCAAAGTGTTTCGCTGAAGTTTTCATTGGAAACTAGACTCAAGTTTTTTGAGCTTTTGATCGACTTTCTAGCGTCTCTGGTTCAAAAGTTATGATCTAAAATAAACAAATTAATTAGTTAACTAATTAGCTAATTAGTCAAATATTTTGACTAACTTGCATCACAACTTTTGAACACGAAACCCCAGCAGGTCATCCAAAGTATCAAAAGACTCGGATTGTGGTCTAGTTTCCAGTACAGACTTCAGCGAAATACTACCACCTAACGGTTGGCGCCCAGGGCCAGGCAAAGTGGGCCAAGGTGGCCTAAAAGTTCTCCACTTATGACGTCACT
>JGI24158J21664_10010826_pt1 | contig 12145 bp, 4 predicted proteins | sample Ectturendosymbi3_FD_21664 | JGI IMG/M metagenome (IMG submission 21664) | reverse complement strand
AGGGGTGACGAACCTATTTGCTATCGCGGGCCACTTTGTCAGTTACCGCTGAGTAAGCGGGCCGCACAACTTTTTAGTCATACTATGAAACCTATTAAAAACGAAAAAATGTATAATCAACAGAAACAAACAACAAACGAAAGTAATAAAAAGTTTAAGACTGCTGGCCTCGCCTGAATGCTTCGCGGGCCGCATGTTCGTCACCTCTTGTTTAAGTGTAACTGCGATTCAGCATGCAATCTGCAGCTAATCTCCAACACAAATTCCTAATCTCCACAGCCATCAAAAAAGTTACAGCACTACCGACACCATGCTGAACGTCGTAAAAATTTTCCACCGCATTTTTACGCTTTTGGAAAAGATTGAGCGGCCTTCTGTTTATCTGAGTGACAACTGAATTTATTCTTTTGGCGCCATATACAGTAGAATTTGCCCAATTCGTCAGCTCAAGGGATTATAAAAAGTGACGATTTAGGCGAAGTGACGAATTATGCAAATAACCTGAAATTAACTGCAGAAAGTGCAACTCTCAATCGAAATTTAAATTGGGAAAACTTTTTTATTGTTTAAATTAAACTCTTTAATTCCTCTACTCTATCTCGACTCCTCCATTTCATCTAACACCTAGATTAAACGAACAGAAATGTACACAAAATATATGAATTCTGCCGGAACCGACGAAAAAGTAACGAATTAGACAAATTCTACTGTTCCAGCTTTTTCCTGATTTTATGATAATTGCACAGTGAAACGCCTTGCGTTGGATGATTTGATACGTATTTGCCTGCATTGCTGACTTATTTCATTTCATTCAGGTATCAGACGCTACGACTGTGCTGCTTTTTCATGTGGACCGTAGCCTACATCAACTATCGGCGTTCATGTCGTACGTTTGTGCCTAATTTATGTAAACTCACAAAACTGAGGCTGCTGTTTTCAAGTTTATTTGTAGGTCTGTTCTACCTTTCTGAACATCTGCCGGCTGCATTTAATTCCGAAAATATCATCTCTAAGGAACAGTATTTTTTTCATTGCATGCTGTGCTGCAATTTACATATACAGTCCAGCACCCAACACTTGCTTCACAATCGGTTTATTGCTTCAAGTCATCCATCTTTTGTCTGTTATCTAAGTAATCGACGCATGCTAGCTTTTTATTCTCTACACTAGTCGATTAAGCAAACGTTGAAAACAGTGACCAAGCTCCATTGTTTTACAACGTTTCACTGTCTCGTATTGCATTTTTGCTTATGTGACACGTGTCGCGCGTAAGAACACACCGGGGTAGGTAGACTTTAGTTTAAACCAAAAAGCCTTGAACAACATTCACGTCAAAACGCAGGTTTTTTGCAAATTAGGTTCTTCCAAACCCGTCACTGCTATACGCGACCAGTGTTTACAAGACGCATCACTCAGTCACCGCCCAACGAATTCTCGACTTGAAACACCACTCCAAAATTTATTTACCCGGCGCTCTTCTGCGCAACGTGACCCTGCCAGCAATTGTTCACTTGAAACTTCATGCTCCTGCACTGTTCCGTAGCAACGCGCCGCCATTAAACATGTCATGACTTTTATTAGACAGTAACACACGTCACAAAGTAATGGCGAACAAGCGCAACAAGAAACTAGACCCTCGCTGGATTATTATCGTTCTGGGTTAAGTTAACTTGAGCAGTAGTACAAGGTTAGTTCGCTCAAGCCGAACACTGTGAGAAGCTCTGGAGCCCGGATGAACACCACGCAGTTCAGATAAGTGGTGTTGATGAGAACAAGGGGATAAACGCTGATCGTGGTTTGCCGGACGTTCGCTTTTTTCGACCGCTTATTGCTCTGCCGGACACTTACAGAAACGACCAACCCCAAAGCCCTGACCACAGCATCTTTCCTTCCGGATCGGTAGCTGTACAACAGCTAATCGCTCCTTATTATGAAAACCACCACGCCAAATGGATACAGCCTCGAAAGTCACATCCCGTTTTGGAGCAAAAGCAAAAAGTGCTGCCAAGGCCGCGAACGCCGGAATGACATCTGAATAGTATTTACAACACTGTCAACGCGCATTACCGTTGCAGCACCATGCTCGGTGTGAGTTGGGCGAAGTGACGAAAGCGATGGGCGCTGATGCCGGCCTTGCACTGATCAGCAAAAAACGTCCGTGCAAGAAGGTAAACATTTGTGCAGCGTGTTCGCCTAAGCTCTTGCTGCGGTCACAACATGGGGTGAAGATGAAGAAAGAATCATCACAAACCACCAGCGCTGCGAGGACAGCAACTGTACGCTCTACGCTTCACACTAAGAGTTAGCAATTCAATATATGAAGACGGTATTGTTTTTCAGTTACAAATTTAGAAAGGTGCTGCCATTAATTGCACTGTCGTTTACCAATGGGTAGTGACGCCCCAAGTTAAGTCAACTCCAACCCGTCACTACTCAAGCAAATGTACCGTCATCAGCGTAAAAGCCTGCAAGCCGCCGCACCTTGAAAGCACAAACACAAGGTACAAAATTCATAAATCGTGGTGTGGTGAGAAACAAAATATGCAATTAGTATATAAAACATAACAACAAGAAAAAAACATACGCGGATATCATTCAAACCAACGGAACTTACTGCAATATCTAACATGCGGTCGCTGCGAACACCGTAACCATTATATCATTGAGAGCTCTTCTTTGCACAACACCAACTGCGCGAGGCTACATTGGTCACAGATAACAATCGATACGATGTTGCGCGTTGTTGCAATAAATTTTCATGCGTGGTTGACAACCGGGAAAAACACTTACGATGTCTTGCAATAAAACCGATAATTGCTGTCGACCGAGTGTACACGTTGAGCTTATCATACAAAACACGCGAAAAGTCAAGTGTTCGTTCTTGCCGGCATCAAAGGCATTGAAAGCAACGTCGAATTCGTTGCGTTGCTCAGAAAAAGCACCGAGTTCGCTTTAACCCAAAGTATACGAGTCAGAGAAATGAGGTTGTTATTTGGCGAGTGGCGATTAGACTGTACACAACAGCGGTGGAGTGAAGTAGATTGCGATGGTCGGTCCATTACTTGGCTCCAGGAATTTGCTTGATCACCTGCAAGACAGCGAGGCTGTGGTTGCATGGTCTGCCGCTTCTGTTTGAATTATTCATCGCAAGCTACTTTTAAATCCCTTGGACAGAAAGATTGCGTCAAGTAAGGTAGAGCATTCCCAGATTAAAATGGCGTGCAAAGACGTACAGTACTTTCAGGTAGGAGAGAAATGCCCAAGTATTGAAACAAACAACCAATGCAGCTGATTGTTTTGCAGTCCTTGATCTAAGCTGCATATGCTTGCGGTGCCGACCCTTAGTTTTAACCGAGAAAAGCCCGTTACGAAAGTCAACAAAAATAGCACATGGCGAACAATGAAGCAGCCCTGCTTCAGAGGGGATATTCATGTGCACGTGTAGGAAGAAGGTACTTTCAGCCATCGCAGTTACGCTTCAGCAAGATAACATTCGTGACAACTACAAACTTGTCTTTGCTAAAAAGCAGCATGATGTTTCTCTCAAACCGCGATTCATTCAACGCGTGAAAAAAGGTTTTGATTTGCGAAAAAAGCCTCTATCGGAAAAAGCAGCAAGAGACACAAAAAATATCGTAAGATTAAGTCACCACCGAGCAACCTGAAAGCTGCACTTACCTTGGAGATATCAACCCCAGTGACTGCTTGCACTGCGGGAGGCAGCTCCGAAAGCAGCCGGGTCACTTCACTGGTCGTTCGGTCACCGTCCCCTCCCAGCATCACGATCTCGTCGACTCGAGACAGCGGCGCAGCAACCTCAGCTGCAACCTGCGCGGTACCGTACAGCAGTTCGTTAATGAATAAACAAGCCAGGGCCACGTCTGTCTCACTTTCTAAGGTGAAGAGTAAGATAGTGATGAAAGCTGTACGGAGTAGCTCTGCGTATACGATTTGCAAAAACAAAGATGTACCTTCAAATGGTATTAAAATGTGGGTCAAAAACACTCGCTTCTTGCGAGTTTTTGTAGTTTCTTGTTTCCAATAAAGAGTAGTACTCGTGGTTTATTGGCGGTAAGGGAGGTAATATAGGGACGCAAACTTAGTAATCAAATAGCCTTTAAAACGGTCTCAACAAAAGCTACAACGAAATAGATTTGTGTACATCAGTGCCACGAAGGAAACGGTGAAAAAATCTTGAAATGCAACTCTTTTTGACTTGGCTCATGAACTTCACCATTATGAGCCGGGACTTTCAACATTTTGTTATTATGGTTAATATGAACGGACTTGAATGTTCCACTCAAGTGGTGCACACAGTTTGACAAGCATGATAAGAAAGCAAAGCTTCGTTGTTTTTCTACTAAATGCGCACCAATCACTTGGCAAAAGCGCGTGTTTTGAAAAATGCACCCCAAACATACATACAAGAAAGAAGTTTGTAGTTCTGTTTCTCGTAATAACACCGCTAGTTTGAAAAACACTGAAGCAAAAATCTATGATCACACGAATTGCGCGAAAAGTTTGAGCTGAGGAAATCACCTAAAACACTTCAGTCATTCGGAAAACGAATCGGAGATTTTTTACAGGGCATTTTTTATTATTTCAGAGGTGGCGGCCTTCACGGGTGATAAAGAATTATCAACGTTGTTCTTGCTTACTTGTGCTGTTGCTTATCTCCCACGCTGTTATGTGATTTGCATGCCTCAAACAATCAAAACATTTCACAAAGCAACGCAGTGCGCTCCGATCATCGTGATTAGTGCACATAAGAAAATATAAAGCGTAACTACGATTTCCTTGGGATGACAGCTGCTCACCAATCAACGCTTGCAGCGCAGCTGTTTGTTAATTTAGGATGCGGAACGCTGGTGTGACGTAGCGTGCGGAACAATCGTTGCTCGAAGGAGAGCGGATTTAAGTAAACAACACTCGCGCGCCTCAACAAACATAGAAATTTAACAAAAATGCGAAGGAATCCGACAGTTGACTGTGGTGTAGCTACTGGAAAAACTGAGGCTACGTTAAAGCAGCAGTTCTGGAATGCACTTTCCATAACTAATATGTTTTGCACTGAGGATTTGTGTAATTCGTCGCAAAGGTCCAAAATTTTTCAGCGAAACGAAGAGTCATTGATGCCGACTACAAGGAGTCTTTATCATTATTTTATCGACAAATGACACTTCTGTGAGCTATTTCGATGCAGGCATCCGAAAACGCAAGTAACAAAAAAGCAAAACTTCAAACAAACAAGGGTTGAGACCATCTCACATATCCGAAGCAGTGATGAAGTGAGACTATTCCGCGTGCTACGTTCCACCTCTTGGTCATCATGCTTATGAAACCGAGCTCAAGCATTGTTAGCTCAACTCACAGTTCACCAGACAAACAAACTACAACCAGCGGATCGCACGTGATAAGTTAGGTCAACGCACGGGATCAACAGTCACCAAAAATGACTGACATTTTTCAGCTTGTACAAACACTAGAAAACAGCTTGCTAAGAGTAGATCCTGTACATGCTCATGGCATCACAGGTGTTAAATTTTATTAAAAACAACAGTCATAGAACGAAAACGTCCGACTCCCAACTATCAAGAACAACCGGAGGCGACAAGAACCTCATCACTTTTCAATAACAATTCTAACTTGTCGATTGTTGCATCGATGCTACCTAGTCCACTTACTGCACATGATATTTGCGACAATGNCGTGAACACCAGTGCAAATTATAGATGCTATCATGTTTACGGCTGTAGAACCAAGTTACAGAAGGATTGTTTTGTTTATATTTCCCCACACTTTCTCAACGGAGAGAAATTGACGTGCATGAAACGAAATTTACTGAATTCGGTTTCAGAACTATATTGTAGCACCGCTCTAAGGAGTTTGCCTTTCCTTCCTGCAATACGGAATCAGCCCAAAACTAAAACTAGATTCAATGGAAAGTTATGCAACGGCGCACCTAAAATGTGCTGTGGCAATTAGGTCACACCATGATGGCACAGTTAACAGGACTCTTAGTTAAAGCAAGCAAACACAATAGCCTAAAACTAGCGACAGCACAGAAATGTGCACAAGGGACTTTAAGCGCCTGAAGCATTTTCAAACGCAGTTCCGCCAAAAACACACAATTCGTCGTCACCCATGCTGCATGACGAAATCGCGAGTGCTGATCACCTCAAAACTGTACAGTTCAGACATCCCCGGGCAAGAAAAGCAACGATGCTACAGCGAGAACTAATGAAGGATTTTACCAAACGATTTAGTACAAATTTTCATCAAACGATTTGCTGCACCCTACCCACAAACACTATTATTGTAAGATGTTTACCATGAGAGAACCGCGCAGATATTTTAACCCTCGCATAAAATTTCGCATAAATGAAAAACAACCAACATGAACTGCGATTAAAAAACTTTGGAAAAATATGGCACTTTTCTGCACGGTATCAGTAATGATTCAAAGTTTCCTACCTTCGGTAACGACTCGAGGACAAGCGACATCAGCGCAGCGTCACCGTATTGTTTGTACGCATCAGCCTTCTGCCTCATGCTTTCCGCCTCCGCTTTACCGATCGCTTCGATGGACTTAGCCTCGGCCCCTCCGACCAGCCTGATACGCTCCGCATCGGCTCGAGCCGCTTCGACGGTCTTCGTTCTGCAAGAACGCGGTTCATGTGACGAAGAACAACTTGTTCCACTCGCAACAGATATGGTCAACTTGCGAAGCTTAAAACATTATCATGTCCAACGTCCCTGCGCTGAACAGGACATCGCCCAATACTCATCTAACGGCAACAGAAACTGCACATTTGCTGCTTTGCGTGCAGCAATGAAATTGAACTCAACGCGAGCAGCCAAAGCGCGTAATCTGGAGCAACACGGTTCCGTCCAAGCTGCTGCTTCACGCAGTGACCTGACGCAACGAAAAAATTCCGCGGTGATTTACGTCGAAAACAACGGCGAACGCTATGCGTTCGACAAGCCGCGCCGCTTGAACAGAATAGATAAAACGCAATCGAGCAAATGCGGAAGTCGAGCATTCTCGCTCACCTACGCCCCTCGGCCAACGTCTTCACTTTGTACGCCTCCGCTTCCGTGGGTCGACGGACAGTCGCTTCCAATTCGCGGTCCTTGCGCTCGATTTCACGCGCTTCAACGTCGATCTGCTTGCGACGCTGAACGACCTCGATTTCGATTTCTTCCTTTCGGATCTTTTGCTTTTCTTTGGCCGCCTGCAGCTGGTAGGCAAGCTGCGCTTCCGCTTGCTGAAATGACAAGTCAAAATGCTGCAGACGGGGACTCCTGATGCATAAACAAAAGTCGCCGGCAAGTGACCTGAGCCGGTTGTAGCCAAACATGAGATAGACAAATGTTTGCGGCAAACACAATATTGTCCAAATGTGTTGTTCACCCAGTTGGGTGACTGAAAAAATGCAACTTTCTATAAAATAATTAGAAAACAGAAGGTTGAAGAGACATTAACTGGTCTAGCACTCAGAAAAACGAAGATTGGTAGATCAACAAAAAATTGCCAAAACGATTTATTTTTACATAAACGTACTAACCTGTTGTTCAAAAAGTAAAGCGTCATGAAATTAGCAAAAAAAGTAGTTAAGATATTTCAGTGAAGACACAGAGTGATATCCAAATCACTGTTTCTGAAGATTGAAAAAATAATGAAAGATTTACGCAGTAACTCATAGAGGCATTTTCCTAGAAAATAAAATCAACACAAAGAATGAAATTCCTGTTTTAAAAAAAAAACAACTATGAAAAACGCTCAAAGCCAACAAGTCACTCTGAAAATAGTTGCACAAGGTTAATGCTTACAGGCGCGTCTCGCAGGACATTCAAAAAGTAAACGAACACAATCATTGAAAATCGATCGCAAGCACGCTCCTGCAACCAGCCATTACCGATGTGTTGACTTCCCGCTGAAAAGCTGCCTGGGACATCTTGAACGCTCGCTCAGAATCGGCGACTTTAGTGTCAGCATCGAACTTCACGTCCATCAATGCTTTATCGCATCTCGCTTCCTGTTAACGAATTAGTGTGGTGGTGGTTATTAACAGCGCAAATAGGAAAGGTCAGATGGACACACTGTGCTTCTGCGAGCGACTGCAATGGTTTTGCGCAGTCAGTTCCTTCAACAGCGGTGAATATTAACTTCACGACACACTTATTTGTACAGTATACTTAAGAAGTAAAGATCACATTTCATAAAATATCACGCGAAAAAATTCGCTTTTCCAAGTTTTGTGGTGGCTAGGTTTTTCTAACCGAGTTTTGTAACGAGCTTACGAAGCTCAGCTGTAAAGTAATCATAGACCAAGCAATGAATGAGCACACACTGGGACGAAAATGGAACCAGTCGCGTATCTAAGGAAAACTAAACATGTGGCACTGCGCCGGTAGGAAATTTGCTAGCTTGTGCAAACATTATATTGCAGTCTCTTTGCACCCTAAAAACTCAATGATGTTCATCATTGTAAGGCTACTTTTCATTCCTAAGGTGTTTTCTGATTAGACAGGGTAGTGTTTAATTACATTTGCAAATTTATGCACTAATACAGCTCTTGGCCGGAAGACATTCGTTTGTGAAAATGTTCAGGTTTAATTTAAATTACGACTTTGGTATTCAAATTAACTTCACGTTTTGACTTGACAATTCAGGCTTATCTAATATACACATTATGCCATCTTAATCATCATGCAAATGACTTAAAATTGCTGATACAAAATTTTTCACAGCAATTCTAAAGCCCAAAGTATTTGAGGGCAAAAGTTAAGAGGCAATATTCATTTCAGCGTAATCGCTAATTCTGGATCTACCAAAAGTACTCTTTTTACAGACAAGAAGCAAACACTAAATGATGTTGATAGAATTTTTTATTTTACATAAGTGTCCTAAGGGACTAATATTTGGAGTATCACTGTGGAAAAGAGATGAAACCGCAACAGTGTGTCATTTCAATTATAAACTAAATAAAAGAATATAGTTGAGCAAAAATCATTTCCTGCGTATACAATGCTTCAGGGCATCAGGACATTTAAAATAAATTTGGCACACAGGTGATGCATCACCATTCAATTCAAGATATTTTTGCAACCATTGCACAGAGTACAGTTGGTAAACAGGATAAACTGGAGGGGCAGCGCTTCATAATCTTTTCAGTTTCGTTCACCCCTGCTATCGCTTGCTGCATTCCCATTCACCTTATTGTGAATGCATGGCTGATGTGACAATTATCATAGTACATCGAATGTTCATTGCATCGTTAGACAACAGCATTTGCTCTACTTCATCCACAGCATGCTTTCTGCCATGCAACAAATTCACTGCGACCGTTAAACATGGTTTGATTACAGAATCAGCTTCTCAACAGTTTTTTTTTCGTTTCATCAGCACAAGCACTATTTGAAAAGAGGAAAGTAGAAAAAGCTTTTAACTAGAAGGGTCATTTATGACTGATGACTGAAGGGAGTTTTGATGCTTTCATATGTATTCGTGCTGTCGTTTGAAATATTGCAGGGACTTGTTCTCAAGGATGCCATGTTTGTTTTGTAAATGACTCTGCTGTTCTGAATGAGCTAAACACTGGTTGCTGTATTTAAAATAGCACAACATGCATTGAGCAGACGGCTCATGGCTCGATTCTCTACTTTTGGGAAGAAAAGTCCATACTTCATATAATCATTCTCCCACTCCCATCTATTAATTTTTGAAGGGAGCTTATTCTAAATGCTCAACTTCGTTTTTAAAACTGGTTCTTTAAACTGCAAAGCTGATGTAGCTGGCGTGTCCTGATCAATTTCATCTGTAGATTTATATTTACTTTCATCAAAAGAAAGTGTGTTTGGTACTATTTCTTAGACATTCTGCAAGTACTACCTGAGATGTAAACATAGATTAGAAGTTGAAATCAATACTATATGTGGTAACAAACAACCACTGCAAATAGGCTACTCTGGTACTTCAATTCGTAGGTCGACCAGTGGTGCAACTGACAAGGGGACATAAGCTAAATGTAAAAATCGAGCCCCCTTTAGCTTACATTCCGATATTTGGTATTCTTTAGATTTTCAACAGGTTGTTCGTTTTTTTGCATTTTTCAGGGTAGTTTAGGTTTTTTTAGCTATTATTCACATTCATATCCCATCCGGATTCATTATAATTTCTTAACTTTTTGTCTGAGTGTTGGCTAGTAGCCCCCTACGATGGCCAGTAGCCCCTTCAGCTAAGTTTTGCCCACCCTGGCTCAAACCTCTAGTTATGCCACTGAATTATACCTGCACTTCGACTGATAAGGCTATTCTGGGAGTTCATGTGTCTGGTTTTACTCGAAATTCAGAATGAAACTTTTGAAACTAGTGCATGCAATTCTATCAGATAACCCTGGTACAGGAGTACAGGATACTCATGTAGTGCACTGCTGAGATTCCAACACTCGAATGAAACAGCATCTCTCCATAAAATCTATCCTTATTGCATAACATACGCAGTTGATTGCACCAGCAGCACCACATTATGGTTCTTCTGAAGTGATAGTTGATGAGTGTTGTTGACGTAAATTTAGAATGCTTAGATTTATTTACGGTTGCTTATGTGTGTTGGTTGAAAAAACAAGACAAATACATGTTACCAACAGTTTGAAAAAATTAGGAACATAAATTTCATTCACCCCTTTTCTTTCATTCACCCTAGCAAAAATTTCATGCACCCTGGGGTGAACCATTCACTCGGTTAAGAAGCACTGATCTAGAATTCTAGAGTCTTTCGTCACATAGCATGTAGTCTTACAGCAACAAAAGTAGACAACAGTTTTATCCAACATGAAGACATTTTGCAGTGGAAATTTGGATGCTGCATTCAGCATTTTTTATATGACAAATGTGACATGTTTGCATAAAATGACAAAAAATAATGTATTAGTGTCCCTTATTGTATTGTCTAAATGTCACTTTGTAACTTTGAATTATCACCTGTAAAAGTTATAATCAGCTCACTGGATGTGTTAACACAACATGTTACCTTAGACGCTGTCTAATGTCCAAAACTTTCCAACTACAATCTTATAAAATGTCAATCACCACCTGTCAAGTTGCATATATACAATGTACAGTACAAATGGCCACATGCAAAACAAGCTGGACAATATATGAAAATGTGCCTAAAGTCACCTGATTAAGTGCTTACTGTCACCGACTGAATGCATATAAACATTTACAATGAGCAAATATCCAAATAAAAATTGTGATATGTCACTTACAAAGGTATGAAATGACATCTAAATGGTGCTATACCAGCAAGGTCAAATTTTGTCAAATGCTTAAGTTCTGACTGAATGACACATGAGACAGCCACTTGATAAACATTACGTATTCAACTAAAATGGATTTTGTTCTTCTCCTGTAGCTTATGTTTATTTTATAATCATCGCACAGTTCATGCCCATATGTAACTTCAAAAATGCACCACCAACATAATTGCAAATGCTGATTGAAGGTTGATTCAAAATCTCCAACGTTTACACTAACCTTGCTAAGCTTATCAATAGCTAATAGTCTCAGCAATAAAAGTCATTTATATATAGCTGAATAATAAAACCACGCCATTATCATTCAACTGTAGTTCAATTACTGAAAATACAAGATGTCATACATAGTGGCTAAATAAATGCAATTTCTGACTACAAAAAAAAATCTTGGGTGAGAATCCATGAGTAGCTGCTAGGGTCAGTTCTGTTAAGTGATGACAGTTGTGACTAAATTATATCGTCAATATGACATCTCTCACAACATTCACTTACAATGAGATCAAGAATAGCACCAGGTGCCCTTAAACACCGTAATCATGGAGGGTTGCATTCGCCAAAAGTTTGGCATTCAACAAATATGCTACTACAGTATTTCACGGAGCAGATCAAAAGACCGGACACGTTAGACCGGTGATCAAAAGACCGGGCACGTTTGATCGGCGCAACGTTGGACCGGCGATACACAAGACCGCCGCAACGTTAGACCGGCAGTTCATAACACCATCCGTGCAAAAAACTCAAAACTTCTTGAACTAATTCTGGAAGCGGGCGGAGCGGAAACTTGTTCTCGATGCTTTGCATGTGCACGTTTCATTGAGATNCTT
>JGI24158J21664_10010825_pt1 | contig 12146 bp, 8 predicted proteins | sample Ectturendosymbi3_FD_21664 | JGI IMG/M metagenome (IMG submission 21664) | reverse complement strand
CATAGGCCTAATATCCGGTCCATTGATAGTGAGTGCAAGACCAAAAATTGATACATAGCTTTACAAGTTTATTTTAAACACCTAAAAAATAGCAGGTTTTTAGCAGAATGTATCTATTTTTAGCAGATTTTAGTTGAAAATTTGTGACATGGTTTTTGTCAGTATCTAGCAGTTTTTCGTGATACGATTTAGCAGGTTTAGGTGACAACCATCTGGCAACACTAGAATAAACTCCCAAACAGCAGCAAATTCGTAATGAAATATCCCTTTGATCCGAATAGTTATACGCGCAATTGTTTCCGCACCCAGTAGGCTTCACTACCATGCCTTTCTCTGCATGGTCAACGTGAGCCTCACCACATCCGTTCAGACTTAATAGTCCCCGGGTTTGGCGAATCAGCAGATCACAATCAATTTAGTCGCGCTTTGGGTGTACTACGGTTTTTCAGCCATGACCATGGCTATTAAAAATCACAGTCCGTGAACTCACAGTTTCTATGCGATTGAAAATCTCAATTTCCGTCCGGTTTATTGGTCTGCTTGAAGTAATTTTCAACGTATCCTCTCCATGTCAGCGTAGCGAAGTGACATTAACATGCTGCTGGAAATGTTTTGGTTGTTCATCTCCAAAATGCAGCTAAACAAATTGTACGTACGTAGTAACTTGGGCCCACGGTTTTCCATGTTCATACAATTGTTATCCAACGCATCGTTTCTCATAACTAAATGAACCAAATGTCAAAAACCCTTTTGTTTGCATGTAGGTACGGGTTGGAGTGCTTGTTCCGGTTCTACAGCTATGGATTGGAGAAAAAATTCAGATCGGACATCTTTCAAGAGTTTCAAGCTGACGTTATTCAAGATTACAACGATGGTTCGTTACAAGATAATTGTATTTTTTCAATGGCTCGAAATAGACTCTTTTGAACAACTGTTTCCAACCCTTGTTTAATGCTATGGGACGTGTCCAGTCTGCTAAGTTTGTTTTTGAGCCCCATTTTCCCTCCCAATTTAAATCTTTCGCAACGGGGACTTCTACGCTCACTACGTACTTGCGTAGCACAACAGTTTTAGCAATATCACCAATATTGCATCTGAAATTTTTAATGCATCTATTAAATTGTGCGTTGTAAAACTAACAGCGTTTCCTTCAGGCCTTTGCAGTTACAAGGTAGTATTTGCAAACTAATCACATGCAAAAAGTCCGATCTCAAGTACAAGAAGCAGAAATGGGATTTTTGCGGCATGAGACTGCGCAACAAAGTGTGCGGACTCTGTGAAATTCGTAGAGCCCTGTATATCGAGCCACTTCTGCGCCAAATCAGAGAGATTCCGGTTACGATGGTTTGGCCATGTGACGAGAATGCCCCACGAACGACAGGCGAGACAAGTCCTGCTGGCTGCACCCACGGGACAGCGGCTCAGAGGTCGGCCCAGGTCCAAGTGGAGTGATTACATATCCGACATGGCTTGGTCCCGTCCCTGTGTAGAGTGGGCAGAACTATCAAAAATTACTAAAAACCTGAGAGATGTTTCGACTCCCCCTAGGGCTGCTGCCGAGTCGCGATCCTCTTCGGAGAAAAAGCGAGTGTGAAATGATTGAATGAATCACATGCAAGACCTTCCGAGAAAGGGAAGCGTTTGGGCTCTGAAGTCCTGGTTTATGACCAGTCACGTGTTATATATGCGCGACCACGTACGTGTTATGTATGACGACCATCCCAAATCTTGTCCACCGTTTTTTTCAGGCACCTGGCAATAATGAAGAAAAAAGAGATAATGTTGTTGCTACCTTTGACGAAGTTCTCAGAAGTTAATCTATGATATAAGCGCTAACTCGTCTGTGGATATATGGGATAGAAAACATTCACTGTACGATTTTCGATGCAAGAGATTTTTGCAAAATGATGAAGAGGCTGTCCACGTCGCGGCGGTCCGCGTTCTGCCCTCTGTAAAGTTATTTCACGCAATTCTGATGAGTCCACACACAAGGGTCCCAACATCCGCAGAAACTTATAGTCTTGGTACAAGAAGGTCGCACGGTCCGACGAGCAGGGTTGAGCTGTGACCTACAATGAAACGTAGTACAGTCGTATAATTTCCCATTACATTTAGTTCACAACGTACACGAAACATAGTTCACTTAATTTCCTTGCGTCAATGCTGGAAAGGTCTGGACCAGAGTAATAAGTCAGGTCGAGCCGCGTTTGGGCTTACGTTTATCAAAGTGTTTTGGGCCGATATCGGGCTTGCATACAAAACTTTTTTATAACATTCAGATTAACGATTTTTTCCTTTGTGATGTACATTTGTTAGGCTAACCGTGGTGACTTCTGTTAGAGAAGTCATAGGGACTTTTCTTCAGCTAATTCTGTTTGCAAACACAGCTGCGTTCTTTTGTTCTCTGCTCGGATGAGTCTCACACTCTTTTTGAGAAGGCGACAGCCGTGAGGATACTTGAACGCGATAGCGTTGAGTCGAAAAGATCAATCACTCACGCGATTCTTGGCTTGTTTTTAGAAACGACGGCCTACAAACCGGCTTTTCATGCCTGTAGTGCTATCCTAGATATTTTCTTTTAGGCCTATAGCATCATCGTGGATAGTTTCTTTGAAAAAAAGCATTACATTCCGCAGCATTATCTCGACTAACAAGCTAAGTTTGTGCTNGTTAAAGCCAATGTTTTGGTCGAGGTGGTTGCTATTTTGGGTGTGATAAAACCGTGTGCCTGCAGCTATACCCGCACGCTACGTTTTTGATACTCCGCAGTTGCGTATATCTTGGTTAACCTGGTACAGTAGGCTTTCGGGCCTGAATCGGGCTTCAAAAATAAATGGGCTGGGTTCGGGTTTTGGAATGAGGCCCATTTACAACTCTGGACAACTTGTTTGCGAAATTTGTGGAAGCGTTTTTGTTGTGTAGCGTTGTTGCTCATATTCCAGTTATCCTAGCTTCGAGTTGTACGCTCAGTTTTATTTGAAATGAAGCGGTGGTGCGCAGTTCATTTCTGTCACGTTTCGTGGAACCTCCTTCAGTTTTCAGTTGAAGCAACATCTCTGACCGCAATCGCGATTGCGTGAATATGTGATCAAATACACTTTCCAGGAATGTGCCACATCATGAACTTTGTTCAGTTTCGCCCACCCTATGTGTTGTCTCCTACACACATCGAGCCTTTTTTTTGCACAGTCAGTCTTTTTGTTTGTTCTTTTAACACAGTTTTCAAAAGATTGCACCAACAACTGTTTTACCCAAGCGAGAAAGTACAATCAATCCAACAGTAAGTTTTTCAATCCAAGCCAGACCTCCTTCCGAACAAATTGGATGGATTTGAATTTTAGAAGGCGCTTAGGGCTGAAATACGCGAGTAGCGCAGAACTACTCTAAAAGTGAATTGTTTTCGCGCAGGTCAGTTATACGGTCTGGAGAAGTTTTGGGCTTTCCTCAAGTATTCGGGACATCCGCGCGCTCAAGTAAATCCCCAGATTGCAAAATGGCTCGGCAAATTCCAGAAGTTGGAAGACTTCCGTGTTTTGGTAAGTTTGTTTTTGCGCTTCCCGTGAGTATCGTTACGGTCATGTCCACGGCGATTAAAAGCAGCACCATTAACTGCATTGCGAATGCACAGCAGTGAACTGTTTCGTTATTGCGAATGAGACAGTGATGAACCGCTATTGCGGTTTGTGCATTGGAAAGCCGCGAAGGTTTTTTTCAACCGAGGCGCGTGTTCTGCTCCGCTGTCGACTTCAGCGTTCAATGGCGGTGTACTGTATTCGCGCTGATAGACATGAACCGTTTTAGCTGCCTTTCGTGGCGAAGCCAACCAAAATCCTCGAGGCAAAGTTTATGATTGATATCAATTTTGACAGTTGTCCTGGTGCTCATGTGTTTTAATAGTTTAGAGCAGAAGTCCTGCCCGCGGGTCAATTATGACCTGCGTTGGTTTGTTTGGCCCGCGCTTATCTTCTCTAAACGTGTACATTTTAATTCGTAGACACAAACAGAAGTGAAAAAGCATGCTAATCCAACATACAGTATCTTCGTAAACCTTATGTTGGCAGCACTATCAAGCACAGCGGTACCCAACCGTATTTGCACCAACCAGTTCAATGTAGGCATCATTGTTCAGGATTGGCCTTCCAAGTTACGGCAAATGAAAGCAGCATAGATAAAATTTCAAATGTTTAGCGCATGTAAATTTAATGCAACTTGTAACACTGAATCAGTTGGAAGCCTGGTTTTGCTTGTCTGCAATCAGATGGTCCCATCCAGGGCTGATGGGAGTCAACGGCACCAGCACGGTGTTTTGTATGTCCATTCTGCTCCGTGATTTGTTTTGGCTGCTGTCGCTACAAAAATCCCGCTTCACGAAGGTAAAACGTGGGACATGGTAGCAGGGTTTTCATTGCTCACATGGCGATGACAGAATATTGCGGTTTGATTCTCAACAGGAATATCGGTGGAGTTGTCTCAAACGTACGTGAAGGTCACCACCATATGCGATCTTCAGCAGCTGTTCCTCCAGTTACACAGGCATGCTCGATTCGCTCGTTTTTTTTCGCAAACGGTCCGGGGATCCATTCCCTTGCAGTAGTTCCTTTGCTTTTGCAAATGACTGTAAATAATTTATTGTTTCTATTGGGACCGGGAACAAATCCCAATGGACCGATGCGGAAGTGTAGCAGGCGTCAGAAAAAGTTAGAGGCATTATGACGTAGCCACGGTGAAATGAACTGGTTTGGGCCTGAACAGTACTGCGCATTTCTAGTCGAAAACGAAAAAGCCGATTTGATTTTTTGGCTGCAACTGTCCTGTCTGCAGCAAGTACGAAAAGGAAATTTGGTAATGAATACGGTACTTCCAAAGAAAGCGGAAGTTCTCCATTTCTGCTAATGTGTATACTCTGATCGTTAGATTTAAATACTTAAAATTGCATATTCGTTTGCTGTGTCAAATGACAACCTTAAAAGCTACGTTTTCATTTGCATTTTTCATTGTGCAAAATAATGTCATTAGGGACCGTTGACACACGGGCACTTAGTATTGTCACATCTGGCCTTACAAAACAAGGTTGGATTTTCCTGGTTTGAAGGTTCATGCCTGGCCAACTAAGCCCGACAGTTTTTGGACTGCATTGGCGAGGGCTGCTCGCTGTAAACTTCGAAAAAACATTGAAAATGGAAATCAAGCATTGTTTCACAAACACAGCCGCGCGTTTGCGACAAATACCGCGAGGTCATGTCCTGGAACTGCTTTCCACTGATGCTTTTAAACACGACCTGCCATCAGTCCTAACGTTCTTCTGTAATCAAGAGTGAAAACGCTCTTACTTATTTCAAATAAGAAACTGTCACTGAGTGACTGTCTGTGGCTAGTTTACCTTGAAAACGCCGCAGTAAATTCGTACCATGCTGACGTACGTTCTTTAGTTGGAAGAGTATCAAGAAGTTAAATCGCTAGAGTCGCAACCTGTTCGCACTTCTTTTGTGCCAGCGTTGAAGAAGTATTTCGGACTTTCTTAACAAGTCCCCCTCATATAAATCGATAGCTTCTAACAGATCTTCGTGTGCATGGTATTGAGAAACTTCAGTTTATCTTCTCACGAAGTAGAAAACGCGTGTATACCTTTAGATTTTGCAAAGAGCGAGCCCTATTTCTGACGAAAGTCATTGTCTTTGAGTTAGTGAATTCTTCGTCCGTCAGTCAATTAGAGCACAGTCACAGGTTAGTTGATTTAGGCCCTTCGTCTGACGAACTTCGTTGGAGAGGTGGCTGTCGGCCTTTTGTTGGTTTTCTTGTGCAACTGGTAGGAGGCATCTGTTCCTTTAGAATAGTTTTGTGAATCTTGACTTAGTGTGTTTTGCATGACTTGCTGTTGACCCCATATGGATTACTCGTTAATTATCTTACGTTGTTCAATGCTTGACTTGAGAGGTAAAGGCACTGGTCAGGGTTTTGAGTGTGCGTTGTGCGTTTGTAAACGAGAGTAAGGCTGATACCTTTCTGAAGCTCTTCAAAGAAACCAGAAGGTATGTTTGCCTGCCTTCCTCATCTGCTTTAATCCCACATTGTCTTCCGCAGCCACCTGTTCAGGAAAGCGCAGCTGACACTGACCACAGCAACGGTGCCGCCGCATCCACCTCAAAAACAAGCAGCCAATCCACCGCGGAACCGGGGACGTCAGCTCACAGGACCCAATCATCTAAACATAAATGCTGACCAACACATGTGCCGCGAAGAATATATACTTTCGATGCAGGCCCCGCTGGAAAGCGGGAAGAACATTTTATGTGTTCTAAAGTTTTAGTATGCAAGCCTGGTTGAACTTGTGGGATCTCAGCGGTTACGGAAGATCAGTTATTTTGGATGCCTTCGTAATATATTTGTACGTCGCAGTTTTGGTTGCCTAACCCTGCTCTGGTGTTTGGTTAGACCAGTCGCTACGCGCCGGGTGTCTTGTCCTGTTCTGGATAAACTTCAACTATTATCGCACAGTGCTGTTGATGTTCTATTCTTGTCTTTATTGAAAATTGGCCTCGTTCGAACGAAGTATCACAATGTCAGGTTTCATCCATTTTTGAAATTCCTCACCCTAGAAAATCTAGGCCGTTGCCCGGTTATAAATATTTTCCCGTAGCTAGTCCAGTTACCGTTCGAATCCTACTGCCAACATTTGCCTATCCTGCTCAACTTCTGAATCTTGCTGCTACTGATACTAACTACTACATGGTTTCTTCCACTTCACTGTGACGTGATCGCAATCTCTCCCGGCAGAAACGCCATCGGAGTCTTGACACTCAACTGAATAGTACTCAACCACAGTGTGTTAGGTGCTGATGTCGGCATGCTGGCATACTGTTAACAGTCTGTAGTTGAGTGCTTCTGCTCTACCATTGCTGTTTTTTTCTTTTTTCTTGCGAGTTATTCCCAATCGATCGTGTTTTCAAGGCGCTCAACTAGTGTGTGTTTCTTCCTTGGTTTCTGGTTAATCTGGGTTTATCTTGTCAATTAAGCACGAGCTCAGACGGATCGCACAAGATTGCGCTCAAGAAATTACGTTTTGCGTGGCCATTTTCAAACAACAACAACAACAACAACAACAGCAGCCAAGTAGTTGCTGACACCGTTGTAGCGTTTGCAGTGCAGATGACGATTTACGACACGTGTTGATTTATCATTTGAGACGAGTCTTCATTACGTTGTAGTAATGCTTTTTCGCTGTTTCGTGTGCCGTGCAACAGTGCACACCGTGCCGTTGCGCGAAAATTTGCGCAAGCTTGGAGTTGTTTTCCTTTTGCGAGCGCGTGTTTCCTGAACGCCTTAACATGGTGATGACAGTGTGCCGTTGTTGGAAGGCAGCGAGCTCGTGGAATACCGAACGTTGCTTCAGATGTTTTTTGCTGGTCTTGCGTTTTCAACATGTCGCGGACAACTCGCCATTTGCGGCCTTGCGATTTGTTCAATTACAGGACAAAAGTTCGTTCTATTTCAACAAAGTACGACTGTTTTGTGCGCCAGAAGCAAGGTAGTGTTTCGTGGTTGGTGGATCGCGTGTTCTGTACATTTAAGTGAGACCATGAAGAGGTAGTGGTTTGCTCGGTGCGAGAGAAAGGTGTGCAATTCCTATTATGTGCGGGATTTTTTCTTGTCAAGCTTTGGTTAAAAGTTCTGGAACCGCGTTACGTGGATCGCACGGTATTTGGGCGTTCGGCTTGAGCGAAGCTGCCACTGAGTTGTAGTTACAATCATGTATTTTTATGGCAGATTCAAAGAAGCGCACATATGACAAATTTAACGAGTAATCCCTGATCTTGTCAACCAGCGGTGTTTTGAAACGCTCTGCTGTGCAGTCGGGAATTTACAGGCGATCGTCTACTTGCGGACTTGTTGCGTTTTACGTATGTGTATTTTCGTGGTGATGGTGTGCGCTAGTTGCCTGTACAGAAAATCGAGACTGCCGCTTTCGCTTTCGGAAATCTCACGCCGCGTTGCATAATCTTTTGCCGGCGTTCGCTTTCACTACCATTGCATGCCGTCTCTCGTTTCTGCCTGACACATGTTTGGTTTTGGGATCGTCGTGTTCGGGCGCAGATCGTGGAGTTCCACCGCTGTCTTGTCTTCCAGACTACGTTGAAACGGCGTTGTTAACCATTTTGCTAACTGAGAGGCAAATGTGTTACAATGCTTTGAGGAGGATATTTTGGCTCGTAGCCCAACCTTATTCACTTCGAATTTTTGCACGCGGGACAGCGGGCTTTTCGTTCAACTTGAAATCGAGTTTTCCCGAATGGGTTTTGCACTTTGAATACTGAAAGAAACGCCGCCAGCCTCAACTTAGCTTGCGCTTGATTGAAAACGATTTGTGCGTCGGTGCTAAACTAATACGAAGTCTTAATGTCGCCGATTCGATTTTCGACTGTATAGAAACGCTCGGTGAGCAGGATGTGGTTGAAAGCGGGTTGGTACACGACATGACGACAGAATAATTTTGTTTTGTTGCCCGTTTTGACTCGTGTCGCTTATTTACAATGCTGAAGTCTCGGTCTGTGAGGTACAACACATGTGGTGGCGATCAAGTCCCACTTCTCATCGTATATTGCTCATTCATATTTTCCGCGTGAAGTGATGCTGAATGGTCTCTGGGCACCTAGATCCATCGCACAAGCAGCGCGTCTTAAACAACCATGGCACCCCCAGTGTCGGGCATTGCTCCACACGTTTTTGCAGTTTACAAATAGAAAACCGGGAAGTCGTTGCATTTGGTTCGGTGTGGACTGTTATGCAATGACTTTTTTGTTTTTTATAAGGAGCATGTTTGTCATAATTTAAGTTCCATAAATTTTCGTAAAACCGACTACTCAAATAAATCGTAATTTATCGACACGGCCGTACAAGTCCATGACCATTCCTCCTACATCGTCGTACTGATAGCTCATGGCCTCTGTAGGTTGTTTTAAAAGTTTCAGATTATACTCAAGCCTCAAAGGCTGTTTGCTAGCAACAGGTTCACTGACGAAGTTTTGCATCTCCCTTGTCCACCGTCACCTGATCTTTTGGTTCTGGGCGTTTGTCTGCATCATCGGTTCACCTCGTTTGTCGCTTGTGTCAATTGGTTTGTTCGCCACTGTTGCTGTTTTGCCGCTGACCTTTTGTTACAGGTGAACGGGGTTGTGAAATTACGGAACTGGTTGGTTTGCTTGCGTGTCCTTGATTTAACGTTCTTATGTTTTATCGCAATTCAACTCTTAGTCGTAACCGTGTAATTTAAGTGGAGAACTGACAAAAAGAACAAAACCCAATAAAAATCAGAACAACAGGTTGGTGTGTTTAAATGGTGAAATAAAATTACCGTTAATTGAAACTGAAGTATTCGTGCGTCACTTATGATAACTGTTAAGAAACCGAATTCGCGTTGCCATTGTATGCTGGGAATTTGGTTGTTACGTTGATCATAAAGGACTGTTGAGTGTTGTACGTCTTTCACTCGAGCGAGGACATCAGGATGGAGGAGACAAAACGGCTTTACGTCGCAACTACCGTGTTTCCACAATAGAGGTGGCTGACAATTCATTCCAAAAATGAGGCTCTAGGCGGCGTCGTACAATCTAGTCTTCTCTGGCACGATTGACTCAGTTATGTTCTGCCCTGAAAAATATTAGCTGGAGATTGTTGTGAGATAGCAAAGGTTGCGAAGCTATTGGGAAAAACGTGCAAAACGGTCATATTTGCGGGGAACACCGTAGCGGTCCCGTCGCCACTGGGGGGCCTTGGTGGGCTTAGCCTTCAAAGAAAGCTCCAAGCCCTCAAAATTAAAATATGAATCACGAAAAAACTGGTTTTGTCAATTTTTAGTATGTCAAACCCCACCGTAGTATGGTATGGACGACGTCAACACAAAGGAACGAAACAGGCGTAGACAGGGGTTATTACCCCCAAAAATTTTAGCATATCTAGTCACTTTACGCTTTAAGAGGCAGTGTGCCAAACATATGTTGTTCGCCTAAAGTCAAAAATTTTGGGCTGGCTACGTCACTGGAACGAAACTGAATGTATCTATCTGCAGTATGATGTGCGTTTCCCTGAAAACTTTGTTGAAACGTTCATCCGGACAAATATTAATAGGCAGCGGCTCGAGCTGTTTGGATCGAAGGTAGGACCTTGTCGCTTTTTCGATGCGAGGAGTTCAGCAATGAAAGGGAAAACTCCGGCTTCAAAACATCCTCCGTTTGTTTGATTTGAGGGCTTGAGGCATTGGTGTAGGAGCTGGGGGTGGTTAGTCGAACATCGGGGCAAAGAAATTCCGACGTTTTTGACAATACTAATGAAAATTTTATTTCTTTATGATTTTATTTACAGTTTGAAGTGTAAGCTCGGCTGTGTTGAGCCACCAAACAAATCTTTTATGACCGAACGCAATAAAGTGGCCTATCTTTCAGCCGTGACGTGGAAATGGCATCAAGGATTGCGGCAAATCGTCACATGAGCTTCGCCGTACTGCATTCGGGTTTTTGTGATTGTAGTAGCGTTGCCAGATGCGTTTTGTAAAAATCACGGCCTTTTTGTCAACAGTGCCAGATCTAAGCTCTGTCGTGATTCTTAAGCGGCGCAGGGAAAACAGAAGAGTATTTTTTAAGTAGTTTGCCCCTATTTTGGGTGGATCATTACATTCCGGTGTGTGTGTGATGTGACAGTAGCACCGAGGATTGCGTCAACAGCAGCAAATAAACTTCGCTGAAGGAATTATTCTGACAAGATTCGCTACTAGAGTGATTATAATTTGAGAAACGCGGCGTCAGTTCTTTTTAAAGTTATGGCAGATTATTTATTTTCAAAATACCGACTTTGGGCACTGATTTTCAAAATAGCGGCCTTTTACCGGCCTCCACTAAATTAGCAGTAAAATACCGGCCATCTGGCAACCCTAGATTGTAGTCAGTTTGAGCGAGTCTTGGTGGTACAGTGTGTATACAGTCGAACAAAGGAAGCAGCATGCCGTTACAGAAAAACTATGCCATTGTTTCGTTCAATACCGAAAATGGTACGAAAGTGCCCAAAAACCTGCAAGCGATTTCGATATCCCAAGAACAACGTTGACTTCGAAAAATAAAGATAAAATAATTTGACTTTTTTACCAGTGCATGATACAGTTAGCGGCAATCCTGATAAAAGAAAACTTTTAACTCTTGGGAATGTCTGGCATTGTCATTTTAGGAAGGATTTATTGTAGTTCGGTTATAACGACGCTTTTTCTCGGGTCCAATGAAGTGATGTTTTCTGCTGTATTTCATAACTAAACACCACTTTGCCATTAGTTGGGAAACGCAGCAATTCTAGATACAACCTTTTTTCACAAGAGACGAAAGGTGGTTTTGTTGCTGCTAGGCAGTGTTGCTATTTTAGCTGTTTTGCTGCTAGATCNAGCAGGTTTTTCTCACTGTTAGCTGGAAAATTTTCAATCTAGCAGCTAGCTGATTTTCTAGCAGGATTATTAAAAACGTTTAGCAGGTAACAAATTCCTGGCCAAATATTTGTTCCGCAACCATTTTTGGGCGGCATTAGTTCAGTAGTAGTGTCCGCCTCCCAGTTGGAAGGTTGGGTGTTCGATCCACAGCTACTGAGTGAATTGCCGTAGCACTCCTTGGGCAAGAGCGTTCACCTCAATCGCCCCGGCAAGAAGCACAATTCAGGCTCAGGCTTGCCGCGAATTGCCGTCGCCAAAAAACTTAACAAAACCATTTTAGAGATGAAAACTTTTAAACCTTCTCCATCAAAAGATTCTTTGCCTTCTTTCTGACGCTTTATGTTGAGCAACACAAAGACTACCATGCACAACCAGCTGTCTTTAATCATTTGGATGCATAAATATACCATTGCTATTACCACTGGAGTTTATTATGACGCAGCGAAGCTCCTTCAAGAAGGTAATTGCATAATAATAACAAGCAACTGAATGGCTTGGTGAAGCCTAAATGATTTGCTTCTGTGCTTAGTGAGCGCATTGGGTTTAAAAGACAACATTGGCAGAATATATTTTTATCCCATGACACATATGATTTTTCCAGGTGGTTCAGTTACGCCAGGAAGTCATAGGCCTAATATCCGGTCCATTGATAGTGAGTGCAAGACCAAAAATTGATACATAGCTT
>JGI24158J21664_10010821_pt1 | contig 12147 bp, 8 predicted proteins | sample Ectturendosymbi3_FD_21664 | JGI IMG/M metagenome (IMG submission 21664) | reverse complement strand
CAAACAAACGTGTGGAAGCAGGGTAGGCTCAGTGTGTGAAAGCAAAACAGAAGCAATGCAAAATATAAAATATCTTGAACTCACTGGCGGCCGTAATTCATAAAAGTAAACGTAATGCGGCCGGCAATAGCGAAAAGGTTGTGCAGCCCTGATGTATAGTGTCAGTCCCGCAACCAGGTTTTTAGGTTTGGAGGGAAAAATACATTTTTAGGGGGGAAAGATTTTTGTTTTTATTGTATGTTTAAAACAAATTTTTCTGGGAACAACAAAACTTGTGGGGACAAAAAATTTGGAGGGGCACTGCCCCCGAATGTGCCCCACGTGGGTGCGGGCCTGTACAGTGTATTGGGAGCTATTTTCTGGAACAATGGCTTACTTTAACTAAAATCTGGAAATTTGCAAAATACGCCTGGAACGTGAACGGGCTTTGATGTCTTAAGTGCTATCTTGTGATTGAGCATCAACCCGAGGAAGCAATAGGATGCAATTGTGCATTATTATACTCTCAGCGCGACCAAAGCCATGCGAAGTGTTTTTTGGCTGAATACTTCTAAACCAAGTTTGCGACATTGCACGCTGTTAATAACTACGAGCGCAAAGCTGTGAGCGCTTTGGAACGGTGGTAAATCAAAAGTCATTGGCAACTGAAACAGTCACTACATGCTGTGCACGAAAGCACTGAGGGGTGTTTCCTGTTAGATCTCATGGCAAATGCGAAGCATCTCGAATGCGCTTCAGTTTATTAGGTTTAATTGCATCGTTCTTTTTTGGCCAGCTCCAGCCAATGCGAGTTTGTTGGGAAGAGCCGGGGGAGTAAACGTACTTTTTAAAGTTTCAACGTCGCTTTCGAAAAAGCAACCGCTTCCATTGAAGTGAGTATTGTGAAGTGCTTTTACGTGACATGTACTTTCACGTCGTCTTTATGTGCGCCCGTTCTCCCAGTATATTTCGCCACTAATTTGTTCGATGGCACACATAAACTTGGCGTTTTCGCAAATCATAAAATATTTGAATTTTAGAAACATATGGAGTAAAACTTGATGTTGCCCTTTCAGGCAAATTGTGAACAGTTGGTACATATTTATGGTAAAATTTTGCAATGCAGTCACACACCCATTGTTTTAAAGGACATCACTGGCAACACTCAACTTGATGATACGTCTGTCACGTAAGTTTTTTATCTGCTTTTCAACAAATTTTGAATGGTTCGGGACTGTTGTTTTTTTTCGGTCATTATTCGGTCACAGACCAAAATGTTTTTGAAATCACCGAAAAAAATTAAGTCATTTCGGTGAAAATGTCTGAAATTATAGGCTAATGAACATTGCTATGGCGAGTTTTAATACAACTGTGAGACAAATGACCAAAATGTCTCAGCAAAAAAATGACCGAAATGTCTCAGCGAATAAAAGCAGGTTCAAGGACTCTTGGTGCAGCTCGACTATTTTAACGAAAAACATCAGTCAGCTGGAATGTTGCTGTTGGTAAAGATGATTTTTAGCGCAAAATGCGCTTGTCTGTGTTAAGGCTTTTGACGCAGCAATGTAGGAAGTGAAGAACTGGCGGCTGTGGATCAATAAACAAGTGCAAAGTAATTTATGAGCATGTCATGTGATACTTAAATTGGAGTTGCACTAGCTTGCTAGTTTAAGCGTATTCGATTGTTTTTTGGGCGAGCATTCTGTTTGTTGTAGAAGTTTAAACAGTTTTCGTTTAACCTGCTTTGTTTTCAAATTTAGTTATGGTCAAAATGGTATCGGAATTTAAAAAGTCTGAGATTTCCGTGTGCCTTTTCAACGACAAATGATTGATTCTCTGACATTTTATGGTTTGATGATGCTTAGGGCAGCTGTTGCGGTTTAAATATTTGCTCGCCTGCTTTTGTTTCAAGTAAGATTCAATTCTCGATTATCGTCTGTGTAACGTAAGGCAACGGCGTTAGGCGACAACACAAGCTGCTTGTGTTGTACCAACATCTTAACTTCACACTCATTACGTGTAGTATAATGTGTGAGCACCGGAAATTTTACGTGACAATTTATAACTTCTTGTTTTGTCAGACAATTATGAATTTGACGCTTGCCAATTGCTCAATTGCAAAATCCTCTTCTTGTTTGGCAAACACATGAAATACGCTAAGCTTTGAAACTCGGTGTTGAGATGACTTGGAATGTTAACAGTGAAATTTTTTGTGGAGACGTCTGAAGATCGATGCTGTGCATATTTTTCGCAGGAGCGAACGCGTCCCGTGCTGCGAACCTGGGTGTCATGTCGCACATGATGGCAATGCACCTGGACTACCACAAGAGCGACTTCAACAACAATCGTCACGTCGCCATCAGAAAATCCATTTTAAATATCATCAAGAACACGGCAGTGCTAAGTGAGTAATTACGCGGTTTGTCTGTCGGTCGGTTTTCTTTAGTTACTCGGCTTCTTATCTAGTTTAATCCTGTATATATATTTATTAATGACAGATATTCGACTTACAGTTGCGTGTGGTTTTCTTATTTTGTATGATTGTTGAACATGATTTTTGCTCATCCATCTTTCGGTCACTCTGCTGAGCAACCGAAGTCGCATTCGAAAGTAACATTGCAAATTTGTTTTTTAAATATTTTTCATAGTCGTTGGAGCTACTGTACACTTGAGCAACGCAATATTTTTTATATATTTTAAGATTGCTGTTTTTTGACATATGAGATTTTAACAACTCATTCGTGCAGAACCAGCGTCGATGAGAGGAGGGGCCCACACGTCGTAACGTCTTCGCAAACGAGTTGTGCTTCCGATGCTCGTACAAAAACTTTTGATGCTCTGAGAAAAGTGTACTTGCAATGAAATTGACGGGAAATAAAACATTGCGCGTGTGTGTTGTGTACTATCAATTCGAATGCAGAGACCATGGAGCTTCGGCAACACGTTGTTACGCAAATAACAACAGCTATTGTGTTTCGTAGAGGTCGGAAGAAAGGCATTCATATCAAGCAACGGAATGCGAGCTTTGTACACTTCGTGTAAAGACTACTTGGGCGGTAAGAGTTTCCCGCAAACTGGCACACGTGCGTTCGATCGCGTTGCAGCAAGTGGTGTACTTGGTCGTTGTCCGATGCAGATGGCGTCGGCAGCAGTGCTGGTGAAAAGTTTTCTAATAATTTTGCTGAGGGTGAAAATTACTGTAGTTTTTTTTCGAAACATCCAACGCGATTTCGTGTAACTTGTTGACTTTTGCGGTGCTGCTTCTGATCGCGTCTTATTCTGCTCTCGATATTAGTGTTCTACAATATCCAAGGCGAATGACATGTCAAATGTTAAGGCATGAAAATGCTCGATTTTAAATTTTGTGACCAGAATACTACTCTGGTTGACTGCGGTCAGATTTCCTGTTCTTCTTTTCGTACATGACTTTCTCCCTGTGCGCTAGTGAGGTCTCCAAACTATGGCCCGTGAAGACATTTTGCCAAGAATGAAAAAAATTTAGTTTTACGAAACATTTGTTGATTTGGTTAAATGTAACTTAGTCACGAAACAATCACATCGCGTAAGATGTCCGACCCACGAAGGCCCTCCGACAAGAAAGTTTGGAAACCGCCGGTCTGAGTAAACGAGGCAGCGATTGCCTGAACGCATGCTTTCCGCTTTTTCTTTTGTGTGGAGTGATTGTTAGCTCACAGTAGGCGATTGCCACTCAACGTACGCCGCGCCGGCTCTGGTCAGACGTTTGTGTCGACGTTGCCATTGTCGTCACTGTAATTAGATCGTGGTTAACGTACCTGTAGCTGCGCATGGCGACTTTTCGAACTGAACCTACTAATTCAGCTCACAAAACTTCATAATGTTTCCGTTGACCATTGCTTGACTTGCCTGATTTTTATTTTTTCACACTGCGTTGCTTTTCCCACTATCAGCCCTGTTGCTGATCTTTGAAAGACACTCACCAACACCGGAACTCAAACCGTGTGTTGTTGCTTTGTTGAATGAATGCTGCCTTTCTTTCAAATCTCAATCAGTTGTGGTTGAAGTCTGTTGATAATAACGAAAGCCACCCAGCACGGATGGGAGTTTGCTGCTAGGGCGTGATCGTCCCAAGCTAACTTTATTTGATGCATGTTCAGCTGGCTGCACTAGCAAATCTATCGACTGCCTTCTTGGTGTTGCAATCTTGATTCTGCGCCGTTGCCAGCAGAAGTGTCGTCTGCCTGTTCCCAACTTGCGATGCACTTTCCAGTTTCCACTTCCGGGCGGAAGACAGCGATCCGGATCGGCAACATCAGCAGACATCTTGTGTGAGTTGCTGGAGACTCGTGAAGATTTTTGCTGCTAGTGGTTGCGCAAATCGTCTTCTGAAGCTGGCGGCTTTTGTTGGTGGATCGTGCAGTGGTCTTTCCTCTTACAGTGGAAGAAAGCGAAGACGACGAAGACTTTGAGGAAGACGAAGACGCGTGCTTTTCAGGCGCCGTGGGGGACCAGGATGACGTTGGTGAAGCGACCCAGAACAAGCGAAGAGGCTCGGTGGTGAGCAAGCTGCTCGGGCGTTCATGGTTGCATCGAGCCACTCTTTAGCCTTTCGTGCTTCAACTATTTTTAAGCACGAAAAGATGAAATATTGATTGTGTTTTTAATTCACAACAACAGGCCTTGATTGTTTCGTTACGCTTTATGGTCTTACCTTATTCCCTTAGATTTAGCGAGGCACGGGGAAACTACGACCCGCGCGTCACACGGTCCGTCAAGCTTTATTACGACCCGCTGAACTTGACCAATTCATTTTTTTCACAATTCATTGATATTGATTTGCATAAGCAGTCCATAGATCTGCTCCCGATCTGACCTGCTGTCAAATTTTAGAACCCAGTGCGTTCCTCAAGTCAAAAATTTTGCGCAACCCTGGATTAAGCGCTTCCTCGTTTCGGCAGTGGCGAGGCTGTTCAGCGTGCTTCCTCGTGGTCACGATGTCGTGCTCATTTGTGTCCAGAGATAGCTATTTCTGCCTACCAGAGTTCTCCTAGTCGGAGTTTGAACGACAGTTGCTGCAAGTGCCTATGCGAAGCTATTGCACGTATGACAACCGGAAATATTTACGCCTGAATGTGTGCAAACCTCTTTCGCTTGTGCGACTAAATAATTGGAGGGTTTGTCTGTTGTTGATTTTGCCTGTAATTATTTTTCACATTTTGTTGAATTTGTGCACAAGCCTCGACATTGTCTGCAAAGCTTTATGTCAGCTAACCAAAGCACCAAGACGATTCCGCAACTAGCCTTTTTTAACACCGCACCCTTTCGAAAAACCTGTTGTTGATTTGTGCCAATTATCAGGTATCAAAGACGTCATCCGCGAGCGATTCTTCCAAAGGGGCTCTGAAGCGTGGTCCTGTGCTTCGGTCGTACGAGGATCTGAAGATGTACGAACCTTTCTTCCCAGAACTGACCGACTTTCCGGTAATTGTCGATTTTTTTCACTTCATAGTTCTTCTACCCAGCGTACAGCTTTACCCCAGTCATTGTAAATCTACTGCTTAGTCTGCATGCTGCTGGCAAAACATGCAGGTTGCTTCGAGGTGTGGCGTGTCTTGTTCGCCTGGACGCCAAGCTACCTTCGCTTACAAGTAAGCTTCTCAGGAGTATCTGTTGCAGTGCAGAGTCATCGTAAGTCCTTCGTAATGAGTTTTATGCGCAGTGCGCGCAGCGGAAAGCTTTAGGAGCGTACTTCGCTGAACATACCTCGGAGGTCGCAAAGCAGAGTTGATGTCCATCTGCGTAGCAGAGATCATTCTCGTTTAAGCTTCAAATCTAAAGCCATTGTTTCATGAATTTTTTGACGTTTTTCTTGGCGTTTGATTCCTGAATTGATTTATTTCTTTTAATCCTAGGTGTGATTGTGAAGTTTTTCTGAATTTTTTTGCAATGTTTATGTGATCAGGTCGCTCCCGCTGAAACGCCTAAACAACCCGATTTGTCAACAAACAACCGACCCCACTCTAGCTGCGAAGTTCAGCATGACTCAGGTTTGGGTCATTATGGTCCCATTGGACACTACAGCTATCCCGACTTGACACGTGCTTCTCGGTGCGCCAGCCTGCCTCGTACTGTCGCTGACGTGTCTTCCTTGACCATCTCCAATCCATGGGAGATCCCCCACAACGTGACTGCAACTGCACCCCTGTTTGAAAACTCAGGGGTAGAAGAGAGAGAGAAGATTTCGCCTCGATCGAAAGTAAGATTGAATTTGCCCTTTGTCCCTAGGCTGTATCTGTCAAGCATTAGGCCTATACTTTTTTTAAGAACTTGGCTTATCTTTGAGAACAAGCAAAAAATATCTGGTGTGTTAAACCATTTTAAATGTTTAAGCAACAACTTGACTGAGGGCACAGGGGCGGAGCAAAAAACAATTTCAGGTTTGACGTTGCGGCAAACGGCACCGTTTGTAGGTGTTTAGTGAAAGCAACCCGAAAAAATTGCAAACCGAGCAGCAACCTGCTGTGTCCTGTTAAGCACTCACCGAGGTGCAAAACTACCACGTGGTCGCATTGCAGTTAATGACCGCTAAGCGCTTAGTTGATGGTGTTTCCACAAGTCCAAGAGGATGACTGTCTTGGCAAAGGCTTTAGCGCACAATGAATAACTTCTTTATTTTGCGAGCTTGCGGCAAGTTCAAACTTAACTCTAATTGCTGGCCCTGTTTTAAAATCCACCGCCTCTGCTGCAAACATGTCATTACACGAGTAAAAAATGTGTTCATGCTTCGAAGTTCGTCAAGAGGTTTGTGTGAGAATTTCTTCCACAAAATGGAATAATAGGATAGGTTATGGAATAGTAGTAGGTTGTAAAAAGCGTTAGTGAGGGAAGCGGGACAAAAGAACGCCGTCGCGGCGGATTAGGACAGATTACGTGAAAGGGATGGGCGATTTAGAAAGCTGCGTGGAAATCGCACGAAAGCCTGAAAGCTTGAAATGCCACGAGCACCGGACTCGTTGTCGAACATGAAAAGTACAAGGCAGGACTGTCTTCACGTTCAAGTACGATAGACACAGAGATAACGTATAATGGTTCTAACACGGACAACACCCCGTAAAACTCATGTGTATTTTCAAGCAACTTTCGGCTGCTCGCGTTGAAGCGTTTATGAAATGCACTGAAAAACAATGGAGTTGCTCGATAGCGTTCGTGTTTTCTTAATCCTCAAACGCGAAGGACGCGCAACGAATTTTTGAAGTTAGAGATGTTGGTTTATTTTGCAGGTCACAACGAGCGCATGTCAAGGTATTCATGGCACTGCCGCCACTTTGGTTACCAGGCAACTGTCGCCAAGACGAGCTTCCTTGGGACAGTTCAATTTCAACAGCGGTGATGACGCAAATGCAGTTTTGAATAAACGCAACCCAACAACTGCCTGGGGAAAAACTTCGGCAAGTGCAGGTAACGTTGCGTGGTAAAGAACCTGATAACTTCGTTCCCTCGCACGGTCTAAGGTACTGAGTCTACATGTCTTCTTACTGCAATGTGATTGTACTGCGAATCACCTGCAGTAGGGCTCTAAAGACCTGTTCTAGGTGCATTCGTGTGTTTTATTTGATTGATACATCACAGCTAATCGGTTGATAAGATTTGAAATGTGCGACTTGCACGGCTGCGTGTTCACATTACGTCCATAGTTTATTCACCAGTGCTAATCCGCTTTGGTTTTCGTATGTTGTTTAGAAACTTTCCAGGTTATGCACTTTATGTGGTAGCAAACACAGAATTTCTTGTTTTGAAAAGGTTGATTGCCAGTTGTGGACCGCGCCAGTTTTGCATGTGTTTATCTGCCAACAGGAGAGAGGTAGCAGAACAAAGCTCACCAAAAATGCCGGAGTCACGATGCATAGTCAAACCTGACTGCTACATGGAAACGGCGAAAATTCAAAAGATTATCCAGAATTGGCAAAATTCTACATTTTGTGGCGTGTTGGAATGGGTCTGAATCAGTTGTAACCAAACAAGACTTGATCATGCAAGCAGAGTTTTGTGCTTTATCCACATTCCTTTCTATTTTTAGATGACGTCCACTCGTTGCAGAAGACTTTCGCTCTGCCACAGATATCACAAACCGCTGTCTGCGAATCCACAGGTGTTGAAGATATCCTGGGAGATTTCAAGAGACTTTTCGAACGCGGTTCGTGTAGTATATAAAGTCCACGGTTTTTTGTATGAAAGAAAAATTTTTACATTTTTTGCGTAAAAGTGAAGTAAGCTTGTGTGCCACCATGACAATATACTGTACCACGCATTTTATTGTCCTGACCACAGTAATATTAACAAGTAGTTGTCAGCAGGCATACGTTAGCATGTCGCTTATTTTGAGGGAGTCTAAGCGGTACGTTATCACTTAACTTCTGCAGCGTGTTCTCACAACGCATACTATCTGACCAGTGGCGTAGCCAACCCAAAAGTTTGAGGGGCCGAAATGTTTGGCTTTAGGCGAGCAACAGTAGTATGTCTGTGACGCCGCTTCTCAAAGCACAAAATGACTAGATACGCTAAAAATATGGGGAGACATGTCCCCCCCCTGGCTACGCCTATGCTTCTGACTCTTGCTGATCATGTATGTGTTGTTTTTTTAATCACCCGCTGCTTGTTCAAAGTCAGAGTCAATCTTCTCTGGATGTTGCTTCGATTAATCGCAGAGGTTCGTTTCGCCGTTTCAGAGGTTTTACAATTAGTTTGTGTGACAAGAGTTTAATTATTCGCTTGGAACACTTGCATGCATTTTCTCTACATGCCAGCGCATGGACTCGTTTTAAGATCTTTTTGTGTTGCCGGGTAATGTCCGCTCCCGACATGAAATCAACGCTGCACACTGCTGCGGTTAACGTCAGTAAGCACATTCGTTTTCATCTTTATTGCTTTTGACCATTTTTTGGTTCGTACTTGGTGGGCATTTGCTTTAGCATGCTGTGCTCCGCTCTCGTTGGCCGTTCTTAAATTCCGAAAGTGGCGGCGACGAATTTTTCTGCCAGGTGAAGTTTGTTCAAGTGGTTGAACGGTGTTTTTCGCAGAAACGCTGGTTTGCAACGATTTCGTTTCTTTTATTGCGTATTTCGCGATGCGCTAGGTTTAAATGAAGAGCACGAGGAATCGTTGAATCACATGCGTGAGCTGGCAACGAAAACCATCTCTGCGAAGGAAGTCGAAAACTGCTTGTCGCTGGCCGATCAATGGGGGAGTTCACCCCCTCTCAGACCTGAGCCGCAAGTCAACAAAAAGTCTCTGCAAAAGTTGGTGTTTGTTAATTGAAGTTTCGCAGCGACTAAACTTTTCCGATTCCTGTTGTGGTGGTTTTCATAACTTGGTGTGCCTCTCAACAATAGCCCTTTTCTGCCGCTGATACTACTGTATCAGTTCATGCAATCTAAAGTGTAAATTGGTATTGATCTATGAATGCTTACCAGAAAACATAAAAGCTCCTAAGAACCAATTTCACTCGCAGAGCGTCGTTGACACCCGTTGTCAAAGCAGTGGACCGGGCGCACACTCGGAATCCTGTAACTGTGCGCGCGGTTTTCAGCGCTTTTGCGGTTAGTGACAGAGCTTTGTGAGCGATAAGTGTTCATTGGATGTTATATTTCTACACCAAGCCCACTCAGTTGAACTTTGCCTTGAACTGTTCGTCTGCTTTAAGCCTCGGTACCTTGCTGAAGCTGTAATATTCTAGTTTTAAATTATTACCGGTTCCATGTAATTTCTTCGACCGTCTTACAGATTGATCAAGACTAAAGTGTTGGAGGACGTTGCTCGCTCCCTGTCCACCGATGGCATCATCAACAGAGTCGTTTATCCTGTCGTAAAAGAAACACCTCTCCATTTTGTGCAAGAACCAGTTGAGACTTTCGTAAATGGTGCCTTGTACCACTGTGACGTCCGTTTGCCCGATGACGAAAACGTGACGCAAGATCAGCCGACCATAACCATACCGACTGGATTGCAACCTGCCGAAGGCATCGAGTCGCTCGAAGATAAAGATGAGAGTAAAAATCATCACCTTCTCATCACCGATATGGACTCGTCGTCGGCAACTCTATCTGAAGAGACTTGGCCCGGAGTGTACCTTGAAAATGGGCCCAAAACCATATTTGCGAGAAAAGAAACGCCCTTTAACCCACCCGATGGCTTTGCACTAACCAACGGTAACGATCAGCAAGATGACGTGGACACATTCCCCAACATAACCTCCGCTCTAAACTTCAACTCTGGTTTCGAAAGTGGTAATCTCCGCTCTGTGACTAGGGTGAGTGTGTATGTTGCTAAACGGCTTATAACATATTTTGAATGAGTACGAGAAACTGGTTGATGCGTTCACTTTGTCAAATTTTCCGACAAGTTCAAAGCTAATTGCTTGCAATGTTTTTTTTCTCGATTTTTTGGTTAGTCGGGCACCAATGAATTAAAAAAATAACTTCTTCTCTGGGCGTTCTAATTTCTTTCTTCACTGATGACTGTTGCGTTCGTCCGTGATCAGATTCGTGAGTTCGAATACGACCTCGTGCTGAACTCCGACTGCAACAGCAACCATCACTTTCAGTGGTTCTACTTCGAGGTGTCAGGAATGGTGACGTCGCGTCCTTACCGCTTCAACATTGTCAACTGCGAAAAGAAAGGAAGCATCGTCAACGAAGGTGAAGCACCTGCGCAGATCATTGTCGCTAAACAGTTAACGGATCCTAATATTTTAGCGAAAGAGATTTTCAGACGCTTGGATAATGACTTGACAAGTGCTATCTCAAGCACGAACGGCAGAGATTGGATTTTTGAGAAGTAGGTCACGACGTGACACTCCGCAACAAAGTGCGCAACTGTGAAAATTCGTAAAATCTTGAATATTGAGCCGCTTCTCCGTACCGAGATATCTTAGCTACGCTCAAATACAGTATCTCTGTTCGGACCAAGTGATCGGAATGTCCCAGGAAAACTTGGCGAGCCAGGTCCTGCTGCTGCCCACACCAACGGGAAAGCGGCTCAGAGGTTGACCAGAACCAGGTGGCTTGGTTACATCTCCTGCTCCCGCCTTGATGTGGAGGCAGCANAACTATCNGGGTTTGCTGAAAACCATGAGGTATTTGAAGTCCTATAGGGCTGTTGCACCCACGACCTGAGGGAGAAAGTAGTTTTGAAGATGATTTTCAGGCGGTTGTTACATCTAGGAGGTCGAAAGATCTTGCAAAGTTTTGCGATTATTTAGTTATTATTAAGGTTGTTTTGCATGAAAGCGAATTGGAATCGGTTGGTGCCCGGTATATGGTATTAAAAGATTCTAAACGAGCTAAACGAGGACGTGCCAAGCACTTAGCTAGGACGCCGGTGTTGCGATCACCAAAGCTGCACGATGAATGCTCGGTGATTGTCGCTGATGATGATTCGCGTGTTGGGGCGTTCAGTGTATTGGCCGCGTCATGTTGACGTGTCACTGCATCTCAGTTCTCAGATCCTGCCTATATCTCATCAGCAATGACCAAAGTGCTTGTTGTGTTTGTAGGGATGCAGCCGGTCATGTACTCCATGGTCGAAGCCATGCTCGGGCGTCCTTGCTGGCGTCGCGCGGGAAGGGAGACGTGCTATTACCGCAATCACTTCCTCAGACACTCGACATCGGCGGGCGCTACAAAGAGCCGCACATACTTCACGTTAACTTTTACCGTCACCTTCCAGCACGAAGAGGACGTCTGTTACCTCGCTTATCATTATCCGTATACTTACACCAAACTGAAGGTGAGTTCGCACAGGGATGTTCTCAATGAGAAGGTGGAGAAGCAACAAACTTGAAAATCACTGTGTAAGTCGGTGGTTTCCAAACTCTTTGGATGCTGGCCAAATACTTGATCATATCAGCATCCGCGGGCCGGTCTATTTTGTGTATTGAAAAAAAAACAAGATACCCTTCCGGTTCCTAAACATTCCTTCGTAGTCAAATCAATTCACAGATTAATTTGACATTGCTAATAAATTTACTTTTATCATTTGCTTTGCCTGGCGTTGCTCTTCAGCTTTTGTGCAGTGGTACTGTTGACGTGTGTCTCACTCTGTAACACACAAGCACGAGCTGTGAATCTGATTCACGCTGTCCTATGCGATGATGAAGGCGTTACTCAGGCTCGTGGCTGTTAGAGACACGAA
>JGI24158J21664_10010820_pt1 | contig 12147 bp, 6 predicted proteins | sample Ectturendosymbi3_FD_21664 | JGI IMG/M metagenome (IMG submission 21664) | reverse complement strand
TTGACTATTCTAATCACAAGCAATTTTTCCTTTACAAGGCTTTTGCTTCCATAACTTCAGCCCCCCCCTTAGAAAAATCCTGGCTGCGCCCCTGGTTATAGCCAAAGTTGTTGTAGGCGAATTCTACTGTATTCCGGATTTAGTGCTTTTTACGTTCACAGTAGGTTATGTTTTTGCATTTTTCTTAGTACTTTTCGGAGATTTAGTATAGCAATCCAAATCAGGTTCACCATCATTTCTCAAATAATTTTCTGAGTGTTAGCTAGTGGGGCTCCTACTGTGGCCAGTGGACCCCTATCAGCTAAGCTACCGACCTGGATCAAACCTTTAAATACTTCACTCTCTGTACTTTGAATATAATCAAATGCTGCAGCACATTCTGGCCTGTTGCGGCGGAGAGAATTCGGTGGCACTGCCCACCGAAATTATTTTTGTTCCTCACAAACTCTTTGACACATTTCTATAAGCAGCATGATCATAATCATTGCATTATTGAATTCTATACTCCCGGTACTAGTTTCTATGGTGCAACATTGTGCAACATACCCCTTGGTGCAACATTATCGGTATCATCACAGCGACCTATTGAGTGCATTTTCGATCTCGACCGTACAACGGCGTTTAGCCATCTAGCTTCCACCAAGCCTGTAGCCAGGTTTCATGGTTTGGGGGGAAACTACACATTTGAAGGGCAAGATTTTTCTTTTCATTAGTTCTTAAAATATTTAATTTATGGGGGGCACAAAAATTTTGGGGCACAAAAAATTGTGAAGGGCATTCCCCTGAATGGCCCCCCGTGGCTACACCCGTCGGCTACGGGCCTGCTTGCAGTGATTAGTGATTGCATTTGGTATGTATTTTTGTACTAGACTAAGGAGGAAAAGTGAAGTGAAAAAATAAGAATGAAATAGACATGGCGTCTTTCCTGTTTGCGCAAATTTTTTTCTGTTATCACTAGGCTATAGTTCTTTTGCAACTCATTGCTAAGTGGTGATTTTAATGTGTGTACTGGCTTATTACAGGAGGTTGAAAATTCTCCTTGAGGTGATGTTGCATGTGGAGTTGTTCGGATTTGCTATGCAAGGTGATTTTGGGTTGAATGGTAGAGAGTGTATGGGCTGAATTCCAGAATGCGCGTTGAGCACATGACTGACTTGATGTTTTCTCAGCCTCAAATCAGGAACACCGTCAAATATCATTTTGGAGCAGACCTTCAGTTTTTAATTGTGTCAAAATTGCAACTGGTCTTAAGTCAAGCTCAAATTCGTGCTTGATTTGAAATGTCAAGTGGGTTTCTGAAAAATACCTAGAAAAAATGCCCATCAAAATTAATTGTGAAAAATACCCATCAAAATTAATTCTGGTTTAAATACTGTCTTATTTGATTTAATTCCAAAGCACTGAGTTATACCCAATGTTTTAGCAAATCCTAAACTATGGCTGCTTGCACCTAATCATTGAAAATTAATTCACGCAAATGGTGATCGATCGCAGCATCGTTCTATTAGCGAGTGACGTCCAGTTACTGTGTTGACTATTTCCAGGAATATCATTTGCCTGTCCAAAGTGATAAGACACTTCTTTTTCTAGTACGGATGTGTGATATGATCGCCTATTGGTGTTTTTATTCTCGATATATTGGGTCAATGCAACTGGTGCAATTGCACTTGGTAAATTGTGACGTTTTTTAGGACCACCACCGTGGTGCAAATCAAACATTCGTTTTCACTGCATGACTGTGAAGGGAATGTTATGCGTGTGAGGCAAGGGCAGATTGCAGTAGATCAGCAAACATGGAGCTGAATGTTGTTACATGCATCGGGTTAATATATGCTTTTATCTTTAGAACAAGGGGTGCAAAATTATCGGGGAATGTTAGCAGCGCGCAGAGAATTTTAGTAGCGCACACATATGACATAAGCTTTACCATACAGCATGAGCATTGATGCACATAAAGCATAAAATGTAAAAAAAACAAAAAAACGTTCGCCCACTCCAAGTTTTTGGTTGCGCGGCGTGAGTGCGCGACCGCATTTTGCATCCCTTCTATGAACTTACCAGCGGCACACCGGTCATTCACCCCATAGCATGTCCTTGCAACATAGCAATATACGGAAGTCTCATAATTGGATCGTAGGAAGAGAAATGTCGTATGTCATAACTAGGGCAACCAATTTTTTGACCTAAAAACTTAAAATTTTGACTTTATAGTTTACAAATTTTGGCTTTTTTTGACCTATAACTTTTCTGCGTTTGCAACTGCAAAATAATTCAGCCTTAGGTGTTGAGGTTAACCCAGAAGTGTATTCATGCACTCTAAGCTAAGCTTCGAAATTAAAAGAAATCTGGTTGTTTAACTTCGGGGATGATATATGGATAAGTCCAGTAGTGAGCAAAACAGCATTATCATGTCAGTGTTGTGGTTAAAATTAACTCCAACATACTTTTATGAGAAAGACAATGATTTATGGTGGAAAAAGTACCCCTCCTTCACTTCGGAAAGAACTGAAGAAAATAACTGTCTGGATTGTTTATATCACAACAATGAATGTTATAAGAAAACTCTATGCATGAATACTTTACTAACCTTTTCCATTACTAACAGTCATCGTAATGTGTTACGGAGTAGAAGCCACAATAAATTAGGAACCATAGTTAGGGTTTAAAAGATTTGTCATGAAGTAAGGCGAGAAAAAATATAACAACTGTACAGTGGTACCATAACGAAACAACGCAAAAGCACTAACGAAAATCCAACCAAGGGAAAAGCAACACAAGGAATAGCAAGGCCTTGTGGCAACAGACGAAAAGGGAGACTTAACAAAGAAAAGAATGATTGACAAGTTCTCTGACAAAAATGGGAAATCTATTTAATATTGTTCCCATGACATACTGGAAAAGAGTGTACCTGTCGTATGGACACTTACGGTATACGCTGTCGTGTTTGCGAAGGCAGGAGTTGTGCTAATTCGCATAACATACCATATAAAGCATATATGGGAAATTCTCCCAAGTGTTATGTGCATGCATTGAAACATTTCTCATTAGTCATACCTGAAGTATAAATAACGTATGATGTCATTACGAAAATAAGCATCAGGTCACCGGTCATCTCTCAGAGAGAAAAAGACCGCTCTTAAAGAGGAAAAGGTGAGAAATTCGGCAAAACAGGTCATTTCAAAAACAAACTAGAGATCATGTGATCATAAGAAATGGTCATTTCAAAAACAAACTAAAAGTCATGGGACCTGTCATGGGACATACCAGGAAGGTCATTTCATAGAGAAACCTAAAGAAAAACTTGGCTCTTTTGTGAACAAAACCCGTGGGGGATGCAACCAGAAATCAGTTGTGAATTTTGCAACCGAATGGCGAACTTGTGGGGCCTGGTGAATTCGTGAGCCAGGATACGCTTGTAGCCATAAGCTCAAGGGAGCTTTAGTCTGAAATTATGCTGACCTTCCAGGCACGAAGGTTTCAGTACGATTTGTCGAGACTGAATTATAGTTAAGGTTGTATGCTGATATTATAGTAAGACTCTGTCAGAAAAGCTCCGTAACCTTGTGTAGTAACGAAGTTCTGTCAAAATTTTACTTAACTTTGGACTTAAACAAAATTCTGGCATGTCAGATACAAATAGGGAATAGAGCCTTGTCAAAATTTTCTATGATTTAGGACTTTAACAAAAATTAGGGAATTCTAAAGTCAAAAAGGAAATGAAGTTCTGGCGAAATTTTTTCATGATTTTGTACTTAGAAAAATCCCAGATGATGGGGGTCATTAAGAATAGGATCATGTGCATGCGTTAGTATTTGTCTGTATTTTGGTCGTGTGTTCGTATCTTGATGGTCAATAAACATGTATCCCCTCATAAATCGGGTATAATGGTCCTGCCACCAGCAGCTAAGGTTGGTGACATTGACAATTGCCTTAAGTGTGGTAGTCTCTTATGGGACCCAGCCTCGAGGACCCTGTCTAGTAAAAGTAAATATAAACGTTATAATTCATAAAGCGTTTAGCATAACTTGTTTTGCACCGAGTCTCTCGTGGACGGGTACCCTGAGCTAGGTTATTGGATCCAGCGAGGGGCGTCGGCCGCAAAATCAGAAATCGCAATAAACCCAATATTATTATAGATTTGCAACTAAACTTGCAAAAGTATATCAATATCTGTTGTTGTAGTTTCAATAAAATATCGACATTTAAGAGAAAAAACTGAGCTACAAAGAAAATTTTACCTAACAACAAATTTTGACTTTTTTTACCTAATAACGTGCAATTCCATCATGGTATGGGCGTGAAATTTGGTTTATGGACGTTTCACAAGCTTTAGAAACGACAGAAGAATTTTGACTTTTTTGACTTTTGGTTGCCCTTGTTATAACAGTCTGCGCCACCGTGCTGGAAACCTGATGTTTTTTAGTCTTTATAAAATCGTTGTTGTGAGGAGTGCAGCACCCCGACGAATCACAGTCACGAGCCACCACCGAAAAGAACTAATATTTAAATAGCAACTTAATTGAGACTCATTAAACAAACGCAATGTTGGGAACAATGAGCAGTATGGCTACGACTCACCAAACCCAACTGAGTAAACTCTTATGGGAACGCTCTTAAAGAATTTCTATGTATAACGCCAGTTTACTGGGCCACTATCACAATCTACAATGATAAAAAGCCAGATAATTTGACCTTAGTCAGAGTTATAGTGGATGCATGCGTAGTTTTACTTTTCGCGTAAAACGAACACTGCATTCAACGGCTTTACATTTGCTTCTTTTGCACAAGCTGGTTTGCTTGTGAGAACCGCTATTGCGCCACACGAGGCGCTGCGTACGTGTGTCTTTGGCTACAGGTCTGATTCTGTCCTATGTTTATATTTTGCATGTTTGTGCCTTAGTAGCGCGAATGCGCAAGAAACCTTGGTTGCAAATCTAACATGAAACCCTGGTTCGAAGTGAACGTAAAGCCCTAGGTTTAAAGCAAGGTTTCGAGGAATCAACACACTGGGATCTGCTTTCATGATATTGCCATTATTCCTACTTACGCATATCTGTGTTCCCGTAATTAGTTTCCACCACTGTGCCGTAGTCGTGTCTATCTGTATATTTTTTAAAAGGAAATCGACTTCGCGCGACTAATGACTATACGGACCTTCGGACCTTGAAATTAGCAAGCAATTCTTGCGAGTGCAATGCTATGAGTCAAAGTAAAGGTAGAGAGTGCAAGTTTAAAATGAATACACCTAAGATTAAAATGAATAAACCAAAGTGCAAGCTGCAGCAAGTAAAATCTCGAAAAATGCATTTCTCGCATAGCTATTTTCAATAAAACTATCCGACGCAAATTACAGAGAAACAAACTCTCTGCTACCAGTTCACAGCTACCAGTAACGCGGTAGTGAGTCAACACAAAGCGTTGGTGGAATTGCGTGAACAGAAGGACGATCCTGAGATCGTTAGATCAACAGACGGAATCGATGGAGGGCCTTTAATGATATTATTTAAAAAGGAAGGCAGTAATAAAACTTCCGTGAACTACAAGACAAGGGATCAAACAAACGGGCAAAGCACAATGAGATAAAATATTACCGAAGATCACGAAACGGTACAGGAGTTACTTCACTCTAAGGTGGATCACCTTGTTTTGTACATTTAGTTTGTCAAGCTATATACAGGTGTTCAGAATGTCAAAAGCGGGTTGTTCTGCAAAATTAATAGTGTAAGAGTCATAAGTAGGCGGTTGACCTTGGATGGCAATGAACACTGCATGGTTCCGCGATAACACAGTTCGGTCGTTGTCATGTGTCACCCCTTTTATCTGATTTGTTCCAAGTACCTACTCTGACCGTCTCGTGGAAAATATCTTTACTTTTTGTTCAACATACTATGTACTGCGCACTGCAAGACACCACATAGATAAAATATTCTGAATATGTCAGGTTTTGATTCAGAAAGAAAGTTTTGTGTTTACCTGGGTTACAGAAACTGTTGCGAACAGTGACGGATTTATGCATAGGCCATGGCGTAGGGTCCAGCGATTTGGAGACACCGGGCCACTCCTTTGTATGATGACACAACAATTGCGAAAATGCACAGAGGCTTCACGTCGCAGTTTACTTGGAAACGAGCGAAAAAGCAAACGTCTAGTTTCTTAGAAGTAGAGGTGCAACATAGTGATAAGATTTGTTGCGCAATATAAGAATGACAATATTGACTTAAATCGGCGGGCTGCAGTTGCTGGCGCTCTTGCGTTGGTGCGTGCTATTTGTAAGTGGAAGATTGTTTCGTGTGAAAGCCTTGATGCCAAGAAACATAGCTGCGAACGAGAGGGAAGCAGGATGTTTGTATGAAAGTGGTTACAAGACAATAATCAAAAACGTAGAACAGGAAATAAGAAAGACTCAGTGAGTTTTTCCTTGGCTAATTCGATTCTCCGTCCTTAGCCCAGAACAGCGCTTCGGCAATGCTAGATGTAAATCGCGGTGAAAATGATCGATTCCAACACCATGATAGTGCGAAAAGAAAATCTGAGTGAGAGCAGAGAACAACAAATATCAATGCTATGGAAATTTTCCCTGAAGAACTTAAACAGAAATCAAAATGAACAGCGGTGAATTGGCAAATGGTACCACGTTTCACCTGAAATAACACAAAAAGAATGTCCAGCAAAACGAAGTGTTACGTAGGCTCATAGGTGGCGGAACTTGGGGGCCGCATAGGTCTAGGCTCCCCCACTTTTTTCTGAGAGGGCCTGGCCCTCCCATTATTCAATTTCGAATTTAGCCTAAATAATTTTAAGTAACACCATTCGCATTGGGTCCATTGTTGAAGTAAATTGTTTTTGTGTAAGAGTAAGTATAACTAGTTACATATATATGGCAAGTCAGTGTAGTGTATGATAGATAGGGTGTTGTGTAGATAGGGGTAGTCGAGGTGTTATCAAATTTTGAATGAAATTGCTTAAGCATGCTGACAAACGTTGATGACGTCACAATTAAGTGATTGTGAAGTCACAGTTGCCAGTTCAAATCACAAAAAAATTCTAGTTTTTTTGACGTGGTCATGTGCCACCCCAATTTGTTCCGCCACCCATGTGTAGGCTACCTGAAAAGCAAATGTTTCACACTTTGATGAAAACATTGCTGCATTGTGGGTATAAATATCTTTTGAATTTGTTGGTCACCCTTGTCGTGACATACGAGAAATAAGGCTAAACGTATAAGCTATCTTTAATTCCTTGTCAAGTCATCAAGTTTTGAGCTATATGACAATATACAGCTAGGTAAATACTTCTCTAAAGTTTTGCTGGAACTCCTGTTTACTAATGGTTGAAGACAATCTTTTTCAAAACTGCCCATCCTAAAACTAAGTCTCCACAATGGTGGTGTTGTTTGTCTTCGGCAAAAACGTCGCAGAGGTTTGCCTGAATTTGTACGTTTCTAACATTATATACTTGCAACTTTAAATTCTACGCCGTCTGTTTCTGAATATTAGACAACCAACGTTACAGTAAAGCCAGTTATCCAACGTTTTTGCACGAAACAAATCACGGCTGTACTGTGATCTCTCACGTGTGCAGCCGTTAGACTTCACTGCTTCAAGACAGTGACCTTTCATACAGCAAAGCACACGGGATAATTGTCGGACAAAGACAGTTAACAATCTTTTGCGGTCTCTAGAAACTTGCAAAATCCAAAAATCACTTTTTGAAGTAATAATTTGTAAAAACATCAGAATCAGTCATACCACACCAAGTACTGTTTCAAAATCAACATGGTTAGGTGTATCATTTAACATGAAAAAATGAAGTGACCGAAGGTTGAAACGTCTTAGTAATAGTGTGGTTTCAGAAGTACAGGAGAACCATTTTAAGTTCGAACGAAAGTTCTCTTCTACAGAAACGAGTTTTTCTCTGCCTCTTCTGTTGCCTTCTGCAACAACAGAAGTTAGTACCTGGTAAATTAATAGCACCCTCTGAGGCGCGTATTTTTTTTAAATCACAAAGTGGCAAAAAATAAAGCATCATTGGTAGTAACGGTTATCAGTGCAGAAGAATGTTTTTTCATGTGAAAGTTTGTTTTGCGGTTAGAAAACAATGTATATGAGCAACAACGCAATCTAAGTTTTTTTGATAATTCGCAACTGTGGTGCAAGTTTGGCAACATGATTTTGAGTCGCGACACATACGCAATTGTTAGTTATATTGACATCACATGGCAAAGTTCAAGTTTGAGATAATCGAACAATGCAACTTAAGACTCAAATTCAAAATCACTTCTACAATGGTCGGCTTGTTAACAGCCAAGGCTAAAAAACACATAGTTACAAAAATATCAATGATCACGAACATGCATTACTTAATAAAAGTTTCACAGTATATATACGAAAGATGCGTATGTGATTTAGTAATGCACAAACCCTCCTTGCAGAATTTATGAGTAAATAAAATGAGCAGCTCAAGTTGGATTTGCAAGTATAGGTAGGACAACAAGATCTTGAGCTGGCCTGATCACAGAATATTTGTCTATTTTGCATTGGTTGAGAATATCATCAATAAGCTTATCCTTTGCGTTTAACTGTAAGGTAGTCAAGGACAAGCGGAGCTGAATTATTGTTCTAGCAAGCTTCTTCATTCAACAGCTTGTGTAATAACAGTAGTGGTAGCGGTTCTATACATTGCTAAAAAGTAAATGCCAAGCGGAGTAGCAGATGTTTGTGTAATTAATTTGACCGCATGCAGGTGGTAAGGGAACATCTTCACTTAAACTTGATCATGGGAGTTTCTACACTGAGGGTAATGAAGCAGAAAAGAACAAATATATTATGCTCTGATTCCGCTAACCAAAAATATAATGGGCAAAACATAGCCTTTTCTTGACAGGTGCAATGATTGCTGCATCCCTGCATTGCCTGCTCATGCAGAGGATTTAATGCAAGACCTCTCCTATACAAATGTTCTCGAAGGAATGTCTTCCCGTGGTACACCTGTTTCCTCAAACGTTGCTGCGCAAATGACACGACCGGTTTGTACAACGGCAAAACTTCGGAAGTTAGTTTTTATCATTAAATTGCGCAAATATCTTTGAAACCATATGAATTGGTCGTCGCACGCCTAACCAAGGACCGCGTTCAGTCTTTAGGAAGAGGTGCTCGTTCTAATGATCCGCGACAGTTGCCCATCAGCCATTCAGAAGTGGAGAGATTTCAAAAACTTTTATTTTATTGCAACTTACTGAGAGCGTTTGAAATATTGCTGTTATCAGAACTACTACTGTTCCAACTTGCAAACTGCTCTTTCTTTGTCATGAATTAGACATCTTCAGTGTTTCTTTTTGTTTAAAGAGATTGTTGTTAGCTGGAAGCTTTTTTCTATATTTCAACTAGGCATATGCAATTTATAATTTTTTGTTTCGAATAATAGTAACACTTCTGTTAACTCATCTTTTGTGCCTTGAAACTAAAATATTGCTTTATATTTGGCAACTGTTTGTAGGTCGAAGAATTTCCACCGAAAGAGTTTTTGTGTGTCGAAAATGAGGAGGGAGAACTCGGTCGTGGAAGTTATGGTGTTGTTGAACTTGCAAATCATAAGAAGTTAGGGAAGGTAGCTATCCAATGCTTTTATGTTCGAGGTGGCCTTAACGACATAAAAATGATGGAAGAACAGTAGGTTTTGAATAGGATTTAATGCTTAACATCTTTGACTTACGTGTTTTGCTNCTGTTCACAACCTGTAAAAATGAAACTGTCTGAGTAATTTGTTCATTTAACAATTAAACTCTTTAATGCCCTTTCGAAATGCATAGCCTATTTACAAAAACCTAATTTCTGTGGTGCCAAAAGTTGTAAACTCTTTAGTGATATGACATGACCAATGAGACCTTTCATACTCTATTTGGATTAATTTTCAAACGTTCGCAGCAGAAGTTTGGGGATCTACATTCAACAAATATTTTGTTCGAATGCTGAAAACCTTATAGGCCTTTACCTTTTTTTAGGATCAAATGCACAAAATACTTTCAAATGGCTGCAACAACGTCAAGCGAAACAAAGACTGATAAGTTTTGCAAAAATTTTGATTGTCAAGAACAGACCTTTGAATACAAAATTTGAATAAAATTTGAATACATTTCGCTTCTATTTGTTGTTTTAACTGTGCTAATTTTTATTTTTTAACCGTTTAGGCTCCTTTTTGTTTTTCTGCTATACTTCATTTTTACGTAAAGGACAATCGAAAGTACGTCAAAAGTTGGCAGAAAACAGCTGTACTAAAGCAATTACATTAAATAACTTGAATAAATTTGACCTTTGCAGAAATACAAACCAACCTCCAAACGTTTAACATGACTCCTGAAAGAGTATAAGATTTGTTGGGTGTTGATTTTTGCTTCTCCTCTGAGGACGAGATGTGCTGTAAGATCTGACATCGAAGGTATCGCAGCTGATACCAATTTTAGAAAAAGCAAAAACTGTTTTTTTTTTGTTGTTGTTTTTTCTAAAGGAGCAACGGTTTTCGCGGCTGTCTCTGAAGCACCAACTTGCTGTATCCCACCCAATGGTGATGTAAGCTTCATTTCAAGAACATCGCAAAAATCTTCTCTCTTAACTCTGGCGTGCAACAAATATAACTTATCCTTGTCTGTAGTGTCAGCCATAGCCTTAAATGAATAGAGTACATGTTGTTTTTGTACAGTTTCAAAAATAAATTTGTGAATGTGCGGTAATATACATTTTATATGCCTTGAAGCTCGAACTTTGGTTAAGAAGCAATCCAGTTTCAAAGTCTTCATTATTATGCCATAGTGACTGTTTAGCAACAATAGCATTCATTCCAAATGTATGTTTGCGACCATTGAGCATGTACTGTGACGGTACAATAACAATTATGTGGAACCTTAACGTTTTCACGAATGATTTACCATTACCTTGCCAGCGTGATGAGAATCAGTCTTGTCAGGTAATCCGAGTCCGACCTGTACACTTTGTCTCAAAGTGTTTCAACTTTCATCTGATGTTAATTGCCTCCCTATCCTACAGTAAATTTGAAATCATTCAGCTGCAAAGGTGTGAAGAGTCAGCAGCAAAATCCAACAAGCTTAGTGTAAGTAGTGTACAAAAATGCTGCAGTAGTCGCGTTTCATCACGTTTAAATAAAACCAAACATTTTTCATACGTATTGAAAAACTCTAGCTTGTGTGTTATCAACTACATACATCAACTAGTCGCTTAAGAATTGGACGACCACAAGATCCACGTCGTATATGCGCGAAAGCTTTGTAGAAGTCCTACGTGGGAAATCGGTGTCTTGCAGCAAAGTCGTTACTCCGCCTCGATTGAACGTGTGTTGCTTTCCATCAGAAGCGTGTAGATATAAAATGCGTAATCGTAATGGGGATCAGCATGACTTCTGGTTCAACTGCAATACTGGCTGCAAACAGCATAATGCGGATCTTGCACTTTTTGCATTGAGATTTTCACAAGCGCTTTTGCTGGAACAGTTTACACGCAAATGTTGGCTTTGATCCAATGTAGAAGTTTGCAACTTCACTAAAAACAATGTTTAGAAACTTCTAAATTCAATGAAAACATACCGTTTATTTGCCGGCTTGAATCTGAGCACAATTGTTCCGTAAAAAACGCCAGACAAATACACGATTTAAGGATCATGCTTTAAAAACAAGGACCATTAACGATTTTTGTGCTGAGATCCGGTTGTTGTTTATCATCCCCTGTTGAATGTTCTGGCTACGCGCCTGACTAGAAGCATGGTATTCTGTTAAAAATTGATTTGTTCTTTTGAGAACTATAAGATGGAGTTATCATATGACAGTTAATAAAAAATTGCTTGTGTTGCAAAGAGTTGAAGATGAGATGACTTTACTACAGAAGGCCCAACATCCAAATATATGTCCACTTTTCGGATGGACGAAGTGGAGAAATCATATGGCGTTGATAATGAAGTACGAGCTTGGAGGAAATCTGAAGCAGCTTATCCAAAACCGCAAAATCAATTTGTTCCCGTTTCTCCTGCTTCGTATGGCAAACGAACTTGCTTCCGCCATAGCTTTTATTCACAACCTATTCTTCGATCAGCGCATTGTTCACGGCGATGTAAAACCTGAAAATGTTTTGCTTACTAGTGATG
>JGI24158J21664_10010819_pt1 | contig 12148 bp, 5 predicted proteins | sample Ectturendosymbi3_FD_21664 | JGI IMG/M metagenome (IMG submission 21664) | reverse complement strand
ATTGAGTAATTAAGGTAGGGATGGATTAATGAGTTATAGACAACTTTAAGTACAGGTAGTGTTGTATAATGTTTAAGTTTGGATAGAATTCCACAAGCTGTGCACGTTACGTTTTAGGTGAATAAAGCCTAAGTTGAGGTTATGCATATCTCTTTTCACATCACGTATATAAGAAGTGGATCCCGTTGTCATCTAATTTTTGAGCGATCACGTATGTAGTTGATAAACGTAAACGCTAGAGTCTTTCAACGTTTTTGAAAAATGTTTGGATTTTTGATAATCGGTAAGATCTTTTGGCTATGTGCAACTTATTCCGTAAAACCTTTGTAACTTAATTCGTTTAAAATGTTTGATGGGACTTCGCTAAATTTAACTGACTTCATTGAAATATAAAATGGATTAAACTGTGAAGACAATCGTAACCAAAATATTACAAAAGCTATTGACCACGCTTAGCTGCATGTGAAGATAGCTTCGCACTGCACGTACGGTAATTAAATTTGTACAAATCATGGGCTTCTAGAAAATACAATAACTTGTCTGCGGAATTTGAAGCCCTAATAAGAAAAAATGCAAATTTAGTTTCATTTTAGTCGCATGCGCTTTGCCAGGAAGAGATATTGCAAGCCCAGGGATGGAATATCAGGGAAGGATAACGAGGCACGCATCGGGCCCCCCTTTTTCGGAAATACCGTGCGCCCTTTTGAGAGCTTTGCACCATTGTTTAGTTAAAAAGGTTATGTACCGCCCTAGAGCCTTCAAAATGAAGCAAAAATTATGAGAAAAAGTGTCAAAGAAGCAAGGAGGCAGCTTTTAAGTGTCCAGCCGTAAAACTTTACAAATTTTTGTTCCTTTCGTATGTATATTATGCTTTCGAATTTAGTTCATAAATTGAAATGTGAAACAAATTTAACTCTTTTATCCATGTAATCTCACATCTACATTTCGCAATGGCGATGTTTTGGGACCCGTTTAAGAGCTTGTTTACACGTTATCTGAGTATCTGTAAGTGATGGCAGTGTCAATTCCCTCAGCACTTACAAAATAAAAAGCAACTTGTTACTTACGTTAGATTTTGCTGCTGACTCTTCTTGTTGCAGTTAAACGATTTTATATTATATACCGTACGATAGGGTGGCAATAAACATCAGATGAAAGTTGAAACAGTAAGCTTATGAACAGTAGGTCAGACTATTGAAGACGAAAATTTTTGGAAAATTCTAGCAGGATTGACCGAAATTGTCACTGAGATGACACACATTATCTCTTAGCATACTTAAAAAATCACTTGCAGTACGTATTCTTGCAAACACCACATCTGCTACTCAGCCCCGCCGCCACGGTTGGATTTGGTGGGCTTAGCTCCCCCCAAACCAAGCTCTAAGCCCCCCCAAATTGGAACGTGAAACACTATAAATAAGTGGAGTTTTAGTTAATTTTATAATGTCAAGCCCCCCGCCAGAACTGCAAAGCCCCGAATTGAAAACTCTGGCGACGGTTCTGCTGCTACTAGGAAGCGGAACAGTGCCTTCACAAGTGCCTGACACCAGGGATAGAGGATGCTATGGGTGTGCGAGGGATACAAATTGTATAAATAACGTGACTAAATACCTAATATGATATTGTACACACATAGCCATGATCAGTTTTTACCTCAAATCTCGCACAAGTTTTTGATTGGTTTCAAACTGCTTGCTTCGTTGTCATGGTGACTTAAAGACTAAGTGGCAAAAATTCGAACGCGTAAAGTTAAGCTACCAAATTGAAGTTCAATTTCGATTATCGCAAATAGTCGACAAGGCACAGAGTCGCAGACAGACGCGTAGGCCCAAAAAAATTGGAGGGGTGAGATTTTCTAGAATAAAACGTTAACTTTACGCGTTCATAAAAATTTTTCTCAACGGTTCAATAACTGCAACCCAGAGTTTTTTGGAGATCGCGTTTTTTTGACCTGTTGGCTCCACCTCTGTAAATAGATGACTGTTTTTTCACATGTGCAAGGCTTTGCTTGGTATAGTCTGGGCAGCAATGGAGCCTCTTTGGCCAGCAAATGAATGTTTCCACTTATCGCGTTTGAAAGTATGACACCAAATCCGTTGCCCCCTCTCTAAAAATGTTTCGAAAGCGAATCTGAACCTCGGACTGGAACAACGATGCTCTTCTGGTGGTACATCCAGTTGGAGGTGGGTACGTGCATGGGCTTCGTAACTCGTACTGGGCACCTTTGCTGAAGATGGGAGATCAGTGAAAAAGGTTGTGGAATTGATGAAGCGGCCTTTTGACTTGTTGTGGTTAAGGAGTGATTTATGCCGCTCATTTTGACAATAAGAGTTAGGAAACCTACCCTTGGTTGAGTATTTCAGTATGTTGTATCTCCAAAACAGACTAAAAAACAACGGCGCTCACCTTGACTTTCGCAAGTTTTACCTTCTATGACGCGTTTTCGTTTTGCACGCAAAGGTGTATTGACCACTTGGGAAAGGGACATTTGACAAGATGGGTGCTGATAAAAGCAAAACTTTCTTCCTTATGAACCATGCAAGTTGGGCAATTACGAGTAGTTTTTGATGCTTTGGTTAGAAAAAATTCACAAACTGTGTGGCATTGCACATGAGCATGAGCATAATTATGGATTCTATTTTCCTTTTGAAAGGATGTAATGCTCAAAGTGGTTGGCTAACATTTAGGGATAACTACGTTTATCTTAGCAAATTGTCACAACCAATATATCGCAGCAACATGCAAGTATATTAAACAAAGGATACTTCGCCTTCATACTTACAGTATAACTTTTCTTGACAGCAACTGTAGACCTATCCGCATTAACAAACGACATTTTTCCACCAAAACGTGACGAGTAACCGAACAGTTACCGCGGAACTTGCGGTTCAACTTTGTGGCCGCAGTCTCAGACTAACAGCGTGGCACTGGTGAGATGTTCATTGAATTTGACAATGTTAGTAATCATTTTGTCTTTCGCAGCGAGATAGTGTCGTTACAAACAAATTTTAATTTTTGCCTTAGCTGAAATCGCCCGAGAAGATCACAATTCTTTGCTGGGAAGAACTGTAGTCTGTCTTAACGGTAAAACCTACAGTATGTAGTGGTAATGTGAAGAGTGATTTATTGCCATTGTCCGCCATCTTATCTCGCGAGCCGTTTGTGCAGTAGCCGCAGTACCGTTACAGAACCACGCCATTTACCAGTTTGTGCATTTTTACTGCATTAAGCTAACGAAAAAAACAAACCAGTTTTACTGTTTGTGTGTTGACTTAATTTTGTTTTTTGCGTATTCACAACGAGTTTATCTGAAACCGCAACTGTGCTGCTAGTTTGCTTGCTGCGGCATCCTATGGACGGTTAAACTGAACCTGTATGCTGTGTAGGTCAGGGCTACGTTTGAGGCTCCGGTTCGCTGTACAACTGCTCAACGAACGACAAAGAATTCTCGCGAAATATTTTTGCCCGACAAGTCTCATTTTCTCCCAACAAAACGCGATTTCAAATCTCTATCATAACAAAGCACCCTACAGGACTCAGCACAGGATGCGACGACTGTGAGCATTTCCCCCCCGCAAAGTGACAATCGCAAAGAATTTTGACAAGTTTTTCGAAAATTTAGAGGTGTAGGCGCCCATTGCAGGATGTATAAAGTGTTTGATGCTACATTTTTATTGCAGAAACAAAGATTAAAAAGCCTTAAACTTAATGCAACACAAATGGAACATGGTGGTCATCAGCGCGTTTATTTGAACACACTGACTCTGAAATGGAGCATAATGTTTCGCCCCTTGTGATTTATTCCCGTAGCGTTTGCTAGGGCAGGGGTCGACAACCCTTTTCGCACTATGGACCGGTCTAAGCCTCGCTTTATTTTGCGGACCAGCTCTCAAGAAAATAACGTGTGGTTTATCTGTTATCTCGCAGTCTAAACAACGTTATAGTGCTCAAGCGTCACAGAAGTGCTTCCAAAATTGCAAAAGAATTTCTCGAAAAGATTATGTTTTTGAAACAAACTTGATGAAATTCTTGTCTTTTTGGTATTTGTGGCCGGAAAAAATGTACTTGTTATTAAAAAGGAAATTTATATTTTTGCACTAGTGCAAACAGTCTTGAAATCGTGAAGCTTAGATCTAGGCCATCTGTGGGATTTTCCACAGAGAGGCAAACATGGTGAGTTTGTCAAAAAAACGTGCAACGTCTGGAGCCATTTTGCTTTAGGTTTGCACGGACCGGTAACAAGTCAAATTCCTCAGATCAGCACTGGGCCGCGGCCCTGTGTTTTCCGGCCACTGTGCTAGAGGCCATATGTGAATTTACTCCATGGACACAAAAGTCTCCTGCTGAGTCCTGCCAGCATGTTTACTGTACTTTTGAGCAGTATTCCTTCTAAGGTGCGCAAATGCGCAACACCGTCAGACCTTTTGCGCAGTGAAATCTCATTCTCACGCACTTGCAACACTCTAAAACTTATCTTATATGTATTGCGTGGCCCTGTAACGCTTAGAACGATTCACTGGTTGTGTGTCTGCATGATTGCGCAATTGCATGCGTACTGAAACCAACATACTGTATTTAAGAACGAATTCTGCCACTGGGCGTTTGCTGTTGATGTCAGATACACCCAAAAGTGAAGTCAGTTTTATTTGAAGGAAATCCGACGAAGTAACGCATCGCAGTGAAGTCAATATATTAGCTTTTTTCGTACATTTTCTACGAATTTACGTAAAATCAAACCTAGCTGGACATGGCGGCGAAACTTAACGTTTTTAAAATTTGTTTGAAACAAATATGGTCACAGTGTCCTTCCGTGTTGATGTTTTAAGTACAAAGTGAGCATACATGTAAAATAATTTTAAGTAAAAGTTGAATAAATCCGAATAAATCCTTTCTTAACAAGTTGTTAAAAAAGAGAACTGACGATAATTTTCGCTGAGGTCTATGTACATTGGTCAGCTTAGGTCTTTGCTTTATCTCCATCAGCTCCAGAAACGATTTTAGTTATTATTCGCTCCGCTGATTTCCTGTTCAACTCAATCTTCTCCAGTTCCCTTTCGAGATATTTGAAACTTGCAAAGAGGAGTTGTCGTCTTTGAATAGTTTCCTACGATGTTGAAAAGATAAGGAAAAAGCTGTAAAAAACTCTCTTCTGCAAGATTTAACAATCACAGAAAAGATGGTTAATTTTAGCAACTGCTGTGTATGTATCTACTACTTGCATGCCCGTATAACCGTCTTGGTGTGTATTACGTTCGCCTGTTCTTCGTCTAGCAGTAGTAGCAGCATGGCAAGGACTAAAGTACGGCCACAGAATTGCGAGGGGAAGGTTGGCCTCCTCTGAGCATTACTTTACGACCGCGTGCGTACACAAAATAATTTCTTTGGTTTACATCATACAGCGCGGATCTGTAAAGCACGCTCCAAGGGCGTGGGTCTATAGTACAAACACCAGACCTGAGCAACCCATGCCTTGAGCAGTACTTGGCATGACTGAAAATATCCAGTTGAAATGAATCTTAAGCAGAAACAGGGTATCCTCTTTAATTACTGATTGCATTTTCACCAGGCTCATGTAATAACGTAGCCAGCTAAAAATTTTGAGGGGGCCAAATATTTTGAAATTCAGCGAGCAACAGTATTCGAGTTTTAGACACCGCGTCTCGAAGCATCAAATATTATGCTAGAAATTTGGGGGGCATGGCCCCTTTAGTCCTCCCTAACTGCGCCTATGGACTTACGTCCGTTCCAATGTCCGACAGAGTTGTGCGACAGGCAATGGATATCACTGCTGCGCCCGCACACACGACGATCGTGGGACCGGCTATCTGTCCAGCGTTAAAGAGAGGGTCGGCAATCGAGTAGCTGGTGGCTGTGATTATACAACCTGTGAAAACATAGCAGAATAATGGTGTGTGCCAAGTTATCAGAACGTATCAGTGTTTTCTAATCTTATTCTTTTGAATTTGTCAGCAAAAGAAGAAACCAAAGTTTTGAAAGCAAGCTTTTCAATGCAGCGGGTATACACAAATGATCTGTAGCTCGCAGAAGAACGATTCATAGTTACGACAGTCTTATTCACGCCAAAGAATTGTCACAAAACTCATTACCTGCTAGAAACAAAACAAAACAAAGGCAACCAATGACAATCGCAGTCTTTCGCCTCCGCATTGAAACCTCTTGCAGTACACTCGTTTGACTTCGGGCCATGGGCTCTTCTTCCTCACTGGCAGGTTGATATGGAACGGATGACTGCAAAAGAGAAAAATATTTGGAGAAGAACTCTCTGATGAGCAATGGCGCGCTTTTTACCTGTGAACATTAACTACAGCTGTACCTGGAACCATCGGCGTCCGCAGAAATTTTTCCAGGAGAGGGCAAAGTCGACATTTTGCTTATCTTTTCCAGTTTATTGGCGATGCAACGCAAATGGACGTACACAAAAAATGTCCAATGTTATGGCAACAGTTACATACAGTGTTTTCCCTATAAGAAAATTTTACACCGAGAAAATGTTTTTTTAGTGAGAATGGATATTTCAAGACTGAGTTAGCAGAGTTCTAAATGAATTACAAAGTTTGTGAATTATCAGAATAAGCACAAAATCTTATTAAACTACGAACAAAATACGTATTTAATTAAAATAGCTTCTTGTTTTCGTGTTTTTCCAATGTTTCGGAAGGTTGCAAGTGCACAAGAATGAGTTAGGTGGGATATTTCAGTGGTAGTCAGTTTCATAACACTTGCTCATTTTGTAGGTGCAAATCTTCAAACAACAATTCGCATAATTAAATAAATTGTTTGCGGATTATAAAAGGTTGGAGATCGTTACGAAAGGGCTGAAAAGTTTAATCGTTGGAAAAAAGACAACCGATCTTCTTTAAACACGTACTCCGCAAAAATCACTAGATTGCAGTGAAAAATCACTGCCATCACTAGGTCAGTTTAACATTCACTAGACCTAGTGAAAAATCACTAGGCGTGGTACCAGTGCCTGCCAAGAAGTCTGCGTTCAATAGTTACATGGGGCAAAACGCCTGCTACCGTAACATGAAGTGCATCTTCGAAGATTTGTTGCCATGTTATTGGTACGCAACAAAGGCCAATAGTAGAACAATTCACTGCCGCGTTTCGCAACCTGCCTCTGCAGGTAGAGAAGCGAATTTAGTGAACAGCAAGCTCATCACTGCATGTAGTCTACCAGAACAGTGAACCTGACTCTTTTGTAGTGTAAGTGTCATATCGGCAAACACACTGTTATTGCAAGAATTAACTCAACTGATCAGAATTAAAATGCTGATTTCACGTTTTCTAGAAATTTTTGCTTCTTAGTGCCAATTTCCAGGGGGGGAAAATGCTCGTTTTGTCCCCCCCCTGCGGACGCCCATGCCTGGTACCTTGAATATCGCTTGAAAATATTTAAACATGTTTGAACCAAACAAGTCAACTTTTTCTTTTGGTGGTACTTTTATTTTGTTTATTTGATTACGTTTCCTCCACCATTTCAGATAGGCTTCCTCAGGGCGAAACGTCGCCAAATAAACGAATTAAAAGTGATCACCAGAAGAAAGAATTGATTTGTTTGAAATTAAGCCTGGTTGCACCTGCCACGAAAAATAGCAGCAGCAGAAAGAGCAGCATGTTTGGACCGATCTACACTCATATACTTGCCACACTTCCAGGCCCAGGTCGAATTGCTGATAACTTCTTAGAGAACGTGGGGCCGACAGTTCGGTTTTCCATTTGAAGCATCATTGGAGAGTGAGATCGCTTTATTTCTACAAGAGATCCACGTGCCCCAGTCAGACGTCCTTGCCAGGAGCCGCTCTAAGTAATGGAGAGATTGTTAAAACTAACGTTGGGGAAAAATGATATCTTGAAGCAGCGAATATTTTGCAAGCATGTGACATGTTCGACGTGTTATAGCAGACAAAAGAATAATGATGATTATATTAACATTATGAAAAGTTTTTCTCTGATTTCTAAGATATCCAAGCGTAATGGTAATGGTTTATTGTTTCGTATGACTCAGCCAACAAGCAGAAGCACCATAAAAGCCATCGCATGCAGTAAACCAACTATTAGCGAACATTAGAGCTAATGAAAACACAATGGCACAATAGCTGATCAGTGTAAACAAAGAGGGGCGCTGTATCATATAGGATTGGCGTAAGACCGTGGCGGTCATCTAGTCAACCAACCCCTGAGTTTGTGTTATAGATTTACCGGAAACCGAAGTATGACGTAGGAAGTCATGCATTGGAGCAAACATGCTATTGCAGGATTGCTGGTTTTTCCTGACATCATTAACTGGCCCTTCTCCTCAGGTTCAGTTTCATACTTGTTTGTGTACTAGGCTACTCGCGGAATGAGGGGGTCAATGGTCTGCGGCGCCCATCTGCGCTTGTTCTGCGCGGGAGGACACGCGGCTACTATTTCGGTGAATGCTGCGTTCGTGCAAGTCAATGGCATCACTGTGGTTGAAACATTCCCTTGCACCCACCCATAAATGCCAGGCACGAGGCTGAACAGGTCACAAGCACCGTTTTCCAAGTCGTCGGTATGACAAGACCAGGAATCAAACTCGGCCTATAGCAGCTTCAATGGCGCGTGCTCAACCCACCTATCTCCATCTCTCTAATGCTATTGGCAATTTTCGATGTGCTTCATCACACAAGTCCAATATAATACCAGACAGGTTGCAGAAAATGCAGGAGACAGACCTGTGGAAAGCTTAAACAAGTTTGCAGCTGTTTTACCTTTTCTTTCTGGTAAGATGGGGATTTACTTGGAGGTAGGGGACTCGGCATACGCTCATCGTATTTGCTTAAAGTCAAGTTTGATGTCCGAAGCTGAACTGCTTGCACTGAGAAGGTGTTGGCGGTATTTGGCTGAAAAACTAAGCATGCAAGAAAAAAAATAAAAACCCTTGTAAGGCTGTATGTGACGCAGTCTCGGGCCTTTCTAGGTTTGCAAAATAGATTAAACTAAACGTGTTAACGTTTTTCCACTGAAAGCAATGACTTCTTTTGGGAGGCGTTAGAACTCATCGTCTGCTTCATTTTACTGATTCTGTACTGCTGCCAAGGTAACATAATTTCATTTCCAGACTACAGCACGTTCCTCCACAGTGAATACCATTGAATAAACCAAATGATTACAATATGTCTTGATTTGACAGAGTGCGATACACAGTAAGAAAACAAGTTTGCGAAGGTGGTTGATGGTTTTGCGAATGAAAAAGGTTTAAAGTTTCCAGCTTTAACACACAAACTACCACATGCGGAAAAATCTTACTAAGTTAATCTTCTGCTGGCCAAGCTTGGATTCGCACATCGTTACAGAATGCATCTTTCTTTTGTTTTTGTGGACGCAAAAGCACTTTTACAATTTTGCGCATTCATAACTAAACAAGTGTTGCACGTGTAAGCTTTACAGGATGTTTGCAAGTGCCTTCTTGTGTTAATGTTTTGAAAATGGCTTGTTTGATGTTTACAAGTGCAACTTGCGAGATGTTGCAAGTGCGTTGACAGTATAAAATAAATGAATCATAATTCGAACTTCAAAGTACATAGAGGCGTGCGCAAAAGTTTGGGCTTCTCAGAATTTTGGTAGCTATCTTAGCGTCTAGCGAGACTGAACCTGTGCTCCTACATGAGTATAGGTCAATGCTTCTCAATCTTTTTGCTTAGTGGCCCACATAAATATTGGTCAAAATTGTGGGGCCCACTATCTTGTTAGCATAGGCGACGCTTTTATACACATAAACAAACTCCCATTCTTCCGAAATAGCGATATGCTCTTATACGGCCCACTCGAAAACTGCACTATAGCACACTGGTTGTTGAGAAACACTGGACAGGATTGATCTCTTCGGCTAATAGCAGATTGTGGCTAATAATATCGGCATCATATGGACCAAGTAAACATTGAAAACCTTGCACCAGCAAAGGAGGCAGTCGATATGAACACAAAAGCTCGACTAGAATGGTAACTTGTCAAAGGCAGCAAATCAATGAGACAAAAAATAGTCCGTAGGTTGTTGAAAGTTTGCTTGTCTATGAACATAATAATTGCGTTTGTCGATAGTCACAGACGCATTTACAAAAACTAAGCTATGCATCAGATGATCACACCTCCTGACATAACAAAATAAGGCAGACCTGGTTTTAATTGGGGCGTGGACTCTTCCATTGTTTGAAACTTGTGCCACTTTTCTCTTCTTCGTTGTGCGTCTTCCCAGTGATGAGCTTCATCCACGTTTCACCACGGAAAAAATTTTAAAGCCATTATGACGACATAATTACATAATATAACCTGAATATTTCACCACTCATATTCTTTCCATAAGCCTCTTTTCAAATTAGATCGAATCGCTATTACTACTGCAGTTACTGCAGCATTTTCCAAAAACTCAGCAAACAACGGTTTCATCACCAATTATTAGAATAAGCAAAATAAGACAATTGTTACGCTTTAGTGAAGCAAACGCATTATTACCAGCTCATTATCGCTCCGGGTTGCAAAATGGGAGCTTTCAAACACCGCAAAGCTGTCAGTTTTTAATCGGTCTTTGTTCCGATCCTCGGCGATGGTCATGAATCCTACTGAAGGTAATGGCAGAAACAGTGCGGTTTCAAATACAAGCAGCAGATTTGTTTGATTGCAGGGTTGACTGCGTGACACTTCGCGAAAAAGTTCGCAGCTTTGAAACTCGCAAAGCCTTGAATGTTAAGAACTTCCCCGCATCGAGAGGTCTCAGCTACAATGGTTCGGCCACGTGACCACAAAGCTTGAGAAAAGATTGGCGAGGCAAGTCTTGCTGGTTTCACCAAAGGGAAAACGGCCCAGAGATCGACCAAGGCCAGGTGGCGTGATTACATCTCCGACCTTGCTTGGTACCTCTTGATGTTGAGCCATCAGAAAAATCAGAGATTGTTAAAAACCGTGAGGTACTTTCGAGTCCTCCTGGGGCTGCTGGGTTGAAAAGCGCGTGTGTGTTACGCTTCAATGGTTTCTCTTTCGCGCCTGCCTGAAGACGTTTGTGCAGCAGAGATTGAAAGACCAGCGTGTTATTTTAAAAGCGGAATTCTCTCTGCAGCAGAAACTTCCCACGGATGAGCGAACTTTAACTATGGCAAGTATATGAAGTCTCACATCGCTCAGCCGTTTCTTTCAAATTGATTTAAATTTACTCAGGTAAAGTTCAAAAAGTATTTCTTATGTCTATGTACTTTAAATGCAACTTTAATGGCGTGGTAGTGGCTCTTCAAACAGCCATGAAATGCCGCAAGATTTTTCATTTCCAACTGTCATATCCCAAACTGTGAAAACGATCACCACGGATTTGTGCAATAACAACGGTGGAAAAAAATAAAGTGGTTTCAAAAGCGTGAAGTTTCAGAAGGAAATTTAAAAAATTAACCGCCTTTCTAAGATTTTTTCAAAGTCTCACAGCTTTTAGTCTCAAGGATCCTTCACAAAGTTTTATCTTTCGCTCCAGATGCGAAACTCAGCTTTTGCTCCAGATGCGAAGCAGTGTGAGTGCTTACCTGTCAGTATTTACTCAATGCACAAAAATAGCGATGATCATTTCATGCAACAAACGTGTTGTACATGGGCGTCCGCAAGGGGGGCAAAACGGGCATTTTCCCCCCTGGAAATTGGAACTAAGAACTAAAAATTTCTAGAAAACCTGAAGTCAGCATCTCAGTTCCGATTTAATTTATTTAATTCTTGCAATGGCAGTTTATTTGCCTGTATGAAACTCACACTGCACACGAGCCAGATTCATCGTTCTGGTGTAATGCAATGATGAACTTTTGTCCGCTCCTTTACCGGCAAAAGTAGGTTGCGAAGCTTGCGTGCGGACGGTTCTACTGTTGGTCTTTGTTGTGTAACAATACCATGGCAACACATCTTCAAAGGTTTGCATCAAGTTACGGTAGTAGGTGTTTTGCCACATTTGACTGTTGAACGTAGACATCTTGGCAGGTAATATGACTGTTGAACGCAGACCTCTGCAATTAAACCAACAGGTAAAAATAATAAAGGTAAATTTAACATTCCTGGCTGGAACTCGGTGGTCAAATCAAAACACCAAATTGCAAAGGCAGCCTTCCGGCTATGGGTAAACTGCAATAGACCCAAG
>JGI24158J21664_10010818_pt1 | contig 12151 bp, 8 predicted proteins | sample Ectturendosymbi3_FD_21664 | JGI IMG/M metagenome (IMG submission 21664) | reverse complement strand
CTTGACATTCAAAAATTTTAAAATTGGGGGGATTGGAGCTTTGTTTGGGGGGATAATCCCACCGAAGGCCCCCGTGGCGACGGGACTGTGGTAGTATACCGCGTTTATTGCCCTTTATACCAGTGTCGCGCCCACACCTCAACTCATCTAGTGGGATGTCGTCCTAACCTGGAGGTCCTAAATGATCTTATACCTGAAAGTTTAGTTTCACAGTATAGTCTGCTACAGGCGCTTCGCCCATGTTTTTCTTGTCAAGAGGACCAATCAGGCCCGCAACTTGGGAGCAACACGGGAATTTTCTACCCCCAAATTTTCAAAGACATGTTTAGTTGTTAGATACAACAACGAGTTGCAATAATTTTCCCACTCGAAAATGTCAGCAAACTTTAGAATGCCTCATCATAAATGCAATCTACAATCTTATAATGACTAGAAACCAAGTTTGTCAGCGGAAAGAGCACTAACTTTCCTGTAGTTCATTCCAACTCAGGTGAAGGTTTACAGCGACTGAATTCAAAAAAGGTTATTTCCACTTTTTAATTCCCAAATTACGCATAAATTCAGATGCTCCACAGTCATTGTTCTCACACTTAAACGCTACACATTACACACTTAAAGGTGACGGGTTGCACGCATCCCCTTCCACAGCTACCAAATGGTTTGCTAACAAGCGAACAGGTTCAAACATTAGAGAAGCAAAAATAAACAATGGAAAACAGGGAAAGAATTGCAGGCCAAATTTCCGGCCGTTGCGTTTCGTATCAAACTAGCAATAGCCTCAACAGAAAAAACTGGATTATGTTTGTAGCTATTCATAATTCGTTATAGTAACTGCGCAGACCCACCATTTTGACGGATATCACGAAATTGGGTGATAGTAGGGACTATGGCGTAAAATGATCAAAATAAAGAATACAACAGAAGCAACAAATCAGTCAACAATAAAATTTTCAAAAATTTAATAAATTCAAAATAATTGCATTGCAGATTTGAAAACATGTTTTCACAAACTGATTCCAAAGGTATCCAATTAGAAACGAGAGATTGGCATGGGAAACAGTTAACTGTGTTTGATAGAAAGATAAAGCTTCCATCAGCAACTGTTATGTGACACCAAAAATGATACACTCAGTGCCCACGCGAGCAACCACAAAAACTGTGCACGCGGACCAACTAAATCGATTGTGCAATATATGGTGATAACAACGCGCTAAACTCAAAGTTGCAGCTCCAACTTACAGATGAAACAGTTGCCGCGATGAAAAACATGACGTGTTGCAGCCCAGCGCAGTTGAAAGCACATCAGTCGGAAAAGTGTTCACAGCACAAATTGAATGTTATCTTAAATGCGAAAATTAGCTACCTTTGCAATCCTGTTGACAGATTTGATCTGAAAGACGTATATAAACATAGCTTGGCCGCTGTGCATATGCAAAGCTTGGCAGCAAATATGTTTGGTTTTCTAGGGAAATCCTAAGCTTCTCGAAATTATTGCTTCTTTCAAGAAACGCTAAGCCTATGTTTCTGAAATGGTATTAAACTGAAGTGATATTAGTAGCGAGACTTCGAAAGGTAGCAAATACCATTATTTTAAATGTTTTTTCACAGATTATAATCAACCACAAGAATATCAAGCAAAAACACCTTCACAGAATCTGAAAAAAGTCAAACTTTCCTTCAATGAAATTTTCTTCCCATCAGGTTTGTTGACAATTGTTTTGTAAATATTTGAGATTTGATTTTGTGTTTTACATGGCCTGATGATGTGGTCAGAAAACTTTAAACAAATTAAGATATTAATGCGGTTGTCTAATGCAGCCGAGGGTGCTGTTCTAATGGATTAAAAAAGTTATGAAGTTTGTTAGAGACGAAACAATAATTTTGATTTTCTATTGGAAAAAAGGAAATATTTGAATGTTTCCTTGGAAGAAAATTCTGTTAATGAGGTCTGCCAATACTCGCAGTAGCTCACAGCTAAAAATAATTTTGTGTTACCGTGGATTTCTGATTGCATTTTTGCAGTGTTTGATTTTTTAATTCCAAACACAAAGCATTTCTTAATCACTAAAAAGTAACACAGTCCACGAACTGCGTAAAAGTTTCAATAATTGCGTGCAAATTCTGGAAAGGTGTTTTCTCTGCCATTATAAATAAAAAAAATTTTTTTCCATTATAAAACTTTTTTCGGACCCTGAGATTTTTATAGTTAACAACAGGTTTAAAGCGTAAATTGACAAAATGCATGGTGTTGTTGTACATTCTTATTGTGAACAGTTTTTCCACAAATACTGAAAGCATTATTTTCTTCAACGTTTCAGCTTAAACACAAGCCATCACTAGCAACATTAATAAAATACAACAGTGAGAATGACACAGAGAAGTAAACATGCAGTTTGAAGGCACTTGTGCTCTATTACGCAATAGATAACGTTATGTATTGAAAAGCAGCAGGGAAATAGATCAGTGTTCTCAGCCTTTTTTGCACCGCGACCCATTATAGCAACCCAATATGACCCAATGATGCCTATCTAAAACTCGAATAATGCCAATGAATACAGATGTGTACACAAAATATCTACTCTCGACCCCTCCAAAAGTGATTCAGGACCCTTCTTGCGACCCTCCGGTTTCAAACCACTGGAATAGACCAACTATCCGTGCTGATATCTGGTTGGTGCTCTTGTAATGAGATGTTTCCATCTTCCTTTCGTCAATTCCAAATGAGTCATAATTTCTTCACAAACGCTGTAGGAATCAAACTCGAAGATTCATTGTCATCGACGTTTTCTTCAAGTAATGGAAAATTCGAATAATTCCCTCTTTTCACTCACCGATATCACAGAGACAACGTACCTTTGAACGCATTTAGCTTTTCATAAATTTAATATGTATATATTTTTCCATGAAGCGATGAACTGATATCATTCATACATGTGAATATGTCTATGAAATACGCTGGTATTTGGGTGAATTCTTGCGACTCCAACTCTTCAAAGTGATTGCAGTGACGTTCCTCTAGAAAGACTTTGACTTGTCCTCGCAGTTTGAAGAAGCGGGTTAAAACAATCCCACTTTCCCACTTAAGCCAGCGGACTTCCGTGTGGGAAAGTGAAACTGTATGTTCACTTCCATGACCATCACAAATTGATTTAATAGGCAGTGATTTAGAGAACGATTCCTGATCCAGTTGATGGTTTTTACAGAAAATCAAGGACTTACTTGAATTTTGGAAGCAAACTTTTCGTTGCCAAAGCATGAAAGACAATGAAGGAAACAGTGTGTCTTGCAAACGTGGAATCTCCTTTTTCATCAGTGCAGAAAACCCACATGTATTTCCCAGGAGCGCCATTACTGAAACAGGAGCGCCATTGCTGCACACAGAGTCAATACTTTGAATTTCCAATTCATGTTTTGCAAGAAGTCTTCACTGAAACACACATTTTGCTTTAGTGGTTCTTTGCGGTTCGTCACAGAAACGAAGGGAAATTCTCATTTGTGGTATCATCATGGATATATCTCATAGATGCAATAAACTGAATGCATTTGGAAACGTCGCTGGTATCATCTGACTGGAGGCATTTAAGTAACAAAGTGTTAGATTACGCTTTGTCAACATATAACATCATCAAAAGTTTTTCGAAAATTATGAGCGATAAAAACACATAAATGAACAATGTTGGTACCGTGAACCAAACACTACGGCAATAGCTTAGATCACTGGTTTTCAACCTGCATGAAAAATGTTGAAAATCACTGGCTTAGACAGATTAGCTTGGCATCAGTTCTTCATTAGCACACAGAGAATAGTCAGCGCCAGCAACGTGCAAGTGAACTTTCTTATACTAGCTTTGTAAAGGTTAGCGGATTTATTACTGAGCTCTTTCTTTCTGCATCGCAAGCGCAAGGTAGAGCGAGTAATATTTATTTTATATTGTCTACCAACCCCAGCAAGTTTCAAAAGTACACTTATCTCTCATTTTTAAAGGTTTTACTACAATTGGGCATGTCTTTGTATTGGAATTTTCGTTGGCTTTCATAGCGTCCCTTTGACATGGCAAACGATAAATATTACAGAAGTTGATTTCATTCAATTGTTCGTGAGGATAGCGTAGCTTAATAGTAACAAAATCACGTGAAGCTGTTTTCAAAAGATCTGAAGTTTCAAATCTTTGTGCCTACATTCAACAACTTTTGTTGACGTTGAAAACAGTTGTTTATCGAAACGTCCAATGTGATTTCGTTTAAATCATCGATTTAGTTTTTTTGTTTACAGTTAACATCTTTTTAAAGTCTTTTGCGAAGTTCGTTCTGAGCAAGTGAAATGCTTAAAAATATAATTGTGGCTACATAATTAACATCCCAATTATATGCGTTCATAACATTAACCAACTCCATACAAACTTTTGTAGTACAGGGCACAGCTATTAAATGTGTATAGCAGTGTTTCCCAACCGTGGAGGAATTCCTGCCCGGTGAGAAATTTCACGATTTCAAAGAAGGCATTTCCCCTTTATATTTGAAGAAATGTCTCAGTGATTTTTGTAAATATTGAATAAAGAACAAGTATCGCATTGATCTGAACACTGAAATGAACTTGTATGAAGTAGTGTGTTCCAGACGTTTTTTTGCCAAAAAGAGCAATGATAAGTTCCAAAATGGCCAAGGAAGGAATGTAACAAGTATGGTTGCGAACCACTGGTATAGATCACTGATGAGCAAGCATGCGTCCTCGTGGGCCGTTGTTAATCTTCGTGCATCCGACAAACCAGGTGCTTTTCATTTTCACACTTTACCACGAAAACTAAAAAATAGAAACCCTCACGAAGTTTTTCAAGGAATTCGATTTTTTAACCACATTGCAAACTTTTTAGTTTTTTTTGTGCTCGTTTCGTCTATGGAGTGAGTTTCAGTCATTCCCCATTTTTTATCAAAACAAATTTTGCGTTTTTGCGTTCGGACTTGCTTTTTAGGATTTACTAATTAATAGTATGAAAAATAACAACAGATGATACAACTAAGTAAAATAGCAGCAGCTGATAACTTGGTGATGCACTGTGGTTGCAGCTGCTTCACAGATTTAGCTGATCCAGAACATATGAGCTGCAAGTATAGGTGATACAGTGGTGAAACCATAACTGCAAGTCTGCTAAAAGTAGTCCTTTTTGATGAGGTTTGTAATGAATTGTTACTGCAGAAGTCCAACAAACATCGAAACTTTGTAATGTCTGTTATATCACAAGTGATATGAGACAGTATGTGTTTAGGGAAATGTAGAACTATGATCAATGTAGTCATTAAGCAATGACATCACTTATACAGCATCCATTTACAAGGAACGTATGTGCTTTCATACAGCACAATTCTCATGTTCTTCTGGAAGAGTGTGCAATGAAATGCTATAAATGCAGCAAGTACTTCAAACAGAGTTGCGGTCAGGGGTGTAGTGCGAAAAAAAGAAGTATAGAAACGCACCCAAAAACTAGCCATTTTGAAGTAGTGTGAGAACGCGATAAAGAAGGGTAGAAACGCAACAAAAGACTAACCATTTTCAGTATTTTCACAATTGTGAGGTGCTGCGCAAGTGATAGCTTGTCATTTGTTCATTTATGCGCGGTCTTGACACAGAAAACACGCAGAAAATCTGAGTAAAAATACACATATTTTTGTCAACTTGCTATGAAAAAGGTATGGGAACGCGTTTCCACACCCAAACGAAATGTAGGAATGCCTTTCCCACACGTTCCCGCCCCACTGCACCTCTGGTCGCGTTATCGGTAAGGTCTCAAGAGCCATTCAAGCTCAAGAAGGATAGGCATTCTTGATTGAGTTAAAGTCAAAGGTGTTAAGCCTTAATTTGAGTTGAGCTTTTCAACAGAATAAAATCAATGCCAACAAAATGAAGAATTTAATGGTCCGAAACAATGTTTACCGTTTTACGCTAAAAGAGCAAGTATTTAACAAGTCGTTGACCAAAATATTGTTTCAACGTAGAAACAGTCAATGTAGGTGAAGACAATGTTCTCATTTTAAGGAATTACTTACTAACCACATTTGAAAGCTAACCAACAATTTCATGAAAAGACATTAAATTTGGAAGTCCGAAGTAGGATTTTTAAAAAAATTTATTTGCACTGGTAATTGCTTTCCACTGTTACTTTGATTTAATAAAGCAAAGGTAATGTGAAACACAAACATTTCTTGGTTTCAGATTCGAGTGCGTTGCCAAGCAGCATTGTCGCTGCACAAAGGTTTTTCAAAACTTATAAAAATTCCACAAAAAGTGGAAGATATCACGAAGCATCTAAAATAGCAGGAGAATTGACTGAACTGATTGAAAGCAACATCGACACAACAGCAGAGGACATGAGATTGTTTGGAATAAAACTTCTAGAAAACAAAGTTTTCTTGGAATCAATTCTGATCTTTGACGCAGCATCAACTATGAGTGAAAAAATCGAAAATTCTCAAAAAAAATTAGAGATGATTCAGTTTTGCGTGGCAGGAATGAGAGACACTAACAAAGCAATGATTGCGGACGATTCTAACATGAAAGTGGTTGTGAAAGATCACGTGATTCCACTCATGCGTGACAAACTGCATCGTATGAAGAGCACGTCAGCAGTGAGCGAACAATACAAGTGTCTTCAGATGAGCTGGGTTCTTCATTATATTGAGTGGAGTCAGTGTTTGGTCGATCAGTGGAAAGAACGCGAACAGACACTCCGTGAAGGCGTAGAACGCTTAAATGAAGTGTTCAGGCAAAACAAAGTCAAACATTGGGTTTATGGACTTTTGTTTAATAACCTCGGTATTGTTTGCGAAGGGACGTCACGTTACGAGGAAGCAGCTTCACTTTTCAAACAAGCAGTCGATGTTTACCAAGCTGCAACTGACTATTACGATCGGGAGGATAGGAAGCAGCACATTGAACGGAGTGAAATTAATTTGAGGAGAGTCCAGCAGAAAATCGATTGAATTCTGACATAAAAATGCACAAGATGTTAATGCTGAGTAATGCTGTTAGAAGTCATCCTTGTTAAATTTTCAATGTTTTCTGTGAATATCATTTCCGTGAAAAAATAATTTTCTGTGAAAATCAATGATTGTTTTTTGCTTATTTACAAGCGTACCTTGCAATGCTGACTGATTGACTTGCAAAGGAATAATCCAAGTGTTTACATTTTAAAAGTTCTGTTTCTTGCTTGCGATCTTTTGTAATCTGAAATCAAGCATATGTAAATACACCTCCAATAATGGTTTCAAATATTCAAGCTGCTACCCACTGTTTTTATGCAATGACGACTCTCTGTGAAGTAGGCACCGCGTTACTGTACTTAGATTTGCGATCACGATAAGGGCATTCAAAGTTGAAGTTTTACGTAGGAAATTTACCACATTTATAACCTACCAACAAGCAATATTTCAGCACAACATCAAAAGCCATGGTATTTTCTATTCAATATCAGCGCTTTAACACACAATACCTTTTGGTACGTGACAAGGATCTTCTTGGTTTTGTCTGGCATTGTCCAGTACATGGGCGTCGGAAGAGCGACAGGGGGACCTTGGGCCCCTTTGATTTTGAAAGTTGACATTTTTCTACTAAATTTTTCAGCAAAAATGGTTGTTTTCTCAGTTTCGAGTGAGTAAAATAAAATTTCATCATTTTTGCTCCCCTGGAAAAAAGCACTATTCCCCCCCTGAAAAAATCTGCCGACGCCCATGGTCCAGCATCAAATCTCTGTCTCTGAAATTGTGAAATTTTTTAGCTAACAAACTGTTAGCTTTGTTCAGGTCAAAGTCTTATCAATTAGGACCAATTATGGCGAAACAAATTAAAGGTAAAATGTCTCATTTACTGGGTAGCCATGTCTGGCCAATTATCGGACAAGACATAGCGTAGTGCCTATCCGAACAAATCAGCTTTTGTTGCTTGAATGTGCAGAATGTCATTCGTGCTTGACGGTCGCTTTGATGTGAAATACGCCTGTTGAAGTGGCACACTACCGAGAGCTCTATAGTGGGTGTTGAACAGCATGGACCCTGATGTGCCGATGCCATAATTTGCTTGCTATTACACACGTTGTTAATGAAATTGATCAAGCTGAAATTAATCAACGAAAGTAAGCAAAACAGACGTTCTTTTGACATGTGAATGAATGTGGGGTCTTAACAGCTCTTCGTGCAACCCACAAACCACATTTCCATGAGGTTTGGATGCAGAAAAAGTACAGTGGTAATATAAATGGCCTTGTTTTGCGGTCCATTTAACTACGGATGGTAAATACAGTGTTTGCTCAAGTGTTGGCTTATTTCCATTTTCCAGCCCAAAATCAGGCTGTAGCCTACAACAGGGGTCCGCAAAGAGTGGGTCGCGAAATAATTTTAATTTACGTTTCAGTTTGCCATTCTCATCATACAGAATAAATCCAACCATTTACTGTTTTATGTGCTAAGTTTCATACAATTTTGTGCAAAAAATTGCTACTGTCGATAGTAGTCTTAAAACTGATATTTAATCATAAAGTATTTTCCACAATATTATATGCTCGCGAAATGTGTGGGTCGTGAGAAATTAAAACTATTTTTCAGGGTTGCGCCAAAAAGTATTTGCGAACACCTGTGCTACTACAACACAAGAGACTGCACCAGATATTCAAGGATATCTGCGCACCTCAATTGATTTGCATAATTATAGAAACACTACAAAACTTTTGCGACTTGTCACTGTATGCTAAATTAATTTGGTATTATATATTGGCCATCCAACCTCAACTCTGCACTAGCATCTTTTCACACATCTGACAAACGCATATTTTCAGATCCGCCAGAGAAAACAGCAACTTGCCACATAAGTCACGTGACGCAAGCCGTCTTACTTGTCCACCTCGATTACAAGGCAGGCGCTTTGTCTGCCCGACCAGCAAAATCACTTCCATATGTTCACTAGACCAGGCTCCGCAAATACTTTTTGGCGCGATCCTAAAAATAGTTCGGAATACTCGCGACCCGAGCTTTTCGTCAGCATACAATTTTGTGGAAAATACTCTGTAATTAAATAGACATTTTAGGACTAAAATTGACAGTAGCATTTCTTTGCACAAACCTGTATGAAACAGCACAGTAAATATTTGCATTTATTCTGTCCAATGAGAATGGAAATTTAAATTGTCCATTCAAATTATCTCGCGACCCAGAGTGGAAGGTCTCTTGACCCAAATTTGGGTCGCGACCTACTATTTGCGGATCCCTGCACTAGACCGTCTCATTAGCCTTGTGCTGTAAAGCGACCGTGGTGGTGAAGCAATTCAAATTATACATACGTGCGGACAAACTGTGTTTTCTAACATTCCTACATTACGGGATGTGTGGCTTTTCAATAAAATAGTCGCAGTGTGGCGCGTATGCTCTGAAGAAGGTAGCAATCTATGTATAAAGCAATTTGTGTCTAGTAACCATAAATGTCTGCTTTTGTTATTCCAAGCATGGTAAGCAGGTTACACCCCATAGCAACGTCACAAGCCCCCTTTATTTTATGGTCGTGAGGCCTGCAGACATCCTATTGCAGACACTATAAATAATTCGTTGAAGTATGGAAATTTTTGAATTTTTAGATAAAATAGTTGCGGTCCCTTAAAATTCCATAGCAGTAACCAAAAGCAAACCTTTTGAAAAGTTTGTAGCCTCTCAAGTGACAAACAACATTCCGTTATTGACGGCGTTCTTTTGTAATGTCACAACGTCATATACAGTAGTGTCAGTCTGAACAGAGAGAGAGCAAATACCAAAAGGCGTTAGATGTTTACATAAAACTTTCACCACATTGACTGCTCTGGGTTCAAATCTGAACATTTTAGTGCGTAGCTACTTTTGATAAGCTTATAAAGTTGGCCAGCGTCTGCGTGTAGTTGCAGGGGATTCACAAAGTTCAAAAAAGAAGAAAACAGCTAATTATAGTTACCTAGCTATGCAGCAAGGAATTTCGAAAGCTAAGCTGCAAATAAATCATGGATTCTTGCCATTTCTCAAAGTTCAACACCGCATTTTGGGGATTGGGGTCAAACCTCACCCCCTTGAGCTTGATTTTTTACAAAAACTTTATTACCTGTGCAAAGGAGATTAATTGTTTTAGCATACTTTTTGCTTGTTAATTTGTCGACGTAATGGAAATACCACGAAATAAATTTGCATGCAAATTTCAAAAAGCATTGTAAATGGGCCAAAAAGTAATTAGATTTAGGGGGGAATCTCAGTTATCGTCCGCGTCCAGAAACCATCTCACCACGTTCTGCAGACCTTTTGTCCACTACACATGTTTAAGATTGCGTTCCGCGATAGTTCACTTTATCCGAAACAATCGTCTTTATTTTGTCTGCTAAGGCTGATCAGCGCCAGCGCTGACCGCATTGGCTACATTAGCAATTTCTGTAGCATGATAAAACAGTTGCCAGAGCTCAAAAACCGCAGAAGCATTCAGGCATTTTAATTTCTCAGCAGGGAAAAAGGAAAACTAAACATTTGCTGGACTTCCAGGCCCGTAACCAGCTTGGGACACCGGGGGGCGAAGAGTTTTCTAAGAGGGGGGCACATTTTTAAACTATGTCCAATAGCTTCAAAATACGTCCAACACATTTTTCCTGGAGAGGGCGAAAATTTTTCTAGGGGAGGTTTTGCCCCCCTGGTTACGGGCCTGTGGACTTCTATAGATCACAAAAAACAAACGTTTTCTTGCGTACTTTTTGCGCAATATCAATTCTTGTGAAGTTTAGCAAAATTCGATCTTGCAAACCAGGGTCTGCGATCTTGCAAACCGGTCCAGCCGCACACCTCCAATGCTCAACTGCTCCTTCTTTGACGAGACCTTAGCGCAGTCTCATTTCGCAGTTGTACATTGCTCTGACGTAATGATGAGTGTGTTTCACTCCCCTGTTTTAACAGTTGTACATTGCTCTGACGTAGTGATGAGTGTGTTTCACTCCCCTGTTGATTTTGGTTTTCTCAGATGTCCTAACCTGGAGCGCTGATTGTTTATATTCAGTTCAGTGACACATAAAATAAGCGGAGTGGATGTAGAAAAATATGCATATTATGTCAACAAACTTCACCAAAACGTTGGTTTAGAAACATGGAAATGACGTCAAATTGTGACGTCACAAACAGCGCACACCAAATACAAATGGTCACCATATGACCCTCAACCAAAACCACCCCCATGAAAATTTTCTGTGTACGCCACTGTTTCCGAGAATGTGCTATATTTTAAAGTTGTGACTAAGTCTTATTTATTAAAAGTGTGCTTATGAAGTTCTAAAAAGTTAATAATGTGATCACTTACCATCAAACGTTGCGGCTATTACTCGTCGGTTTTCATCACACTGCGGCAGTTAAGGCATGTTTTTGGGAAGAATTGTAAGTTTTTGCACAATCCTCCTTGTTATGCGCAAAGCTTCCGAAAACATTTTGTACAATGAATACAACGGAACGACAGGTCACGTCAGGGTGTCAAACACGCTGCCCGCGGGCCACATGTGGCTAGCGATGCTTTTTTGGGAATTTTCAAATATTCGACTTTAAGTTATTTATGCTGCAGAACCAGCCAACAGGATAACAATAATAAGTCTTTGCTTAACTGCTGTAAAATTTTGAAAACGACACCGATGTTTCACCCAACTAACAGTAGGTATTCATCAGGGCGAATGATGAAAAGCGAATTGTTCGGGGAGGTTATTGGATACTGAGCTCTCAGATGACAAACACATTCAGAGACAACGGCGATATCAATATTGTGCAGCAAAGAAGCTGCGAGCCTCTTTTTCCGTTGTTCAAATGCAGTTAAAAACGTACTTTTTCGTTCCTTTTGTACGCCCATATATGTATCTCAAATATGGTGTAATTTCAGGAAGTCAAGCATGCAGAGATTGCGGGTGGCATATAATTTTGGTTGCAGAGCTCTATACAACCTGCCCTGGAGAGCGAGTTTTAGTAGCCACCAAGTTCAGTGTAACATTCCTACCTTTGAGGCTCTGCTACGTAAATACAAATACCTGTTTCTCAAAAGATGCAGAAAATCTAACAACGTATGTTTACGTGCTTTGATGCAGTCAGATTGTTTGTACTCGTCACTATTCTTTGAACACTATAATCGCATTTT
>JGI24158J21664_10010817_pt1 | contig 12151 bp, 5 predicted proteins | sample Ectturendosymbi3_FD_21664 | JGI IMG/M metagenome (IMG submission 21664) | reverse complement strand
AAGCATGATGGAAGAGCAAGGAGAGTCCTTCCACCAAGATATAAAAACAATGGAGAAAAGATACCAGGGATGCTGGAATACCAACATGATGGCAAACCATTGCTGGTGCTGAAAAGAAAGGTTGCTGGAAGTAGCTACTCCCGAAAAACACAGAAAAGACAATTTCAGGATTAGCAACCATGCATTATATTCTCTCATGAAAAAAGAGTAAGCTATCATATTTGCGCTATTGCATTTCAACGTTTTTCTGTCACCACAATGTTTGCATTGCAATGCAATAATATCTGTATATTTTCTCATCTGTGTTTTGTAAGTCACAGTTGCAAGTATACTGTAGGCCTACACACTAACTGAAGTTTTGTGTTTGTTTAACCTCTTTGTACGTTTTCTACGCCGCACATTGCTCTTCATAAGTTAGCTTACAAATCATGGTTATTACAAGAAGGCACTAGTGTTTAAATAACATGTTAGCAAGTTTCACAAATCGCGAAATGTGTAACCCTCTGATGCAACAGTATGCCTAAAAAGCTACAATTGCATAAATCTAAAAATATCAAATAGCCCAAAAACTTGACCACATAGGAAAATCTGACAACAGTATTGAAATAAGCCCCGCAAAGTTATCCCGCAAACGCTCTTAAACCCTAATTCCCACGAAATTAATTTCAAATTGTTGAGCTGTGATCATTGTTCACGACACATATGTTGTACTGCAGCTGTGAATGAGAAAAGAAATTTATTGAGTTTTAACTGTTCTCGCTTTTCAAGTGATGGGATAACACTTTAGACAATCTTAAGCTATGTAGTCGAGACTGTAACCTTCTAGACTGAGACCGAGACCTGGTTAAAATTCCGAGACGAGACCGAGACTTCATCAAAAACTCCGACACTGAGACCGAAACTTCATCAAAAACTCCGAGACCGAGACTCGAGACTTAAAAATATGTTCATTTTGTCGAAATGTTTTTAAAAATGTTGTCATCACTTCTGACTTGAATTTTTTTCAAATTTCTGGCATTTTTGAGACGTGTTTTCGTTGCTTATTTCCTGCAAATACAACAAACAAAAAATCGTTGAAACATTGAAAGTTGAATAAACCATTGCTTTGCAATATTCAGTGTCTCGAGACCTGAAATCTTCGAGACCGAGACGACACCTGAAACCTTTGAGACCGAGACTCGCAAAAATGGGTCTTGAGACGAGTCTCGACTGAGTTGCAGTTTCCTTGCACAAGGATGCATTCTCGTTTCATCTTTAAAAATACCGTTGGACAAATATGCTTTCTTGGCAAACCGGAAATGAGATTAGAACTAAAACTAGAGCACTGAAGCTTTTAGCAAATTAGATTAAAATTAGAATTACCGTCATTTCGCTCTAATTCATCAAATTAGAAAACTAGAATTATTTAATTGTCCAAGTCTGAGATGAAATACAGCTATCTCTAGTCTCGAAACTGAACCAAAATTTGCGAAGAAGTTCAAAATAAAATTATTAAATACAATTCAAATCCGGTTAAGCAGAATTTATAAAATGCAAATCCAATCTAAATCCATCCAAACACTAAAATGCGACAGGATTTGAACCCATAGCCAAATCCATCTACTCTACAACTCTGCCGCTTGGTGTTGTGGCGTACCTGGTGAATATAGCAAATTCGACTCGCAACAAGCCGCAAGGCATTGTGGTACAGGCCCTGTCTGTTGGCAAAAATGCTGCTTTCATCGTATTTTACTCACTTTTACGTCGAAGTTTGAAACTTCTCGGCGGAAAGAAAGTTTGCATTACCGTGGTGAAACGAAATACGCGTGGTGATAGCGTACGTGATAGTTTAAGGTAGGCTAGGCCATCTGGTTAATCAATGGAACGTGTTCGTTCAGAGTGCAAATGTAATACTATAACAATTAGTTATAAATTATTTGCATTCATTTGTCTTTCTGCATGTTTGGGTTTTCTTGGAACTTATCATATATTTTTATTTGGGTAACTTATTTGTGCTATATTACCCAGAAAAAAGACATGGGTTAACTTAGATGTTGTTATTAACACCTTTGCTGCCAGTGTCGACTGTCGTGTGCAGATATAATATTTAATATAATGCTTCAAAATCACTCATTGAGTCGGTATTTTCGCGCCACTTTGCGGCTCCATAACTCGCCTAGTGATTAAGTTAGAGAGCTGTTCAAATCCATAAAAGATGTGGTGAGTCTTTTACATTGCATTGAAAAAAATTCGAAAGTTTTAGATTTCGTTTTTTTTGTGGGTGATGTCACAAGTGAGGTAGGTTATAGGCTATTTTGGCTCAGGTTACCTGACTGTGGATGCCAATTGCTAGATGAGATCAAAATTTTTAACTGAAGTTTTTAGTGGAAACTAAGCTATAATTTGAGTCTTTTGAGTCATTGATATTGATTGGCTTTCTTGCGTTTCTGGTTCAAAAGTTATGGCCTCAAACCAACAAAAAAAAGAATAATTAATTAGTTAGTTACGAGATTATTAAATTATTTAGTTTGTGAATACTACCACTTACACTACCATAGAGCATACAGTCCACAGCACAATGAGCACACAACACACACAGCATACATACATTGTTTGCTCACATGCCTCACAGAGCTCAGAAAAACTTCTAAGATCTGACACACTACCACTTCTTAATAATTTGAGAGCTGGGGTACAATGTATTCGTACTTTGAAATCGGCCTGAAACCAGCAGTATTCAGTTGCCTTACCAGTGCTATAGCTCCGACGCCAATTGCACTAGAGAGCTGTTCAAGGCCTCAAATGGATTGGATAGTCATCTAGTCTGCACTCGAAAAATAATTTTTTGGTTGGGGATTGCGGATTTTTTGTGAGAGGCGTCATAAGTGAAGTAATTTTTAGGCCGTTTTGGCTCAGGTTGCTTGGACTGGGGCCCAACCGCTAGGCCAAAGTATTTCGCTGAAGTTTTCATTGGAAACTGTGCTCGAGTCCGAGTCTTTTGAGCCTTTGATCGACTTAAGCGTTTTTGGTTCAAAAGTTATGATTTAAAATAAACAAATTAATTATCTAATTGACTAATTAGTTAAATATTCTTATTACTTTAGATCATAACTTTTGAACCCAAAAACCTAGCAGGTCATCCAAAATATCAAATAAAAGACTCGGCTAGTTTCCAATAAAAACTTCAGCGAAATACTACCATCTAATGGTTGGGCCCAAGGCCAGGTGAAGTTGGCCAAGGTGGCCTAAAAGTCCTCTACTTATGATGTCACTCACAAAAAATCTGCAACCCCAACCAAAAAATTTTTTTTCGAATGCAAACTACAAGACTTGCCGAGTCTTTAGCCAAGTGCTGACCAAAGTGTTTTGCAAAAATTTTGTAGCCTAGGCTTAGCAAACTGTTGCTGGTTACCAAACTGCATAACTAAAAATGTTCTTGCTGATATTACTTGAAATTTTCAAGGATTATGCGGTTAGCCAAAGCAACAATGCTGATTGACGCATATGCATCATACATTCAACTGCACTGCGGAATGACACATATATGCGTCATTCAATCGAATATACCGAGTGCGGATTGACATATATAAACGCCAACACGATAACTTTTCGCATACTTGTTTGTTTGCAATGAAATTTTCCACAAAGGTTCTTCATAACTAGACACATGAATCCTGAAAATTTCATACAAATTGACACCAAAAACTCTTGAGTTATGAAGTGTGGTAGCAAACCACCTTGCTAAGCTACAAGACCTTTTCAAAAAAGTTAGCTGTGAACAGTTGTTTGGTAACACACAATAACATTGTTTGTACTCATTTGGTTGCAATGAAAATTTACAATAATGTTCTGCATACCTACTAGTACTGTGGAAGCAGGGGCACATCTAGGGGGTCTGTTTGGCTGTCACGACAGGCCCCTTTGTACCGCAGGTACTTAACATTAAAGCCGATAAAATAGCAAACACTGTCACTGCCGGTCTTTAAAGTGGGTGGTTTAGAACAACAACGTCCCTGTCTTGCCTAATAGCGCCTGCGCAATGACATGAAACAATCCACGTTTTTGAACACCCTAGTCTAGTTCGTCTAAATTGGTATTGCGTCAAACGTTTTAGAATTTCCTACTCTGGCTGTGCCAGCTCCAACGCAAGCAAAGCTGTCAGAAGCTCGTACATTGCCACGCACATGCAGAGTTTTGTAAAATTTCGCTTCATGACGACAGGACATAGTCTCTAATCGTGAGCTTTTTGTTTTGCAGTTTCAGCCTACCGTATATTTTATCTGCTGCTTACACTTACTAGGTTATGACAAAATTAAATAAGATTTATTTTAAGTTTAGGTCTTCTTTAGGGCCACATCAAGTAATGCGGGTTCGTTTCCATTGATAGAGGTAATTGGCACAAATATAAACAATTTAATGCAAATTAAAGTTAGGCACTGGGACAATGAAAAAACTGTTAAACAGGTTGTCTCGTCGGGCACCCCTCGACAGTTTCATAAATTTTTATCGTGGTTTAAAGTTGATGGCTGAATTATTGGGAATTTATTAAGGTTATATATTTTAAGAGGTTGCAGTCTGCTGGATGATTAACACAGTTGCATGGGAGTGCTGGGATGCAACTGGTATCTGTTGTGGTTTGCCCAGTTCTGCAAGGAGCTGAGTATGACAGAGAAAGTGTAAACCCAGCTAAAATGAAACTTTGCCCGGGTTAAAGCTATATTTTTACAAAGAAATTTCTCATATTCAAAGGCGCGACAGCTAGCCTCAAATTTTGGCTGCATTATCTGAACAAAATATCAGTCAAGAGTTGTATTTCAAAAATAACCTTTTTATAATTGAGCAATTAACGATCTTGTTTACTACGCAAGAAGTCTTATGTTTATTTTGAGTAATACACTTTTCCATGACGATGTAAAATCATCAGAATAATTGCAACTCAATCGTTCTTTTCCGCAGTGATTTTGCGAGTAGTCTATATTTGTAATATTTTCATCTGGACAGACACTGTTCCACAGACGCACTTGTGCAGCTGATTGTCAGCATGGATTTTATAAGTGCATGCACGTATGGATAAACAGCTCTCATTGCTGTTTGGCTGACATTTACTGAATGTTCGACAAATTAAGTATCTTTTCAGCATGTTTGTATTGGAACAAACAGCGATTGTGTTGTAATAAATGTGCTGTGACCGAAAGCAATGATAACTTAGAAATCTTTCTTGGGATGTTTTGACCATGAGATTAATACCAGTCTCTATTGTAAATAGTTAGTGGCACTAGGCTACTAGCCAAGTTTGATTGGCTTCAGGCCTGTAGCCAGGTTTTGAGGTTTGGAAGGGCAAAATACATTTTTCGAGGGGCACGATTTTTGTTTTTGTTAAATTTTTAAAATGTATTTTTCTGGGAACAAGAAAATTTGGGTGGAACTACCCTTGAATGCCCCCATGGGTATGGGCCTGATTGGGTTTTACAGGTAGAGCTCGATCGATACGGCATTTTTGAGCCAATACTGATATTTTTGTTTTTCATATTGGTTATATAACCAATGCCGATACTTTGCAACACTCAAACCACAGTTGATAGACAATACTTCAGTGCAATGAAGAAGCATATAACATCGAATTCTGTGCAAACCTGGGTCCGTACTATAGTCAATCACCACGGTGCCTAGGCTACCCTGGTTTGTTTGCAGGCAACCATCTGCTTACTGCGCAAAAACATCAGAGCAAATAGACTGGTTTGCTGGGACAGTTGTGCGACGGTCTGTACTACGCACTACTTGATGCAGTTGGGGGGTTGTGCGTCATAAGAATCAATGCAGAGAATTTGCGTTAATTAATCAGAGACGAAGTAGGAACTTGGGTTTCCGAACTCTCTGTGCAGAAAACTAGCGCAGCAGCTTTTATGAGCATATATTGCCAATATATTGCATATCGGTAGAAATTTGCTGATATGGTACTTTGGCAACATAGCAAAATTCATCAGTCGACTTTTTAGTCTTAAGAGAAAATGTGTTTTTTTGCTGAAAAGTGATATCAAAAGCTGCGCTTCTGCGACAGACCCGTTTTTTTCTAGGCTAGATGTGCCAATGTATGGAAGACATGACACTTTTGATGGTGGAGTGCTTCAGATGTACAGTAAACCTTGGTTAAGAGAGTTGATAAAAAGTTTTACTTTTTGCAAAAGTCACATGTAAAATTCATTAAGTAATTGACTTAACTTTAAACACATCTTCAAAAATTAGGTGAGGATACACTCATGACAACTGTTAGCAGTTTATGTCACATTAAAACAAGGATACTTAGAAATGTTTTGAGACACATTGCCTGTGATGTCAACAAAAGCTGTCTGCCATTTACAGAGTGATTTATTTGCAGTTAACTTTCATGAATGAAAAAATATAGCTGTTTTTAGGAAACCAACAGTGTAATTTAAGGCTTTGTAGCAGATAGTACATCTCAGACCGACTTCACAGTTGAGTTGGCTCTTAGGTTTTATCTTTGTGTTCACAAGCTATTAGGTAGATGAAAACAGAAGTGAATTATGGTCACACTACTCACATTCATACATGTTTTGTCCAGAAATAAATAATGATATTCTTTCAAAGGCAGCTTTGAAGTGGAGTTCCAAAACTTGTAAATCATCAAGAAAAATGTCCTAGTTTCAACTAAAAGGATTCTTTGTCACCTTGTATTCTGGAATGCATTGCCACATAAACCTTTTCCTTTGAATTTCTGTAAGAAAAGTTGAGGGTGGTTCTCAACAATTTCAGTACCAGGGGTTACCCTAAGAAATCATGTTGGACACAGAGCAGTTTTTGAGAGTGACCACATTTATGCCAGTTTCATAAAACACCTTGCAAATAAAGCCCATGCTTTGGCTGTCGTTTGCCCAACCTGTGCTGTTTGTTTAAGCTTTGTCAATTGAACTGCTTTATTTATTTCATACTTCAGCGCAAACGTGACTTGACCAAAGAAGTGCTTCATTTGCTTAATCTGTTATTTCTCTTCATAGTTTCATACTTAAACATGTACGGATTTTAAGGAAAAAGTACATTCTGGAATGAACATTGCCACACCGCTCAAAAAAATCTAGTGTGTTCTAGAATGTACCCTGCAGTGATTGGAGTCTTGAGACTTGGTCTCAAGACAAGACCCATTTTTGTAAGTCTCAGTCTCAAAGGCCTCAGGTCACATCTCAGTCTCAAAGGCTACAGGTCTCAGTCTCAATTTGAATACTGCAATGATATGGCTTAGTGAAACTTGTTTAATGCAACATGCTTTTTGTCTGTTGTATCTGCAGGTAAGAACTAAAAAAGCAAGTAGGAAACATGTCATTCGAAAAAATTTCAACTTTGAAATGGTAATAACATTTTTTTGAAAAGTTTTGGCATAATCTACAAATTTTCAAATCTTGGTCCCGAATTTCAAGTCTCAAATCTTGGAATTTTTTATGAAATCTTAATCTCGAAGTTTTGACCAGGTCTCAGTCTCGAAGTTTAGGTCTTAACTATGTTTCTGGTACCTTGGTACCAAAAGTGTGCCGCCAAAAGAAATGGGCGTTTTTTTATCTTGTTCACAAACTAACTATAGGTGTATTTCAAGAAAATGTAATGAAAAATGCAATTAATATTCTTAAATTAACTTGTTAATTGTCACCAAATTTGGCAGTTTAGGTGATATTTAGATGCACCAATTGGTTGTTTGCTGTATCCTCCCTGCTATGAAAAATATTTGTTAGAGTTGTTAATGCATTTGAAAAAAGTGGAAAGAAGATTTACATCATTGTTTTAATGTCACGAAAAATTTTTCGTCACTTTTGGTGCCCAGATTGCTCCTTTTGGACATTTTGGCACTTGTGTTACAAGGTGGAACTTCCATTTGATAAGTGCTTGTGAAATATTATGTGTTGATGACACAGCTTTTGTTGTTCAATCAATTGCACATATTGTACCAAGATGTTACTTTTTAAATAAGGTTGTACTGTACAAATTTTAGTGCCATGATCATCTGTGGCGGATCAGTTGTCCTGTGCTGGACGCTGCAGGCTGTATAGTTATGTTATAAAGTTTGTGATGTTTTGGATTCACTAAACTTCATCTGAGTTATCTCATAACCTTCAAATTGATGTGTGTTTGTAGGCAAAGCTTCCTCAAAAGTAATAAAGCTCTGTTTGCAAACAAGAAAGTTGTATCATATTACAGTTAATTTTAGGTGATGAGTATTTGTGTGTGTATAGTATTCACATTAGTCTATCATGTTTATGAATCCATGATAATGTATGTATTTTTGAAGATGCTCCCTCAGTGGTTAGTAAAGTCCACTGCTCTATTTTGCTAGGCTGTGATGATAATTGCTTTTTCTCTTATTCATTCTTGGTTACCAGACACGTAAATAATCACACATATTTATAAAGCTTAAACCAACTGCAAAATAAAAGTTTTATACCTTTGCTGAAATGTTCAGCAGATAATTACCTGGTAACTTGGGAGACGTGTTTTTTTAGGTATTTTCAATGATATAAATGCTGCAGGTTTTGTTTGCCATTGTTTTAATATTGTGTGTGCAAGATAGCTTCTTCTGGTAAGCGGTTCAGTAATAGGAAGCTAATCTGTCCTTAACAGTAGACACTTTTTATGTGTTATCCATTCAGGTTCAACTATATTATTCAAATGCATAAAGTGCATGGCTGTTAGGTAAATAGTTTTATGAATGTTAGAAAAACTGCATCTGCAACCTGATCAAATCTTCATTCAGATTGGTGTTGGTTATGCATTTGATTTGCTTACTTTTTGATTGGTGATATACTTCTAGTTAAGTGTTACAGCTGATGGAGTGTATATTGGTAAAGAACATGATTGTTGTCTTCTGTGCAAGTGGACTAAGTTTGATACAGCATTGGGTCACTTGCCACTAATGTAGCATTCACTATGGAACTAGCCACATGGCACACTGCAAGTAGAGAACTTGTGATAGGTATCAGCAAACCATTAATGATATTCCAAAGGAAGTATAAGAGAAGTATACTGGTATTTTTTATACTTGCGGAAAAGCATCTATTTTTATTAGGGATGCATATATATACTGGAATATTGAATCCTATGGATTCGAATCCTTCAGTTTTCAAAACCAAACATCAAGACTTTTTTTGAATATTTAGATTTGAAATAAATTGAATGAAACGAACATGAAAAATTGCAAAGTCAGCAAAACAAATAATTTTAGTAAGTTTTGCAGCCGCAATGAATTTTGTAGTGGCACTCTTTGTGTTCCTGAGTGAGAGAAAGAAACACTGAAGCTCACAGCACCACATAGTGGCATAACAAGCTAATTAATAGGTTGTGTGATAGGTGATTAGTGTTCTAAACCTTTGCACGATCAGCTCATTTTGCTCCTAATCAGTTTTTCTGGAATAGGATTTGATACCCTGGATTCGAAATAAAAGTTCCAGAATATTCCAGAACCTCTAAATGTTCCATTATGTAATGCACATTCCTAGTTTTTATAAGTCAACCAAAAAAAAACCTGGAAATGATTTCAATGACTTTTTGTTTTTATTTTCAAGACTTCAGCAAGCTGAATAGTTATCTGCTTGCTGATGGCTAGTTGTTTATTGTTGCAAAAATCTATGTAGTATAAAAAGAAATATCATGGATTCTGAAGGTGATGAAATGTGCTATAACCTTGGCAAATTAAAAGGTTTTCATATTCCAAAGAAGAGAGAACAACATGATAAAAAAGGTAAGTGAATTTTGAAAGTTTACATTGAATCAAAAGTATATGCAAATGAGTTATTATATGTTGAAACTTATTTACAATGAAAATGTGAACCCATACTTTTGGATTAAATTTATAATTTGCAGATGTGCTGTTCTAGAAATATGTCTGATTTGAAAAAAAGGTTGAAAAAATGGAACCAGTAGTTTTCAAGATACAGAGCTTCGTATTTTCATAACCATTAGGTGATTATATGTAGGTATTTTTAAACCTCTTTCTTGATTTTCCCTGATAATAAATTGATATCAAACAGTCAATTTCACTTTTTTCAAGGCGGAACATTTTCAAAATTGTAACTTATCCATGTCTGAATTGACACGTAATACCTTTGATGCTTGTGTATGATATATTTGTACTTTCTATTTGCACCACTTTTCTTGCATAACTTCTCACTGCCATAACTTGCCAACCAATTAAGCTAGAGAGCTCTTCAAACCCTTCAAATATGTGGAAAGTCTTCTAGTTTAGATTTTTTAAAAATTGGGAAATTTTAGATAATGTTTTTTTGTGGGTGACGCCATAAAAGGTTATTGGCCCTTGGCTCCGACATTAAGAACCAATTTTTTGACTCAAGTTTTCAATGGAAGCTAGGCTATAATTTGGGTCTTTAGAGCCATTAACACATTTACTACATTTACACGTTCAGTTTTAAGTTGTCTTGTTACCATGTATGGATAACGAGTGGTCTAGTTCTGAATAAAGATCGACCAATATATCGGCCTGTTGATACTTGGGTTTTACCAATATATCGGTATCTGCCAAAATGGTTGATTTTATCGGCCTCAGTAGGTGTTGACAAAGCACTGTTATATTCCTCATGCATCCAGACCACTTCGCAAGAAAGAACAATGAACCTAGTCAAGACAGTTATCTTACAACAGGGGTCGGGAACCTTTTTGGCTAATAGTGCTGTGAAACCAACATATTTTTAATTGCATTTCTGTGAGAGCTACATAATATTTTTCAACAGTTAATGCAACTAACTTGCTTCACTAATGTGTGCATTTTTAAGCAAAATCAACCATTTTAAGCAATATGAAATGTCTGAATTTTCTCTTTAATAACATGCTTCTTACTGTTAGTTAGAGCTCGACTGATAAGGTTTTTTTGGGCTGATACCGATACCAATGTTTTTCAATTTTCACTGCTGATATCCTATGCCGATACGTATATTTTATTACTCAATATTTCATTACCTATATTTGGTATTACTCAAGCAGTACCGATTTTGCCTCATGAGGCAAAATAACCATTCCTGGAGCTATTTTGCCTTCAGCCAAACATTTTCAAACTACAGCTGAAAGACATTACAGTGCATATTTTCCTTCAGGCCACATAAAGAAAATAATTGCACAAGTTACAATTATTTTATGAGGCAAGATATGCAGTCCTGTTATGCCTTGTGAGTCAAAACATACACTCCTGGAGCTATTTTGCCACCAGGCGAACATGGTTGGCTGAACTAGTCACATGACAAGTTTGGACAGCTTGACTGTCTCAGGTGACTGTGACATCTGTAAATGGGTCAATCTGATAGACAAGTAATGTTAGGTTTTCAGTGCTGGCAAACTTACCAGCTTCCTCCTTGCATTGTGTGAACTGTAGGCTAAACCTAAACCCTTGTTTCTTTACGTATTGTACTTGTCACATGACCATTTCAACCAGCTGTGTTTGACTGAAAGGATGGTTTAATCCGTTGTGCCTACTGCAGTCCATAGCAATTTCTGGGACTCACAGTAGTCTAATTCTAAATCAAAAAATGCACGAACAGCAAACATGTGTTGCATATATGTGGGCTTACTTGTTTGGACATCTGTGCCTGCGTTCAGATGCCATAAGTAAAAAATTTCGCGACGCATTAAAACCATCATTTCACTGCAATGAAGAACCATACAACATCGAATTATGTGCAATCCTGCGTCCTGCTCGCTGTGACGTAGGCACTTGTTTGATGCACGCTGAATGCAAGACTGTCTAGCCTGGAGAGACTGTTAAAACAGTCAACCAACACAGCAGCACGTAACCTAGTTTGTTCGCAGACAATCATGTGTTTACTGCGCCAAAACTTACGAGTTAATGTTACGTCATAAAGCGTTTTGTTGGGACTGTTGCACTACGGTCTATATGCGTGAAGGCTTTGTGTGCTAGGAACAGGACAGAGCTTTTGTGTTAAGCAATTAGGGTCAGAGATGAAGTAGCAACTTGGGCTTCCGAACGCTCCATGCAGAGCAAGAGCGCAACACTTTTATGAGCAAATACAGAATTTTGCNGATANGATACATCGGCAACATTGTCATATNGGCCGATATATATTGGTGTGCTGATACATCGGTCAAGCTCTACTGTTAATGCGACTTCTGGTGCTGCATGGTGTTGCTGATGGCTTTGTAGGAAAAT
>JGI24158J21664_10010816_pt1 | contig 12151 bp, 9 predicted proteins | sample Ectturendosymbi3_FD_21664 | JGI IMG/M metagenome (IMG submission 21664) | reverse complement strand
CCGAAGCAAGGCGTTTGGCTCTCACCACTTGATAGTTCGTTTCACAGATTTCCTGGTGCACAAACCTTTATTTACAAAAGGCTTCTGATTAGCAGCAGCAGAAATAGTTTTACGATGGCGCGACAGCAGAAACGGCCAACGTGGTCCGTGCGCTAGCGACACAAAACTCTACTCACTGAAAGCGTGGTGTCCACGCCGACAAGACAAAACTTCGAATGCAATGCGAATCGAGGTTACTGCGCGAACGCAGTGGAGCGCGCACACACGAATTCCCTTGACGCGAATGACAAGTTGATACAAACCAGATCTCACGAACGGAAAACAATCACGAGTAGGAAACAGCGATTCGTAATGCGAAAAGATATATCCACTATACAGTCAACTAAGCAGGTCATGTGACGTATTTTGAACTTGTCATAAAATGTGACCACTTCAACCGATAAGTTCGGGTGATAGCAAAATTGCTCCAAGAGTGCTATTACCTAATGAGGCAGGGACCGAGTTTATGAGGGGGACATGTCACCCCCAACTTTTGGACAGGGTGAACATAATATCTTTTGTCCCCCCTAACATTTTGTGATGAAAAGTAATGTAGTTGTGTAAATTTCATAGTTACATTACTGTTGGAAACGTTTCCCTATCATAAAGCCAGGGCATAAATGAGGAAAATGAACGTCATCACTGGATTATCTGTAGACACAGTATACAGAATGTCTATGTAAACTGAATTGTCATGATTGTTGAAAATTGTGTTACTTAATTTGAATTTCCCAATCGGTGTGCACATGAACTTCGCTCAATCAATAATTCCTGCGCTGTTCTGTACCCTACAATCAGAATGCGGTTGCCACCAGGCTCGTAGCTCTGGGGGCAAACGGAGCATTGCCACCCCCAATGTCAAAGTTTTCAGGTTAATAAAATATTTGAAGTATAAGCCAAAGATACACGTTAGTGCAAATCAACGAAACTGCCTCAAGGAACCTATCCTATTTCAGCTTATAGTCGAACACAAACTTGTATCTGACCTTTTGTAATCATAATCAATGGCCGCAAGAAAAAACAATTGGAGTAACGCTTTTCGCAGCTGTTTTTGGCGCACCAGCTTGCTGTATCCCACCTAATGGTTATGTAAGCTTCATTTCAAGACCATCGAAAATTTCTCTTTGATAACCGTGGGTGTTATAAATATAACATATCCTTGTTTCCAGTGTCAGCGTAGCCTTAAATCAATATCGTACATTTTTTTGCACAGTTTTAAATCTACATGCGTGAATGTGGCGGTGGCATACGTTTTATCGTGAATCTTAAACTTTGGCTAAGAAGCGATTCAGTGTCAAAGTCTTCTTCGATGCGCCAAAGTCACTGTTTACCAATAGCAGTATTCATTCTAGATATTTATTTGTGATGACATGAATTGTGACGGTTCAATCAAAATTTTGTGGAGCCTTAACATTTTCATCAACGGTTTCCCTTTGCCTTGCCAGCGAGTAAAAAATCAGTCTTGTCAAGATATTGAACTCCGACCTGCTGTTCATAAGCTCAGTGTTTCAATTTTCATTTGATGTTCATTGTCACCCTATCCTACAGTAAATAGTTTTAAATCATTTAACTGCAACTAGAAGAGTCAGCAGCAAAATCTTACGTAAGTAGCAAGATGCTTTTTATTTTGTAAGTTCTGAGGGAATTTACACTGCCATTACTTACAGATACTGAGATAACTTTCATAGGGGTGGATATTTAAAATTTAGGGGCAAGCTCTCAGAAAGGGGCCCCAAAAAATCGCCATTGCGAAAGGTAGATGTGGGATTACGTGGATAAAAGAGTTAACACATTTTTTCACATTTTAAGTTTATGAACGAAATTCAAGAACATAATATACATACAGTACGAAAGGAACAATATTTTGTAAAGTTTTGCAGCTGGGCACTTGACAACTGCCTCCATTGGCACATTTTCCCATAATTCTTGCTTTATTTTGAAAAACATGTGATTGTTTCAGAGCGCCTGTGGCTCCAGAGTGGTACATAACCTTTTTAACTAAACAATAGTGCAAAACTCTCAAGAGAGGGCACGGTATCTCTGAATAAGGGCGCCCGAGGCGACTGCCTCGTTATCCTTCCCTAATATCCATCCTTGAGCTTGCAATCTGTCTTGTTGGCAGAGTATGTGACTAAAATGAAAGTAAATTTGAATTTTTTCTCATTAGGGCTTCAAATTCCGCAGATAAGGTATTATATTTTCAAGACGTCCGTGATTTGTACAAATTTAATTACTTGCAGTGCTAAACTATCTTTACATGCAACTGAGCGCAGCCAATAAGTTCTGTAATACTGGTTTTGCTATTGTGTTTACAGTTTAATTCCATCTTATATTTCAATGAAGTCAGTTACATTTAGCAAAGTCTCATCAACCAATTTAAATGAAGTAATTTTAAAAGTAGCTACAAAGGTTTTACGGAATAGGTTGAACATAGCCAAATATCTTACGGATTATCAAAAATCAAAACATTTTTCAAACGCGGTAAATGACGACTCCACCGTATGCGGTTATCAACTACAGACGTGAATAAATTGCTCAAAAATTAGATGACAACGGGATCCACTTCTTACATGCGCGAAAGTTTTTAGAAGGCCTACTTCGGATGTCAGTGCCTCAGAGCAAAGTCACTGTTCAGCTTCGGTTGAACGTGCTGTGTTGGTGTACATCAGAAGCGTGTAAATATAGTATAAGCGCAATCGTAATGGCGGCCGCGATGACTTCTTGCTCAAGTGCAATATTGAGCATTGAGAGGTTTACTAGCGCTTTCCAAAGTGAAGATCCAAAGTAGAAGCTTGGGGCTTTACTATCAAAACTTTAAAATCTTGTTAATTCAACGAAAGCAAACTTTTTATTTGTCGGGTTAAATCCATACACAAATAATCAGGAGAAAACGCCAGAAACATGCACGTTTCATGGATGTTGCTTTAAAAACAAGGAGCATCAAAAATATTTAAATGTTGAAACTCGGTTGTTATTTCCCCAGCCCTGATAAAATTCCGGCTACGCGCCTGGTTCCACTGCTAGTATTTAACAAAAGGTCTTGTGTGCTTTGTATGCGGCAAAACACAGACACTGGCAAATTTGTTGGCAAATCTTACACCCAGATAAAAATGTTATGAGAACAGTGCTTCAGGGAAGGAGCGCAAATGGCAATTGCTGTTAGGGGGTAAAACTTAGGGGATTGCGGTACAGTGCGGACGCGGAAGAGCACAACAAATGCGGTCGCGGTGCGGACAGAAGCTGCTGATGCGGTGCGGACACAAATTTTCTGTCCGCGCCATCTCTACACTGTACACCGAAAAGGGGATTTCTAGAGGGGAATTTTTGTTTATGCCTAGAAAACGAAGATCCGGTTTTCTTCGTTTATCAAGATCTATTTATCAAGTCATGGTGTAGGTCACAGAGTTGGATCAATTACAATTGCAATTGACTGTAATTCATTACATATTTTCGAGTAGTTGTATGGTAATTGTAATGGAGACTTTTTGTTCTTGTGTAATTGTAATTTGCAATAAAAATTGACCAAATTGCAATTACTTTTACTTCCAACAACTACACAAAATTCGTGAAAACACAGAAACGCAAAAACATTGTTACACTTTCTTTGTGACCTACTTCTAATCTACACACCTTGTCATGTACACGGCGTGATCGCACACACGGTCAACGTTGCCAGATGCTTGACAGAAAATACGGCAAATGTTTGTCTAATTTATGGCATATTTTTGGCAAAAAAATTATGAAAATGGCAAAATTTACGTCAATATTGGTTTTTCATTACAAAATGACAACTTTCTGGCGATATTGATATCATAGTTTTTGCAATTCATATTTTTTCCATACTTTTGAATATTTCAAAGCTTGGCAATTAAGAAAAAGTATGTTTTATGGAAATCAATATGCGTGCTCAGTAGGCGAAATTTATCCTCTGTTTAATTCAGATCAGTGGTTCTCAAAGTGGACGGAATCACCCACTGCCCAAGTAATTGTGATTTTTTTAGCACAGAGTAATTGTGATGTAATTGACAAATATGAAGGCGTTATTGTAATTGAACTGACATCATGTAATTGATCCAACTCTGTTGTAGGAAGACTCAACATACAAGGTTTCCAAGGTCACAATTGGCCAAACACGTTTTGCACTTAAAATCACATTGAAATGCTCAGGCAGTAAGGTGCACAAAATTTGCTACACATCAGGTAAGCCTGGAAAGTATGGCACTCCTATTTTCTATATATAGGCTTTCAGCAACACTTTTGTAAAATAACTGGCACCATTCTACTTGTCTCCGAAAATCAGGAAAAGTCATGGGAATACAGGTTTCTAACATTTTTCTAAGTATACAAAATCAACATAAAGTCCCTGAGTGGAGCACCAGCAGGTTCAAACCGACCAAGTCACATTGCGGCACAAACGACGGTCCAGCAACTATTTCGAAACGAGTGAAATCCACGCGAGGGCACTATTGGCACATTTTATGAAAGTATCGTAACTCAACTTCCGCTTCATCAAACTGTCAACGACTACGCCTGAAAAGAGACGATTTGCTGCTTTTTCTATTGTTAATCAGACAACGTTTCGGCCGATTCATCTAACCTCAGAAAAACCTCTGAGCAGTGCTCTCGGTCACTTTTTCCTATCACCACGTGGAACGTGTTTTAACCGTAAAGCTGAAAGAACTTCAAGGAAAAGTTTTTAAACTGCTCTTGGTACGGATTCAAAACATTTAGAACAGGAGCGGAATCGGAAAATCTTATTCCGGCCAGCTCTGCTACATAACCTGAACCTGGCAGGGGGAAGCGGATTTGACTATCTCGCAAAGGAGCGTTGCTTGTCGACACAAATAAGATCGCCTGTCTTTTCACGATTTCCTGAAGGCTAAGATCGCTTCGCTTGACGACACGTAGTGAATCGTGGTTGGCTTAATCAACCGACCGTAGCTACCAAACAACCGACGCATTTAACGCAACGTGAAGCACCGCAGACACTTCTATTTATTGCTACGATAAACTGCGTGGTGAGAACGATAAAACTGCTGCTGTGCTAAAAAAAAACGATTGCAACTGCGCTTTGCCAAACAGTGTAAAAACGCGACTGCAGGAAGCTTTCAACACATGCACGGGTTCTGACGGGCAGCATTGGGAGGGATATGAGATCAAAAGCAACGTCGGCCAAAGTCCGTCCGCTGGCACCGAAAGAGCACAGTGGCTAAGCTGTAATGCTTAATAGGTCTCTTGCAGAGTTTTAAGCTAAAAAAGTGAGGGTTTCCTAAGGCATTGGTCGTTTTAACTTCCGGAAAGCGAACGTTACTCCCGTTGTCCAGGTTTTTTGGAAGTTTTTAAAGAAAAATGGTTTGATACATCACAGTAAAAGTATTTTCAGGATCTGTACAGAACGTTTTAAAGGCCTTAAGCAATAGTGCAAATCTAAAATGTCAGGAAATTTTCTTTTGTTCACGAGAGATAGAAATTACTTCAAGCCAGAACCTGTCTTCCCATTTGCAGGATTTTAGGCTGTAACCATACGACAAACAGCTCGATTCAACTCGGTATCACGTCACTGCTGGTGCAACGCGAGAAATCACTGTCCACTTTCTGGCAGTGAATTTAGTGGCAGGAAGCGAAGGGGTTTACCCGGAACTGAAACTGTTGAAAGTTTTGGAAGAGAAGCTTCAAAAAACCTGAAACAAGAAGTCGCGTCAACTTTTGTCGCAATTCATGACGTAGTATGTTAAGATTTCAATGCGTAACCAGAGTTAGCGATATGGAATAACCAAAATATCACTTTTATGCATCAAGATTGTTACTATACTTTTCCACATAAGTAAACGGGAAAAGTTAACCTGAAAGGAACGGTCTGATTGCAGTGATGGATGACAGAACCCTCCACGCTCGGGTTTAACTACAGCAGGGGTGGGGAACCTTTGGCCCGTGTGAACATTTGATATGAGCCGCATCAAAATTTTCATTACCCAGTTTAGAGTACAAAATCGCGTCAAAACGAAGCTCCGTGGCAAGCGCGTAGTTGACACAGCATGCCATAAGAAGCATCCATCCATCCATCAGTAAGATAAAGGTAGAATTTTAGGATAAGGCTATTTGCGGCCTGCCAGATACAATCCGCAATTTATGCGGCCCGTGATAGTAAATATGTTCCCCATCCCTGAACTACAGGGCATTTCTTTGTCGTCATGACAGGATACACCGCTGAATAAACAGTCGTTCAAATAAAACGAAGTGGTAAAATTTTCAAAGGTTGTCTGGATGTTCACTTACACCTGCGATTTTGCTGCATCCAAAACAATTGCATATGTATATAAAGAAAACAGCTTGTAAACAAATGGGACGTCGGATGAAAACGATTTCAGTTAAAAATTGAATATAAAAGCATAAGCCCGAAGCTTCGAAGGCACGTTCTTACAAAACCTTTGTGGCAACAGCCAATCGCAAAGAATCTCATGGCACGCCGCCAAACAACCGATATTCGAAACACAAGCAGACAGTGGTTTGCACATTCCCGGTTCAGGACAAAACTAAACTCCTGGGGACAGGGGCGTAACGAGGGGAGGTCACAATTCCCCGGGCGCCGAAAAGCCCCAACAATGTCACAAGTACTTCTTTGAATACGGTAACTTTGCTTCCGAAAGGCCTCACGTTCGAACATGGGGGGCGCCAAACTTGCTTCTTGCCCCGGGCGCCATCTAGCCTCGTTACCCCCCTGCTCGGAGACGGATAGCTTGGAGGCAACACCTTCATATGTGGTTTTGCTGCATTGCGAGTAAGCGCCTGTTTGCTTTCCAAGGTTAGTTGTAAGGAAACGCGACATTTGCACTTTCCTTAAAAAACATCGTAGTATTGAACGATTCAAGACCTGCGGAAATGAATCGACGTTGAAACCACGACGTGATGCGGACCCAGCTCTCTTAATTCATGAACTACGAGGAATCGAACGCCAGACCTTTGGATCGCGTGGACCTTAAATCAGCCGCGCACTAAACACGGCACCTGCGTCTGGATGGAAGACGGATTTAAATTCCCGCGGAGGTAAAGAGGTTGAGGATTGACAATTAATGCGTGTAGGGGAGTTGCAAAAAACGGCCTCCCCCAAGCTTTTGTTAAAAAGAAGACGGGGGGGGGTCAACTGGCAGTAGCAGAGAAGCTGTACCGCAACTGTCGATAGTACCGGCAACGACATAAAAGCAACTTTGAATACAGAAAGAAAAAAAACAGATTACCGGTTGGAGGCTCAACGTAGGGGAAAACCCACGAGGCCGACGTTTCCCTTCAAAAATCAATTATATCGCAGCAACAAACCATTTCCATCTTGCACGAATGCGCTCGTACCTGCCAGCGCCATGCACTGGTTCTCAGTTCACATTCTACGCATCGCTGAGGGAATAAAACGCGGTGCGCGGCGGTATTTGCAGAATAATCACTACGTTCGGCGCAAGAACGAACGACGACGACGCCGTCAAGCGAAAAAAAAACAACTTCCTATTATGCAGCGGCCACAGCGCACGATGTCTGGACATGGTTGGCAGTTCCGGGCAGGCCGTGTCCGTTCACAGGCACGACGACCCGCAGAAGCCGACGCTGCATCGTTCGAATCTTGTTTCAAGGCTGATTGGAAGATTTCGAATCGGCTTCGCGAGCCGGAGCTTCGGCTTCCTGCTTGAAAACCTTCATTTCCATTTCAAGTTTGTCTGAAAAGAAAAAGCAAAAGCAGCTCTTGGTGAAAACAGATAGCTGGCATCGGCATTCTGACGCAATTCGAAAGCACTTTCAATGTGATTCAGACATAAAGTGTTTAATGTTAAGTGGCAAAGCGATTTGCTGTTTGACTATTTTTTTGTTTTTGTTTTCCTTCATGCGTTCGTTCGCCTCTTAAAACATCAATCAGTGAAATACAACAAACACGCACTCGCAATTCTGACGTGGGTGTGACGTCAAACCCCAGTCTACATTTTATGCAAAACAGGAAAAACGACTTTTGTCTCTGGTGAAATACAACCTGAAAGCGCGCTCGTATAAACAATCGCACATTTCCCTGCATGCAACCCCCAGATCAAGCAACCCCTCAAATGTATTCAACAAACCCGAACGATAATTGCGCGCGGCTTTCAGGAGACACGTGCAGAAAATCCGTGAACGCGCGGGAGTCATCGAAACCCCCACATCTGTCAATCGCTGACTTTCGCCCGCGTGAGGGGGAAAGAAAGCATCCTTTATGTACATTTCGTCGCAAATACAAACCGGCAGAAGACATGGCTCGTTCTGCTTGCGACTTGATCTGCAGGACCGCGTCACTCATCGACGTCACCTCGTCNCGCATGGCCGACACGTCATTCTTTGATGCCCTCACGTGAGCTGTCAGTGTGTTGATCTTTGTTTCGATGCGTTTCGCCGTCTACAGAATGACATAAAGCTTTTTTTCAATAGCAAAGAACAGATACCATTGTGTCGTCATAAACACTGTTTACAGTTACTCGCCCGCACAGGCGAGTTTGTTAATTGGTCGACACTTTGCGCGACAAAGCCACTCAGCACCTAAACTTTGTAAACCCATTTTGCGGATCTCGGTATCGAAGTCTACAGGTCTCGGTTTTAAGCCTATTGCCTTGAGACTTTGAACATTCCAAAGATAAGACTTAGCAAAGCTTCTGAAATTCGATCTGTTTTCTCTCTGCTGTATCTGCAAGTAAGGAAAAACCAAAGCAGATAGACAAAATGCGAGAAATTCGAACAAAAAATTCAATTCGGAAGTGGTGACAGCACTTTTCAAAGAAATTTTAGAAAAAGGTTGGCAAAACTGACAAAATTTTAAAGTCCCGCGTCTCGGTCTCGAACGTTCAAGCTCGGTCTCGGATTTTCGATGACGTCGCGATCTCGAAGTTTCAACCAGGTCTTGGAGGATACGGTCTCGACTGCATTACTGCGACCCTCCCTTCTCCCTTAATGCAAATTGGTGACAAGTAAATTGGCCAAGGGCAGGTCGATCCTAACAGCAGCAGCTGCGAAAGCAACGCAGTGAGACAGTGGTTCCCGAAGTATAGGTCGCGACTCAGGCAAGGNCCGCGAAGGGTCAAAAAATGGGTCGCGCCGAGGCGATCCAAAACGGAATTGTGTATTTTCAACGTCTCCTGCTTGTTTGCAGCGCATAGATGCTCGAGAAAAAAAGTAGATTTCTGACTTTGAAATCGATCTTAGCAACTTCCTGCCAAAAGTCACCCAAACAATCAGTATTTTTTTAATACGATGTTTGCGTCTCGGGCCGCGGGGTGTCCACAAAACTCAGCTGTGGGTCGTCCTAAGAACGTTTAGGAACCGCTGTATTGTAGCGACGCACTGTAACCTAACGACCCGAATCCACGAATTTCGTCGTCCAATCACAACGAAGGTGTTAAAACTGGCTTCGAGCAGGCCTTGTTCAAGAGCTTGCCCGTCTCTGATTGCAACCCTCCAAAAAAGGCCCGCGGCCCCAGGTTGAAAACCACCGCCCTGAACGGACACAGCGACGCAAGGCCGGCAATGATCACAGCATAAAGTTCTCTCGCGATTATAATAACCGGACATGCCAGCGCAAGCACCACCGTACAGTGGTAAGTCGTATTGAACCCCTCTTGAAAACAAAGCATGAAATGCGTACCCTCTAAGTCGCGCTAACGCGGAGTACTACCACTAAGCCATTTGCGCAGATAAATCTCATTCTCGCGCACTTGCAGCATTCCACATTTACTATCGTATAGCGCTTGAAACGCTTCACAGATTGTGTATCTGCATGGTTGCACATTTGAATGCTCACTAAAACAAAAATTTGCGCCGTGTAAAATTTTCTCAAAGGGAACACTGACTGTGTGGTCGTTCTGCTTCACGCTTCAGTGACGTTCGATTTCACGGTCCAGTGACCCTCATCGGCCCCCAACGGTCGCATCCAGACGACAGCGCCAAGAGAGAGAGAGAGAGAGAGACACGCCCCTGCTCACCTTCCTGCAGACGCAACAATTTCTTGGGCGTGCTCGACTGCTGCGTCTCGTACAGCTCGATGGTGGAGCGACGGCCGTGTGCGCGCAGCTTGCTCGAGGGCGACACCCTGTGCTTTCCGGCGCGCGTCGAGTCGTTGTCTTCGTCCACGTCCAGGTCGCGGACCGCCAACAGGCAGCGCCGGAACTTCTGCAAGTGTCCGAGGACCTGCGAGGCAGACACAAAAAAGAGGGTCAAGCAAAACGGGGAGGCAGATGGTTCCAGAACCGTCGCCAGAAAGTCTTCCACAGGGGGGGCTTGACATTCTCAAATTTAACAAAGCTCCACTGATTTACAGTGTTTCATATTTCATTTTTGTGCGCTTTTGATCTTTGTTTGGGGGGCATAAGCCCACCAAAACCCCCGTGGCGACGGAACTGGGGGTCGTTGAGAGTTTATCGCGACCGCGGCGGCGGCGTCGGCGCGCGGTCTTTGTGGTGATCTTGGTCAGCGAAGAAAAGCAGTTGCGACTCTTAAACGTAGGACGCGTTCGTTCAACGTGGGTCTTTATCGGAGCTGGCAGGGAGAGGCCGGAACTGACGCGTCGTGTCCGGAAATATCGCCCCGCATCGCGAGCGAGTCAGCCCAGTGCATCGCTTATGAAGCATCGAATGACTTCCTGCTATTGTGGGCGTCGGAAAGGGAGGAGTGGTGCAAGGCCCCTGGATTTTGAAATTTGATTTTTTTTCAAGCAACTTCACTCCACATGTGAAACAAGCGAGGAATCAAATCACACATTATTTGAATTTGTTATGATTTGAATCTTTGATATGATTCCTTGCTGTTTCACCTGTGGAGTGAAGTTGCGTGATTACAGATATGCGCAAGTTTGAATCATCGCAAAAAGACGAAAGCAGAACCTAATCAGCTGATTCCTCTAAAGCAGTGGTTCTACAACTTTTCTGTACGCTTACCCCCAATTAAATTATACAATTTCTGTAGACCCCGTGGCATAGCCTAACAGTTACTAATACAAGGAATTGTTCTCCATCTACTGCGTAGCAGTGTTGCCACTCTGATATGAAAAAAAAAAAAACAGAAAATAATAAAAAACCCAAGACATACAAAAAATGTTTTTAAAAAGTCAAAATCAAACGTGAAATGTACGCTACCGGTACTTGCACATAAAAATTTAGGTAATATGCATTATTTGCATCTAATTTTTAACAAGTTCAGGTCTATTTTTAAACATAATGACAATTTACAAGTAGGCTAGCACCAAATCAAATGTATGCAGTGACATAAAAAGTTAGTTAGGTCTTTTCTGAAAATCGTTAATGTTTTCTTTTGCCTTCACAAAAATGCACAAATTGAAACATGTACATGATACACTCAAGGTCTCACAGTTTTCTTTTCACACTAATCAATGCAATATTTTACTACTAATTTCGCATTCATGCCTATCACAATGCGCCTGTAAAACTATGAAGAGATTCTCAACCACGTCATCTTCAAAACCAAAAAAACGTTCCAGAATCATGCACAAGAAGCCCTTGATATGTCAGCGATAGATTATAGTGCTGACCTATCATGCCTAGTCAGTGCTTAATGAAACTGTACTTTTCGAACAATTTGGTTAAGTTTAGCCCTACTTAACTGTACTGGCTACTGACTCTGCACATTATGCCTATGATATTATTGTATTCTTGAATGGAACATACAGTAAAACAGCATACATTTCAAAAATTTGACCAGAGTTAAAAAACCCAGAACCTCAGATAAAACAGAAAAACCCCAGATCTAGTGAAAAAAAAAACCTGCAGTGGCAACACTGCTGCGTAGCCTACTGCTGTACTACCAGTCTAACAACTGCCGAACTGCGACACAGCCACTATATTGTTTGTGACGTAACAAACAGCAGTTTTCATAATGTCATCACAATGGATGATTTAATAGAAAACTATTCGAATCGAATGTAGCGTACTTTAAATCGAATGTAGCGTACTTTACATTCGAATCGAAATGTAGCGTACTCTATTCGAATCGAATGTAGCGTAAACTACTGTAGCTGAGATTTGATCAGCCCTCTTAATTTTGTTTGATTTGTTGAAAAACGCCGTTTGCATTCCTTGCCTGATTAACAATAATTTTG
>JGI24158J21664_10010814_pt1 | contig 12152 bp, 6 predicted proteins | sample Ectturendosymbi3_FD_21664 | JGI IMG/M metagenome (IMG submission 21664) | reverse complement strand
TGCTGTTGCAACCTCTCCGGTGGCGTTGCGTTGATTGTGTGATTCACCACGAACGGGATGTGCGTAAAGCATAACACCATTATATGTGTAGCGCGAGCAAGCAATAGTAAGAGAGATTGCGGCGTGGTGGCTCTGCTGATATTAACGTGTGAACGATTGAACATGATGACCAGCGTACGCGAAGAGAGATTGCGAGCATGATCTCTATTGTTGCTTGCTTCCACAGTGCGAAGCTTTGCACACATGCCGCTCGGGATTTCCGATCGCAATAATGCTTAGCTAGTGGACTCAAGGGTTCACAATAACTGTGAAATGTTTTGAAAACTATTTACATTTTTAACTGACTTTTTTTACGCAGGTGACAAACGTTGGAACGAGGGTTGTTCCACCGTGTGCACCTGCCAAGGGATGGATAGGTTTGAATGCGTCAATGCCACCGCCACGTGCCTCTCGTGCAACAGAACAAAAGCTGGCTACTACGTTTGCAGTTACGGTAAGAAACGTTTGAAAGCTCTGGTAATGGCACAAAAATGGCGAGGTGTTTTTTCATGCAGGAGAACAACATCTCCCTCGGCATTTTTTTCAGCATGAAACCCTGATGGTAAGCCGCTCCCCTGAGAAAACACGAAGTAGCGAGGAAAAGTAGCGAGGAAAACACGAAGTAGCGAGGAAAAGGCTCCCTTGTATTTTTCTGGCGCTGCGCTTCTGTCGTTTCTTCTGTTGTGCGTATTTTCCGTTGTTTCGAGAAAAGTTATCTTGGACTCTTCTGAGTGAAGTGACTTCTCAGAAAACTTAACAGAAGTTTATTGAATAAAGTTTTCTTGTTGAAACGCAAGACCACGCAGATATTTTCTTTTCTTTCACGTTACACTGAAATCACAAAACGATTGTCTGCCGATATCACTGGAGGTTTTTTTGCGTTGGTTGGGCCTAGTCTTGGTCAAGATGTTTTAGAGCGCATCTGCTTCGCCTGCAAGAATGTTGAAAACTCACTATTAAAAGTTTAACCTATAGATCTGCAGTCACCTCACGGTAGTTTGCAAAAGAAGACACGTGACCTATCATCGCAGCATGGCTTCAGGTTTGGGGGGGGGTTGACGTCAGCGCAACTTCTTTCATCTTTCGTACTTTATCAACATGTGTTTTGAATCCATTGAAAATCACTGAGCTGTATTTACATGAAGCGGCTTTTCTTCCAAAATACGTTTTCCAGCTTTCGTCAGTGAAGTGAAATGTTCGTAGGCGTGGTTTGCAGTAACTTTGAAAGCAACGGTTTTGACGTTAAGGTTTTAAATTCGTGTTTCATGCACGGTTACGTTGCAACAAGCTTGGCATTGATGTTAATGTTTTAACATGGATCAGAAAAAAACACCGAAGAAAAAACGTTTGCTAAGGATTTGGAAGCGTGAAAGGTGCTCCTTTGCCAACTCGAAAAACTTGTCTGCACACTGTCAGTGTCGGGCTGTATTTAGCTGAAGTTCCCACCAGCCATTTTGCTTCGCAAATTAACACATTTTGTATCGTGTTTAGACAATCAACTCGATCCCTGTGTAGAGCAGTGTTCTCAGAATGCAGACTGCTCCTTGAGTCATCAAGGTGTAGAATGCGTCTGCAAAGCTGGGTATCAAGGAGATGGAAAACGCTGTGAAGGTACGACTCTCGAACACTTTATCTAACTGTTTATTTGTCATACTATATGCGCTCCGGTCGTAAATTTGATCTTTTAACTCAAGCCAAAAATAATTTTAACCTTTTTGAAAAGTTGCACACGATTTGAATTTCGACGTGTACAGTCGATGTGTCTTTTTTCTTGTGTCGGCTCTGCAATGAACCACGGACCATTTTATAACGTGATCTATTTCGAGTAAACAGTCTCTACAAAGGTGAGGGGTTTAAATTAATCAGCAATTTTTTTTAATAGGAGATCGATTTCACGTAACAGTACGCATGTGCAGTTCTATCTCTATTTAAATAAGGTTATAAGACTGACGTAGTGTTACGTTAAATCGATGTCCTATTAAAAATGCAATGATGGATTCAAATACTTCATCATTCTGGAGACTAGTTACTTGAAATTTGCAAGTTTGAATTATCGTGAAAGGATGGAGGCAGAAAGCTTACAGCAAATCTAGAGCGTTTAATGGCCTATTTAGAAAAGTCTACAAATCATCCCCACTGCTTTCAGATTTAGACGAATGTTACGACAGCGATCCGTGCGACGAAAATGCTCTTTGCAACAACACGATCGGAAGTTACGAGTGCAAATGTTTTCGGGGTTATTACGGAGATGGATCGATGTGCGGAGGTGACGTTTACGTTCAACTCTTTATGCTTCAGTGGTTTGGTCTGTTGTTTCCGCCCGTTGGTCAAACGGGTTCGCCATTTGCGGTAGATGTGTGACGTGGTGAAAGACTTGATGATGTAGACTTGATGGCGGCGTTATGACTTATTTGAATTTCGCGAAGGATCGCGATTGTCTCGTATAGCAACGCGCGTAGCACGAAATGAGCGATTGCAAGAAATGATTCAACGATCGGTGTGCGATAGAAGTTGCAGGACGACTGATTCTTTTCTTTAATGTGGTGAAACGCTGTGGACGTTTATACTCCGTGATGTTACAGTTCAACTCAGCATGTGCACCACTCCGGTAAAAATTGCAACAGCGCTATGCTGTTACAAGCAGCTCCAACCTGGTAGTTTTTGAAGTTGCTTGTAATTCGTACTCGTACTTGAGAAAACGTCTGTATCCGCAGTTTCAATCTTTGACAGTTTTAACCGTTTTCTGATAAGGTTTTTATATAAACCAATCAACTCTCAGCAACAGTCTTCGTAGACAGTGACGTTCTGAGCTCATTTACCCCTGGGTTTGTCGTATCTGGGGCAATTGCTGAAAAGTTTTGAGTGAGAGATTTCGATAGAAAAAAGAGGTGACGTCACAAGGAAAACTCTTCTTCCTCCTGCTTGTGTATGTTTTTGGTTTCGGAAACTGCCTTCTTTTGCAGACGTTAACGAATGTTCCCTGGATGCATTCGCTTGCGGTGAGACCGGTAAATGCACAAACACTGTTGGAAGTTTCTTCTGTTCTTGCTTCTTGGGCTTCACTGGCAACGGAACGCATTGTACCGGTACAGACGTATGCTAAGATGATTTTTACGCCTCGTCTGGTGATTCATTTTGTTCTGGATGGAATGTAAATGATGCGCACCAAGATGATCGGAAACTGTATTTGCTAGTACGCAATAATACGCCCTTTAACAAAGACTAAAAGTGTTCTGTTTACATTTGTTTACAACCTGACTGTGGTCAAGGATGAAATGAACCGGGTGCAAGCTTAATCTTTAAAACTGAAAAAAAACGCTTTCAACGTCACATGAGTGCACGAAAAACGTCTGTTGGTTCGCTGACACCGCAAGGAGATTCTGCCTCGAATTTCAGTTCGAACCAGTCGAGTTCAATCGATGACGTGCGGCGCTGAAAAACAGTGAAAATCGTCGGTTTTCGGCCACTTGGTCGTTTGGTACCGTAGTTTAAATCTAAATGCTCGCGTTTCAGACGTAGACGAGTGCAGCGAAGGCAACAACATGTGCGACACGAACGCAGACTGCATCAACGGAGAGGGTTTTTATAGATGCAAGTGCAAACCAGGCTACATCGGGAATGGAACAAGCTGCACTGGTATGTGTCGTTCCTGGTGATAAAGTTCCGGCTGTGGATTAATGTATGTCGACGGTCGTCGCAAAACATGATGTTTCGCGACGATTGCCAACAATGCAGGAAGGCCCTCCTGGTTTCGGACTGTGAACGTTTAGGAGAGGTGTGTCTAAGATGAGTCCAGTTTCAGGTCGCTTCAGCGCGAGAACCGATATAGCTCAAATTTTGTCTGGAGAGAGTTTAGGTAACGTACAGACGTGCTGGGGTGCGGCACATGGCATGGAATCGTTGAAAAGGTGACTGCCTCATTGATCACCTAGAAAAGTGGGTTTCATCCTTTTTCATGCAGCGACCCACTTTGCAGCCCAATTTAACCTAGCGATCCCCTTCCGAAAATTTCCAGTCAGGCATTATGTAATGCAGTTGTGTTTGCACAAATAGAAAATCACAATGACTAAAACGCACCTTACGATATGGCTATGTTGAACAAAGACTCCTTTATCAAATTCATGCACATGCCAGCATCAGTGAGAGAGACCCGTGCCGTATACAAATCACTCCACAGTACAACTCATTAAAAAATTAGAATAACCCGCACGTTAGCTACCGCGCTCAGATGTCTAATTTACAAACGCAGCACATCAAAAGTGGTTCCATATAGGATATATATATCTGTAGAACAAATTATGATTATTTTATAAGAAGCTATCGCGACCCCTAGAACAAAGGCAAACGACCCCCAGGTTGAAAATCACTGGCCTAGAATGTGAAACGTTGACTATTTTTATTAATTTATTTTTATGTAAAGATTATGGCTGATGAAACTCAAATAGGCAAAAGGAAATTAGTAATGGCGCAAGCACTATTTCACGGGCAAAGAGGAAAGGACTGCAAAAAGTCGCTGTTACGCATTAAGTGGAGCTCTGGTGTAGCTTCAACTGACGGGAGTTTGTAAGATCTTCATTCAACTACCTTTTCTGCTCTTTTCCAGCGTTGCGCGTGCCGCTGAAGCATTGGGGCGCTCCTAAAGCATTAGGAAGGTATCCAATTAAAACCTTGCTTGTTGGAAGATGTGCATACCGTTAGTAGGCACACACAGAGCAGGTTACACGGTTATATGCGTCCATAGTTCTTCATAGTTGCTGTATACCTCAAACAGCGCGCGCCCTGGAAGCGCTTGCGATTCATGACTAGCTCTTTCTTCCAGCATGTATTACAACTGGATTTGCTTGTGTATGTGAAAACGTTTATGTCGAAAAAGTTAATTTCGAGTAACCGTTGAGTTAGCTTTGAGTGCCAAACAAAAAGTTGATTGCGAGTCAAAAGTTAGTTTCGGGTGACTGTTGAGTTAATTTATATGAAACTTATCTCGAGTCAAGAGTTTCGAATCACGATTTAGTTTTGAGTAACTATGAACACAAAATCAAACTAATCTTTTGTCTTAAACAGGTCGGTTCTCCCCATAAAGCAGCTGAGTTGTAAAAGTGAAAGTAATTGGACGGTTGGCGAAATTTAAGGCGCATAAGATTCAAGCTGTCCTTAATCTGTTTGAATTTTCAATAGTTTTTTATATGCTTCTTTTTTCGGTTGCAGAGGAACCAGTTGTTGAATCGTGCCACTCTGATTCTTCGTGGACGAGATGGTTTGATCGTGATGATCCCGATGGTTTCCGTGATGACGAATCACTTCCTTTACTCCTGCGAATGTACCCAGGTAATTTCAGAAAGGCTAAAAGGCACCGTTCTAATTGCACATCGTAGCTAAGCTTGATGAATTGCTTTTTTTGAAACTCAGATGCGTTTGCCGCAGCTAAAGTTCGACAAAAATGCTAAAGTTTTTCGCGAGAAGTTACGCGCTGCTGAAACTACTCGACTGATTTGTAGAAGACGAGAAGAAATGAGAGATTGTTTGCAACCTGACTGAGTGTCTGTGACGTAACTGGTGCAATTGCTCAATCGTTGCAGAATATTACGGAGGAAATTTACTACAATTGTATTGTATTTTTTCGTAACTATGTGACGATTTCACGTACAAAATAGGACGATTCGAAAGGAATCTTAAATGGTTGAAGATCAATCTGTCACCATTCAATCGGTCACTATATCATGCCATAGGGCAGTGGTTCCCCAACTGGGGGTAAATTACCCCTCGGGGGTAATATGCGATTCTTCTTGGGGTAATGTGGAACCAAAACCACAATGTTATTCTATATTATGAGCGATCACTGCGAAATACTGAGGGTAATTAAGACATAATCGCTACCTTGATTTGGGTAACAGCTCGAACAAGTTTGGGAACCACTGCCATGGGGCATAGGCCGTGCTTTAACCAGCAGTAATGGAAACTCTGGTGTACTCTGCAGCTGATCTCTGCAAAATACCAAGTGGCGTTCAAGCCAGAACCAGAGACGGACGGTCGTACAACAGCACGGGAAACGTTGTGAGGATAAGCAACATCGGAGGGATTGTCTGCGCTGCTGGCGAACAACCCCCCGAAGGCCCCGCCTGCGAAGATTACCAAGTCCGCTTCTGCTGTTCAGGTGCGCCGAGTTGAAAATGACTGTTGCTGTACTTGTGCTACTCTTGCTCTTGAACAGCTTGAGAGGAAAGATAGCTCGTGTGTTGCGTTTCGAGAACGTCTGCATGCTGAAGAGTGATTCAATGCCCGTTGAATAATATGTAAGGGGACCACACTTTTATAATTGAAGGATTTAACAATGTAGCAGCCGTGTTTGGGATGTTAGGCTTTATTGACTTTCCACTTTTTGGTTCAGAAAAAGCCAAGTTCATTTTTTGTTGTGTCTGACAGCAATGATCGCAATAGGATTTGCTTAACCACTGCTGCGGTATGTATTTTTGTACTTGTTAGAAGAAATGCAAATCCCCACTATTTTCAGTTTGATTTTCACTGCAGGCATTAAAGCCATCACTGATTGGGTTGGGAAGGTCTTCAACAAAGGGGCAAGGTTTAGTTTGTAACAGTGCAATCCTATAACTCGACAGAAACATAATTTTGGCAACGGACGGGAGACTCATCTGCACACCAGACAAAACACATTTTTAAAAAGTTCAAAACTTTTCTTAAATGCAGTCAAAATTTTATCCTTAACCTGTATTTTGTCTACCTTTTGTAATGGGACTGCAATGTGGCTTCGAAACAATTGTGCGATCAGGGAAGTCTATCGTGAGATGCGGCCACACGTTTTAATGACTCGAATCGAGAAAACTGAAAGTCGTTACAACGTTTTAGCTTTTATGGTTTGAAATACACTTGGACCATAAATTCGAGTGAAACCAAATTTAGGATTTATTTATTTTTGAAAATAATCGATATTTCGAATCAGATTGTTTTGAATGCCAATAGTTGCAAAAAGCCGGACATGATAGCATTTGCAAACCTGTGAATTTCGCCATCACTGTGGACTGCTTGGCTTATTTCGCCAAAACATGTTTTTTTATTACTTTAAACTGAAAGTCTGCATTTTCGAAAAGTCGTCCTGTACGTTGGTATTGTTGTACGTTTTCGATATGAATTAAAAAGGAACACGAAAGATTTGTTTCTATGCAGGAATTTCTGGAGTGTGTCCCGCTGGTTTCGTGTGGTCTGAGTGGTTGAATACACCAGCTGACGTTGCGCAGGCTGGAGACGTGGAGATGTTGAGCAGGTTGAAGCAACTGAATCCAGGTGAAATGTGCATTTGAAATTGAGGTCATTTTTGTTTCGCTATGAGCTGTACTGCAGTTTAGGTATCTAACTATTTCATAATCATCCGTTGTGAATATTCCAATACCACACTTGCAGAAAATATATGAAAAAAAATGTGTTAGTTAATGTTTAACTGCGGTAAAATAAACTTAAGGTAAAATATGGGTGATGGGTAGATTGCAAGCAAAATAATTTTCTGTATTTACTGCTTCCTTTAAGCGTTCAGTGGCAAACAATTTTCCTTGAATAACACGCATCAAAATTTAAATGTCTTTCACTAATGATGACCACGACATATTATTTGAAACGATCTTTGATCTTATGTTTGGTCTTGTGGCATTCATTGTTTTGCTATAGTGTTCAAACCTTTCAAAATCTCATAAGGCTAGCATATTATGCGACGAACTTGCAGGAAAACTCTGCCAATCTCCCCCCGCCGTCAGGGCCCGTGCCATAGCAAGAAAGAAGGCTTATTCCCTCACTAAGGATGTCGTTTCTGTCCATCCCTCATACGGATTGATCTGCAGCAACAGCAAGCAGGCTACGGGAGAATGCGAAGACTACGAAGTGCAATTTTGTTGTCCTGACAGAGGAAATATACGCATGGATGGTGAGATTTTGCCAATCAACGATTCCTGGCCGAGATATTGCCCGAACAACAATGTTTAAAGTATTGTGTTATGTGACTGTGTAATGCGTAAAAGGATATTTTGTGAAACACAAGGTAGTGAACGCCCAACAATTGTTGTTTGCAAAATGTACCAAAAACGGTTGACGAACTCACTGTACTCTTTGTGAGAAAACATGCGTTTGAGGCATCACGGCCACTCTCGACAAAAGCTTTATTCAATTAGTTCAATCGTAGTTTCTTACAATTTCCTTTGCTGAAAATTTACAATTTTCCTTGCGAAGGATCCTTTTCAACATTTAACGCGCATTCGTTGGAAAGGTCGTTTTCCAAATTTTTTGTATTTCGAATTTTGAACGTATCCACTCAGGCCATTTTCGTAATTTCAACGAATTTGTTTGCTGATCGCTTATTTATGCATGCGATGCTGCCTACAACTTATAGTCTGTGTGTCAAGATGTAGACGAATGCGCACAAGGCACTGTGACCTGCGGCCAGGCATCTACTTGCGTCAATACCGAGGGAAGCTACGTCTGCGAATGCTCGGAAGGTTACGTTGGCGACGGATACACTTGCGAAGGTCAGTACATGCTTGCCAGTTTTGTACTCTTGTTATGTTGTTAGTGGTGGAGAAAAACCTAGTAGCTTTAATACTTTGTAACAAAATCCATTTCCCATCGGTTTGTAATTATTACAGTAACTGCTGATGGTTCAGATCGAGTTTCCATAGAACATAACCGAAAACCTTAAAACATACGAGAAGCAACAGAATTGGAAAAAACACTTTTTCGTCGGAAAAATTTACTCACGAGGCTTCTCCATTTGATTTGCAGAACTGGACGAGTGCGCCGAGGACCAGGAGCTGTGCGCTGCGAACGCAACTTGCATGAACACAGATGGCGGGTTCAGTTGTGCTTGTTTACCCGGATTCACCGGCAATGGTTTCATATCGTGCCAAAGTAAGCCACAGTGCACTGTCTTTTTATCGTGGATCTGAACACTGGACTCGAGAGGATATACAGTGACTGTTGCCTGCTTGGCTTCAGTCAAGCAGATGTTGCAGTGGCTCCAATCGTTTTGGCTGCAATTTTTCGAACGCACCTTCACTAATTTCCGAACAAAAATATCGTTTTATGATTGAAATACGCTAGATTGCTGCACGTCTGCCTAGCGCCCTAGCACAATCATATTTTTCGTGTACTTCTATCAGTTCAAATTGACAAAAGTTTGTTATTTAGCTTTACCAATTTCGGAAAAAAACGAAAAAAAACGAGTCGATGGAGCGATGAACAAGCCCGCAACCTTAGACAAAATTTTTCATTTTTTCTTTCTGCTTGCGAACAGTTGTAACCAATACCGGATTAAGGTGGATGCTGCTGATGATGCTGCAGCTTTATGCTCGTTTCTAAAATAGTCGCACATGAATGCAGACGATTTTACCTTTAATTGATTTTATAATTGCTGGCATCACCATAAGCTCAACACATGTAGCATAGTGCGAATGAGTGAGGAGTGAACATAAAGCAATGTTGAAAATAGGCCTGTTTTGCTCTGCAGCATTAGACTCAATGTCGTTTTAATCCGGCCCTGGTTGTAACATAAGAAAAAGACAAAAATCTATCGAAACAAACATCACAAAGAAAACGTTGTTTTACGCAACTACTGACAAAAACTTTAGATACGGAAGTTCAGTCTGTTGACGTTTAGATTTATCATTTTAAAATGTTTACTTGAGTTTGTTCTGCCAATGTTTGCGTAAGAAATTGAAAATACTTACGCTGATGTCTCTACTACACATTTCAGCCTTGAATTGTTCTTTCGAAATACTTGTTGGCTCAGTACAAAAACCCCACAGAGTTGTCTTGCGCAGTCACATCCTATGTTCATATTTTTAGGTGAAACAGCTGCAACATCTCCAGAAACCCAACCGACGGAACCTGGTTGGTATTGAGATATGGATCTAAGTTTTCAGTCGATTTTGTTCTCTGTTACAGATGTCTGTTTAAAAAATTTGGTGCTTTCGGGACTCGAAACACTGCGGCCATTATAATCATTTCTCGTAGCGGCTATGGGACTTGGTTTGTTGAAATAAGTTCCATGCTTAAAACCCTAGCTGGAAACTATAGTTCTCTAACGCAATGCTGGGTCCTATATTGCGCCTTTATAACTTGCTTTTGCCACAGTTTTATGCGACAAGCGTTGTCATCGGCTGGCGTCGTGTTACGTCATTGACGGATCGCCGACGTGCGTTTGCAACAGTGGATTCACTGGCAGTGATGAGCGGGATTGCGCAGGTAATGCGTGAGGTGTGCAAGTGACTGATTTATTTGATCGAGCACAACGCTTGCGTTTAACACAATGTTCACGTTTACTTTCGACTGCAGAATGTCGCGTTCTGTCGGGGTTTCTATTCACGGCTTGGTGCCGAGGGTGAGGCTGAAGTTCAATTTCATTTTTGTCCCAGTGTCACCATCAACAAAGACAGGCACTTGCTGGGTGTTACCATAGCACTGACGATCTTGATCATTGTTTCACTATGGCTGTAATAAACCGCCCTAAAATTATTTGCTCTGATCGCTGTGGAGAATGGAAGGCCACGCAGAACTCAGGAAGTTTAAGTAGAAAATGCCCAACAAGAATGAAATCTCCTGTGGTAGGAAAGGCAGTAATATATAAGATAAAATATTTGAAGTGTTTGTTGGCAAGATTGCTTTAGTATGTACTTGTTCGTTCCCTCGACCTGTTAGTGTTCTTGGTATTTTGTGAGCCAAGTAATTACTGAGTGAATTTGTGAAAAGGTTAAAGTCACGTTCGTGGCAAATCACTGCTTGTAGATGTTTGATGCTTCTTGCTTGTTTCAATCGGGTTTTCGTTACTTTGCCCTGTTTCGCAGATTTGAATGAATGCCGGTCTGGGTTGGACTCGTGCCTGCAATCTGAAGAATGTATAAACACTTACGGCAGTTACCAGTGCGTTTGCCGATCAGGATATACGAGAGACAGTCGTGGATTCTGCGTCGGTATGGAAGTTGCGATGATCATCACTAAATTGTTATTTTAGATGATGTGCAGTGGAATCGCAAAGGTGGCGGAATAGAAAATCTATAAAAATGATGCCAAAGAATATGGAAGTGTTTTCGTTTTGAATAACGAAAATTCAAAATAAGCATTCCATTGTGTTAAAATGGTTGTCTTGCCACAATACCAATCACTAATTATTTTTGCGTGAAGCGAAATTTGTGTTAGTGATAGTCTCGTATTGAGTCGATATTTTGAGCAATGCACAAATAAGTGGCTGACTTCGAGTATAGAGTATAATTGTTTTGAAACGCTTTCAATCGAGACGCTGTTTCTTGCCACGAAGCAAATCGTTGAGTTTTATGACTTACATACAACGCTGTCGTCAACAAAAAATGTAAAAGTGAGAATTGCAATACCTAACAGTTATTCGTCGTTGACAAACTTTCCGCCCAAATTTTTAACATTTTGTTAGACGACAGTGTGATTCGTTTTCCGCACGACTGTATCGTCGGATTGCTGTTTTACGTTCTGTTTTTAAGCGCTTTTGTCGACCTTACAGTCTATTTAACGTTTTAAAGTTGAGGACGTTTGCAAAGACAAGTGCGCCAGGAACGCCGATTGCAGTCCGATCGCTGGTTTGCTGTATTCCTCAGCAAGCTTCTCCTGTTCTTGCAGAAGGGGATTTACCGGCGACGCTGACAAGCAGTGCGCAGGTAACAGCCAATCACTCTCACAGTTTTTTTGACGACATTGCCTTTCTAGAAGAGCAGAAATTGGTTTCGCGAATGCTTAGAAACAAAATTTTGTTTGACGGTCGGATGTAGTTACCTGCTTCAGGCTTCAGGAATCATTTCTCCAAGTCAGTTAAGAATAACCTTTCTCAAACATTTGTGGGTCACGGACCCCTAGTGCATTCTAATAATGGTTACGGACCCCTCAGGAAGAAGCGTGGTAACAAATATTTGAAGTTAGCTTTCAATCATCGCAGTAGTAATCAAAATGTCTGCAAAGCCTATTAGCAGTTTTTAAATGTTAGAGCAAAACCTTTTTAAATCACTTTAAATCACATTTGCGGACTCTGAAATCAAGTTCACGGGCACCTTAGAAGTTGACGGACCCCAGGGTAATAACCCGTGGTTTAGATTATT